>Ga0182012_10004363_pt1 | contig 14799 bp, 8 predicted proteins | sample 612S2SmetaG_FD_120486 | JGI IMG/M metagenome (GOLD analysis project Ga0182012, IMG submission 120486) | Permafrost microbial communities from Stordalen Mire, Sweden - 612S2S metaG | ecosystem: Environmental > Terrestrial > Soil > Wetlands > Permafrost | place: Sweden: Stordalen | collected... | reverse complement strand
GTTCTGAAATGCCTGCTGCGCCTGCTCGAATCCATCGCGGCTGGTTACGCCGGCGTCGAACAGCTGCTGCTGGCGATCAAGTTCCTTGGTGTTGTAGTCGAACAGAGCCTTCTTCTGACGCTCTGTCGCGGTCTGCGCAGCCACGGTGGCCTGCTGCTGGCGGGGATCAATCTCCATTAGCGTCTGGCCGGACTTTACATGAGCGCCGGAGACCACGCGAATCTGCGTAAGCGCCCCGGAGACCTGCGGCTGCAAAGTGGCAGATCTGCGGGATTTGATAGTAGCCACATATTCGCTCGTCTCGGGCACTGGCGCCATGGCAACAGCTACAGTCTGGACGGGAAATCCCTGCATGCCAGCCCCGGCAGCCGGTGCCGCGGGCTGTTTTTGGCAACCTGCTGCCGCCAGGCAAAGGAGAGTCGGCAACCCGATCGCCCGAATCCTTAAAAATGCGTTCTTTTGCGCCTGAGTCTTGTGCATTTGGCCTTCCTATTGCGTGACAAAAGGTGAATGAAGGATACCGTATTGATGATACTTGAAGCGATTTGATGCAGATTCTCAATTTTTGTCCATGTTTTTGTCCCGGCTGATATCCCGGCCCGTTCTTTGTTTGGACAGTTAGGTTCAGGCACTATTGAGTTTGGCGCGGGCGATAGTTGTCTTGCGATGATCCTTCATTTTGACACTCATAGCGCAAGTTGTTAGCTTTAGAGAAGTGGGTTCGGGTGCAAGTGGGTGCCTGTAGCCCTCCCAATGGTTCTCTTTTCTTGTGCTTGTGACGGCCACTGATATCTGGTGGCCTTTTCGTCGAAGCAGCCGGAATGCACGGTGTCGACTGCATCGCATGAGCTTGAGAGATGCCATGAGCGTCCCCGTCGTCTAGCCCGGCCTAGGACACCGCCCTTTCACGGCGATAACACGGGTTCAAATCCCGTCGGGGACGCCAATAGAATCAGCTACTTGCTATTTCCTTAGAATTTTGTGGGTCCGTAATGGTCCGATAAGTAAAAGTGCTCTCAATGGGCTGCGCATTGCACAGACTGAGGCGTACAAGGTGGGAATTCACGTTCGATCATCCGAAAGAACGTGTCAACCGCGGTGCATGGACCGGTCCTGCCGCATTTTATATCGTGTCGAGGGTTGAAACCCGCCTCAGAAGGTTGTCGATTCTTCCAGATGCTTTTCTATTACTTGGCGAGTCATCCAGAGAGTGCGTAGCTTGCGCTCGCTCAAGAGTTGCACCTGATCCGTGCGGTGTTTGGTGCCGGGCTGGGTGGAATTGCCATAAGCCATGAGTCCTTCGGCTTTGAGGGGTGTGGTGAACTCCACCGCCGAGATCCAGGTTTCGCCGCTGACGGGGTCGCGGGTGCCATCTTTGAACGAACTGAAGATCATGGAAGGGAAAATGCCAATACTTCCGGAACCGCTTTCGCCCGGAACAGAGACCTCACTTACCTTCGGGACATCGCCCACTTTGTACCGAGTGACCTCACCATAGGGACGATCAATGGAGCCGAACTGCTTTTTCGTTTCGATGGCGGCGTCGCCAAGCATCTTGACTGCAGCCGCCGGACTTTTAAGTCCTGAGGGCGTGTTGAGAGGGTCTTCGAGCGTGAAGGGATTGGCAAAGTTAGATTCGTTTGCGTAGTTCGGGCCCATCAACTTGGCGCACCACCGATCGAACAGCAAAGCTCCCTTGCTGTCCGGATCGAACTCGTGATCCCAGGCCTTTAGTACGGCCACGGCATCTTTCACATTGGGATCGTCGCTGGACGCGGCGGCCGACAATAGTTCAGGCAAAATGCGATCGGCGAGCAGTGCACGGTTGCTGAACTTGAAGGTCACGAAATCGTCGTACGTGAGCTTCGGTTTGCTCATCAGCAATTGCACCGAGCGCTGCGAACGCATGGTGATTCCGGTGAGAGGAGCCATATAAGCCGGAAAGTCGGACGGTTTGATTGGATTCGGCCAGGTCGCGATCCAGGGCGGGTCATTGGTGTTCTGCACAAAACCAGCGGGCGGATCGATCACTTTCGGAAGATCAGCGTACGGGTGGATTTTAGTCCAGAGAGTGGCGGAGGTATCGCCGGGTACATCGCCGCGCCAGTATTTGAAGTCGCCGGTGGCATGTTCCGGAACCATGCCATTGTAGATATACATGATGTGGCCCTGGCGATCACCATAGACGATGTTGAAGGTTGGAACCTGCACACGTTGGAGCGCCGCCTGAAACTCGGCAAAATTATGCGCCTTGCCCATATCCCAGTATTCCTGCAGCATGCCGGGGCGATCGAGTCCGGCCACGCGCAAAGCGACCGTATCGCCGTTGGGCTTCACGAAGACCGGACCTTGAACGGTTGTTCGGATGGCGATTGCCTCGTCCTTCAGCGATCCGTCAGGCTGCTTGATTTTGATGATGCGGTCTTCCGATTTGAAGGGCAGCACCTTGCCGTCGAACATGTAGCCGCCGGGCGCGAGAGTGAGCTTATAGGCGGTATCGCCGATCACCTGATTCACGGTGTTAGTAAAGCCAAGTTCCTTGTTGAAGCAGAAGCGCAACACTGGCAGACCGACCTGCGTCGCGCCATACATGTCGATGTCAGGACCTTCCAACTGAGCTTCATAGTAAGTAAGCGGTCCCGGCTCCCAGGGCAGATGTGGATTGGCGAGCAGCAAGGTATGGCCGCTGGCGGATTTGGAGGGCGCAACCGCCCACGCATTTGAACCGCCGGAGACGCCTCCGCCACCAAGAATCCGTTGCGGTGAAGCCACGTAGCTGAAATTGGTGAGCCGTTCAGCGTGTGCAATTACGTCGATCCCCGTAATGGGCAGAACAATCTTCACTGAGGCATCGATGGCCTCAGGATGTTTGGCCGCATAAGCGTTGATGCCTTCGGCGAATGCATCCATATCGGCACGGAACTGAGGGGTCTGCTCCTTATACCATTCCTGTCCGCGCTCATAGATGCTATTGCCCACCACCCACTTGTCCGATGTCAAAAACTCCTTGCCCCAGTACTCCGCTGCACGACCGCGAGATTCACCGTAAAGATGCAGGAGCAAGTCACCGTGACTCTGCGCTTGCGCATAGCCGAAGCCGTAAAAAACTCCCGCTTCAGTCTTGCTGAAAATATGCGGCACACCATAGGTGTCCCATAGAATCTCGCCGTGAGCATGGCCGGGCCCGTTGGCGACCTGGGCACTTGTCTGCGTTAATCCGGCGCACAACAGGAGCGCGACTGCAAAAACCAAAGCTCTGCTCTTCATTTGGATCCTTATTCTCTTCGTCGATATTAGGCGGACCCCGCCGGGAGGTTGTGAATAATGTCATCATATCGCGGAGAGAACCAGGTTTTCACTGGTTCTCCCCGCGAATTTCTAACCTTCAAACAAAACGATCAGGCACGGCGCTGCAACAATCGGCTTCGCTTGATTTCAGAATGTCACACGAAGTGCGAACTGCATTTGCCTTGGTGCTTCCGCGCTGGGGATGGCCCCGAACGATGCGCTATCCGCGGTCACGTTGGGTGGATCAAAGTTGGGGTGATTGAAGATGTTGAAAAACTCTGCGCGGAACTGCAGATTCGCCTCCCGCGGAAGCGGGAAAGAGCGCGCCAGTGTGGAGTCAAGATCGGTATAGCCGGGGGCCTCGATGATATCCCGTCCTGCGTTCCCGAAAGTGCCGGTAGCCGGTTTGGAAAAGGCAGTCGTGGTATTAAACCATTGCTGAACTGTTTTTGGTCCACTATTCGGGTTGCCAATCAGGTTAGGGCGGTCCGCGCTGTTGTAGGTGTTGCTGACGTTGGCGCTGTAGACAGGAGTCAGGTAGCGGCCGGTCTGCACGCTGGCGATGCCGGTGTATTCCCAGCCGCCTACGATCCAGGATGCCGGACCGCTCTTGAGCCAATAACCTGTGCGGCCAAAGGGGAGCTGATACAACCCGCTGACGACCAGCCGTTGACGCACGTCGAAGACCGAACTGCCGTACTCCGCGGCGACGTTTCGGGAGTTCTGCGGGTTACCGGCAAGGGCATCGTCGAGCGACTTGGAATAGGTGTAGGAAATCAACCCGTTGAGACCGTTGCTCAGGCGCTTTTCAACCTTGACTTCAAGCGCGTTGTAATTCGATGCTGCCGAGCTCTGGTACTGCACGATGTTTCCATACGCAGGGAAGGGGCGAGTGGCGTTGACCAAAGCAGCGGTAGCCAGGGTGCTGGGTGGTGGCTGGTTGATATTGTTTTGAGTTTGCAGATGCCTGCCCACAGAACCGTAGTAGCTGATATCGAACAGGGTGTTGGCGGTTAGCTGCCGTTGCACGCCCAGTCCGAACCCTTGCAAGTAAGGCGTGAGGAAATTCGGGGTGATGCCGGTAACTGTGGCTGTGCCCGCCGGCGCGTTGGTGGGAAACGGGTTGGCCAGGGTGAGCGCAGTTGCAACGACAGCCGTGCTCTGGAAAGTGCCGGGATTGCGCATTGGCGGGTTGTAATACAGGTTGCCGATGGGGGAGAAGGTCGGCAGCAAGCCTGTATAGAGCCCATAGCCGCCGCGAACCACGGTCTTGGAGTTGACGGAGTAGGAAAAGCCTACGCGAGGCTGGAATTTGGTGTAATCGTACTGAATGAGATTGCGCGGCTGTCCGCCGACGTTGGCCACGATGATGGCGCCGGTTGCTGTGTTGAAGTTGGACAACTGATTATTGGCTGAGACGAACGGCGTCTGCAACTCCCAGCGGATGCCCATGTTGAGCGTCAGTTTGTGATTGATTTTCCAATCGTCCTGGAAATAAGGAGCAAGGTCGGAGGTGCGGATGTAAATCTTGGGAGCCAGGGGGTTGTTGGTAGTTGAAGTCGGGTAGCCGAGCAGCAGATCGGCAAAGGCGAAGCCGGTGGTCGGCGCGCTCGACGAAGCGCTGAATGCAAACAAACCGCGCCCGTTGCTGATGGAAAGGCTGTTCTGTTCAATGCGCCGGAAATCGACGCCGACCTTGAGGGTCTGTTTGCCCTTGATGTAGATCAACTGATCGGCCAGATTGAAAGTATTGTTGACGAAGTCCTGAGGGATGTTATTCGGCCCACCTACCTCGGAAAAGCTGGTAACGGTAGCAGCTGGGACACCCATGTTGTCGGCAAGCGCCGTGTTAAAGACGTTCGTCAGACCATAGGTGCCAACGAAATTGATGTTGTAGTCCTGCTGTAGCCGCCACTGCTCGTACCGGTTGAAGCCCAGGCGAACCGTGTTGAGAAGATTTGGGCGGAAGACATGTGTTTCAGAGCCTCCCGCAACACTGAGCGGACGGTCGGAGTAGCAGCCGAAGCCTGGCAGAACGCGGCTTCCGCATAGCGAGTTCGAAGGCTCTACCGAGGTGTCCTGGTAGAAGTTATACTCCGCATAGATTGAGTCTTTCTGGGAAAAGGTCTGGTCGACTCTAAGTGACCATTGGTTGGCGGTTTCCGATCTTGCGCCGTTGAAATTGTAGTTACTGACGGGGACATTGCTGGAGAAGGTATTGTTGTTGGTCGGCGCGGGATAGTACGCAGCCAGGGCGCGGCCAACGATGGCGGGCTGGGCTGTCCACTGGGGAAGCAACGCAAGGTTATTGTTCGCAATATTGGGTGAGCCGGCAACAAACGGATTTTTCAGTTGGTGTGCCGGTAGCAGTGAACTCAAATCTCCGTTCAACCATGCGGGTTCAGGAACTGTTGCGACCGCGGTGACCTGCTCCCGATCGCGAAGTCCTTCAAAGCCGAAAAAGAAGAAAGTGTGATCGCGGCGGATGGGGCCGCCTAGCGTGGCGCCAAACTGGCTTCGTTTGTAGTAGGGCTTTGTGCCGTTGCCGATAAAGAAATTGTCGGCGTCGAAAACCTGGTTGCGGAGATATTCGTAGAGGGTGCCATGGTACGCGTTGGTTCCAGACTTGCCGGTGACTACTAACTGGCCGCCGTAGTCGCGCCCGTACTCGGCATCGTAGAGGCCGGTGAGAACCTTGAACTCGGCAATTGCATCCACTGAAGGCTGATAGGACGGGATCGACTGCTGGTCGTTATTGTTGTCGAATCCGTCGTAGATTGACGTGTTGGAAGCTTCGGATGCGCCAGCCACATTGAATCCACCACGATAGCCGAGGCTGGAGTTGAAAACAGGCGGATACACCGCTGGAACAATGAACGCGAGGTTGGTAAATGTTCTGCTATTGAGCGGAAGCTGTAATATCTTCTGGGCGTCGACGACTGTCCCGATGGAATGGGTGTCCGGTTCGATCTGGGTTGCGTCCGCGGAAACAGTGATGGTTTGCGATGTCGATCCGGGCTGCAGTACGACATCTACTTCCGCATGTTGATCGACAGTGATAGTGAGTCCAGTCCGTTCATTAGCCTCGAAACCCTGTGAACTTACACGGATCGAGTATCTTCCGATAGGCAGGGACGGCAGAACATACACGCCGCCAGCCGAAGCGGTAGCTGTATAGGTCACGTCCGTATCGATATTGGTTGCGACTACGCTCGCACCGGCAATAGCCGCCTGGGTAGAGTCCTGAACTAAGCCGGTTATGCTTCCAGTGGGAGTTTGGGAATGAGCAACCACGCCAAGCCCGCTCAGCAACACGCAGAAAAGGAAGACGAGGGTAAGTATGGTGTTGCCGAATTTGGCCAGTTTCACGGAATTGCCTCCTTAAAAGTAAGCAGTCAGTCTCTGTAGAGAGCCAACATAAAGGACGGGCCTTGTGAATTCATGCCTGCCAGACGGAAATGACTTGGATGCCCCTATCGACAAGAGAGGGCATCGAAAGAAGGAAATTGCCGCGGTTTGCAAAGGCAGGCTACGCACACCGGCTGCGAATCGGGCTCACGGCTGTTTGTCGAAATACTCTTCGTATTCCTTGGACTTTCCCTGTGCATCCTTGCCGATGCCGCGACGGATAAGCACCTTGCCGTCCGCAGAGAGCCACCACCAAGCTCCGACGATCACATCGCCGTCTTTCATCTCGAGAAGCTCGATTTGTCCGGGGCCGGTGCGGCGGATTTGAACCTGGTTAAATCGGGTGCTGTCTGGAAAGAGATGAGGCTTGCCGTCGATCGCAGCGTCGAAGTGACTGACCGCGCCAGGCTTCTGCGTGTCGTTCAGGGAGTAGTACTTCATCACATCCCCGTCGATTTGCAGCTTGATGGTGAGACTCATATTCGGCGGGAACTTACCGTCACTCCAACTGGACTTGGCGTCATTGATTTTCCACGTGCCATCGAGAGGATCGCCGGCAGCAAAGCAAGAAGCAGAGGAGAGCAGGAGCAAGCCCGCAATCCAAAGAGAGCGATTAAGCATTTTTCCTCCAAAATGTCATGATTAGCAATTATCGACAGGGATAAAATTGCTGATTCGGGAAAGACTCGACCCGCCGCTCACAAGGATTGCTTCGGATCTAGCGATGTGTACAACAAAGTACCATACCATCACCTCGAAGTCGGCAAGTGTTTCCGCTGCTGGCGAAAGGTTGATCGGAAGCAATGGAACTGCAACTCGTTCGATTCATCACATACCGTCGGGCAAGCAGCGACCGTTAATGAGCAGTTGAATCCCTTATACACCATTGAAAATGTTTGTCAATAAAATTTTCGATAAGGTCCGGCATCGATGCCGATATCATCACAGTGATGGTTATGTGTTCGTCGATTTTGTCAATTCATTGTGCGGCGACACAGCCCGCAGCAATCAACGCACTGCCGCCAATGAACCGGTAATACAAATACGGTTTATGATAACCTTGGGTTTCTCAACGTCGCTTGTTTGATCGCGGCCCTCACCAATCCACAAACGGAGTAGACACCGGCCATGCGAAGCCTTCACGCTCTCATCTCACGATTCTTGTCTCTCACGATGTCGGGATATCTGGCTCTCATTTGCAGCGCGGCATTGGCGCAGAAAGCGAGCTCGGCAGAAACGAACTCAACGCCGTACGATCCACGCCTGACGTTTGCCCCGCTGACGCTGCCCGAGCCGGTGAATGCATACCGCTCAAGCAATGGCGCGCCCGGGCCTCAATACTGGCAGAATGAGGCTGACTACGAACTCCACGCGACGCTCGATACCGCTAAGAAAACGCTCACGGCGACGGAGACGATCGCCTACGTGAATAACAGCCCGGATGCGCTGCCAAGCCTGTGGATCCAGTTGGAACAGAACTTGTATCGCAGCGATTCACGCGGGATGATTGTGAATGGCGGGATGTTGCGCAGCTCACGCGCCGGCGCAACGCCGGAAAAGACGACTACCGAGGGGTTTGTTTTGAAGAGCGTGGAAGTGCGGGTTGGCGGACACACAAGCAAGGCGGACTACTTGGTGAACGACACAAGGATGCAGATCCGACTCAGCGAACCGTTGAAGGCGCGGGGCGGGAAATTGGAAGTTCATATCGATTACAGCTATGAGATTCCGGGAACGTGGGGCGGGCGCACGTCGTGGGGAGCGGTGAAGGATGGGGAGATTTACGACATCGCGCAGTGGTATCCGCGGATGGCCGTGTACGACGACCTGCGCGGATGGGACGCGCTCCCGTACATCGGAAGCGAGTTTTATCTGGAGTACGGGAACTTCGATTATTACCTGACCGTGCCGGCGGAGATGATCGTAGCGGGATCGGGCGAACTGGTGAATCCGAAAGACGTGCTTACGCCGGAAGAGATAGCACGGCTGCAGCAGGCGCGCGGCAGCGACAAAACAGTGTATATCCGTACGCCGGCGGAGGTACTGGCGAAAGCCGGGAGGCCGAAACAGGGCGGAACATTGACATGGCACTTCCACATGGATCAGACGCGTGACGTGGTGTGGAGCGCGTCGCAGGCGTTTGTCTGGGATGCGGCACGGATGAATCTGCCAGATGGAAAGACAGCACTGGCCATGAGCGTGTATCCGCCGGAGGGAGTGGGACCCGATGCGTGGGACATGTCGACCGCGTATACAAAGGACACAATCGAACGGTTTTCGAAGCACTGGTACACGTATCCGTGGCCGACGGCGGTGAGCATAGGAGGATTCACCTCGGGGATGGAGTACCCGGGTGTGGTTTTCGATGGATTCACTCTGAAAGGCAAGGATTTTTTTTGGCTAACGGCGCATGAGTTCGGGCATAGCTGGTTCCCGATGATCGTGGGATCAAACGAACGACGGCATGCGTTCATGGACGAGGGCTTCAATACCTTCATCGACATTGAGGAGTCGGCGACGTACGACGGCGGCAAGTACGGGCCGAAGCGCGACAGCGAGTACTCGGCGGGCGGTGAACCGCCGGACATGATTCTTAAAGTGCTGGACAATCCGCAGGCGCCAACGCTGATGGCTCCGGCGGACTCCTACAGTTTCCAACTGGGGCACCCGGTAAGTTACTTCAAGGGCGCGTACGGCATGGTGCTGCTGCGGGAGCAGATTCTGGGACCGGATCGTTTCGACTGGGCGCTCCAGAAGTACATTCGCGACTGGGCGTACAAGCATCCGTCGCCGTCGGACTTTTTTCGCGAGATGCAGAGCGAGAGCGGAGAGGATCTGAGCTGGTTCTGGCGGGGTTGGTACTTGGAGAACTGGAAGTACGACGTGGCCTTGGAAAAAATTGACGGCGCGAGTGTGACGCTGAGCAACCGCGGGCAACTGGTGCTGCCGACGACTGTGGAAGCAACCTTCAAGGATGGCTCCAAGACCCGAGTGTTACTGCCAGTGGAGGCATGGCTCTCGAAAGGTACTTATGTTTGGACACCCAGGGCCGACGCGTCAATCGCGATGGTGGTGGTGGATCCCGACCACGTGTTGCCCGACGACGATCGAAGCAATAATGAGATGAAGGTGGAGTAAGGTTGAGCGACCCTTCCAGGCGAAGAAGCAACTTGAACAATCAGCGCCATACGGAGAGGATGCCACAGGACGAGGTCGCTTCCAATTTGCCGAGCGCACAGCAACACCCCGGGAATCATTACTAATGTGGCGGCGCATGCGCCGGTAGCCAAGTGCTGTAAGCTCCGCGCGCGACCAAATAGTCGATGTGGAAAAAATGTCATTGGAACGAGCAGTGTTCATCTGGTAAGTCTTCAGGATTGGATGCAGGATGAGGATCAAGTCAGCGGTAGCCCAAATCGGAAGCCTCATGTTCGATACCGCTGCCACTTTGCGACGCGTTGAACTTCTTAGTCGAGATGCTTCAAAGAGTGGAGTCGAATTTCTAGTCTTTCCGGAGGCTTTGCTCGGCGGATATCCGAAGGGACTGGATTTTGGCGTAACCGTCGGCGCTCGAACAGACGAAGGCCGCGAGATGTTTCTCCGCTATTGGAATGCTGCAATTGACTGTCCGGGACCGGAGACCGAGCGGCTTGAAGCTTTGTCGCGCGAACTTGGCCTGCACATTGTGATTGGAGTGGTAGAGCGTGCGGGAGCTACTCTCTATTGCACTTCGCTACTGTTTACTCCGGCACACGGGCTCGCGGCGAAACATCGCAAGCTCGTGCCGACAGCGGCTGAGCGCGGCATATGGGGGCATGGAGATGGCTCGACGATGCAGGTGACAGAGACCGAGATCGGGCGCATCGGCATGGCCATCTGCTGGGAAAACTACATGCCGCTATACCGACAGCATCTCTATAACCAAGGCGTGCAATTGTGGTGTGCGCCGACAGTGGATGCACGGCCCATTTGGCGGACGACCATGCAGCATATTGCATACGAAGGCCGTTGCTTCGTGCTGAGTGCCTGCCAGTATTTGAGCCTGGAGGACTGGGGCGCGAACCCGCCGGAGAACGCTGGGACCATCGAGGGCGGCAGCATCATTGCGTCTCCGCAGGGCACCGTCCTGGCAGGGCCAGCCGAAGGAAGCGAATTCATTTGCGCCGAACTTGATCTCGACGAAATCGTCCGCGGCAAATTCGATCTGGATGTCGCCGGCCATTACAGCAGACCTGACGTATTTTCGTTCTCCAGGCGACCGCATTAGCTTTACGTGGCATCTGACCAGTCCAGACTGGGAAGAGCATCTCATTCATATAACGCTCGTGTTGAGCAACTCGTGCTCCGATTGGGCGATTACTGCGCTGGCCAAACAGTTTCCGACGATATTCAGAGTAGTTCTTCCCATGTCCATCAGCGCATCGACGCCGAGTATCAGCAGGATGGGCGCCGTCGGCAGTTGGACAGAGGCGGCGGTAGCGAGCAGTACGACCAGCACGGCGCGCGGCACTCCGGCTACGCCCTTGCTCGCGAGCATGAGGATCGCCAACATGGTTATCTGACGCCCAACTGTGAGGTGGATCCCCGAAGCCTGGGCTATGAAGACAGCGGCCATCGACAGGTAGAGGCTGGAGCCAATCATATTGAAGGAATAGCCCGTGGGAATAACGAAGGAGACGATCCACCTTGGCACGCCGAACTCTACCATTCTTTCGATTGCCAGAGGCAGCGCCGCTTCGGAGGTTGTGGTTGCGAATCCAATGGCGGCCGGCTCACCTACTGCGCGAATGAAAGCGCCAACGGGAATACGAAAAAACACCAATATCGGCAGCAGAACGAATAGGCCGAATAGAAGCAATGTGACGTAGAAGGTGAGTATCAGCTTACCCAGGGGCTGCAAGGCTGTCAGACCGGTATTGGCAACCACATAGGCGAGAGCGGCTCCAGCAGCGGCAGGCGCAAGATACATGACGGTCCGCGTCACTTGAAACATTGTGTCTGCCACTGATCGCAACACAGAAAGGACAGGCGCGCGTTTCTGTTCCGGCAGCATCGCCAGGGCGCAGCCGAAGAACACGGCAAATACCGCTACCTGCAGGATCTGATTCTGAGCGATTGCCTGCGCAATGTTCTCTGGGAAGACATTCAGGAGCACCTGCTGCCAGGTTTGCACGCCCTGACTGAGACTGGGCATCGGCTCAGAATTCGGCGGAAGCGCAACGCCCCACCCTGCGCCAGATAGGTTTATGGCAACAGCGCCGAATAGCAGGCCGATTGTGGTCAAGACTTCAAAAAGCACAAGCGACTTGATCGCGATGCGACCGACGGAACGAAGATGGCTGTGGCCGGCGATGCCAGTGGCAATGACGGAAAGTAGAAGCGGTGCAATGATCATCCGGACTAATCGGAGGAACAGGTCGCCAAGAAAATGGAGTTGCAATGCAATGCGGGGGAAGTCGAGACCGATCTCGATACCTGCGAGCATGGCGAGCAGCGTGCTCAATAGCAGGGACGGCTTTCGCGCCACGATTGCCGTGAAGACAACCAGCGCAAGCCACCGTAGAACCGTTACGAGCATAGGGTTACCGGCAATTCCAATGCCGATGCCGCATGCATACAGAAATATGCCGGCAATACCGGAGAGAATGTCTGCGCGGGTGAGGCTGCGCCGGGGTCGAGTAGTCAAATCGGACATGGAATGACCTTGGGCCGCGCAGCACTCTCGGCGTGGAGTGCCACGCTTACGCTCAAACTGCCTGCGCTGCTGGAGCAGGCCGTTTCAAATTCATGGCCTCGGCAATGACATCAGTGTATTTCAGCCCAGCGCCCGTGTTGAAGAGCACAACGCGATCTTCCGGCTTCAAGAACCCATCGGCCAGCAAGTGATTGTATGCCGCGGTAACGCTGGCGCCTTCCGGGGACAGAAAGATTCCTTCGTTTGAGGCCCAGTCGCGAATGGACGCAACAATCTCGTCATCGGAAACTGAGAGCGCGATGCCGCCGGATGCCTTCAGAATTTCGAGCATAATGTAGTCGCCGTAAGGCCTGGGGACGCGCAGGCCAGAGGCAAGGGTGCTAGCATCCTGCCACATGCGGCTGGCAGTCGCGTGTTCCTCGAAGGCGCGGACCACGGGCGCGCAACCCGCGGCCTGAACCGCGATCATCTTCGGACGCTTGCCGGGTTTTACCCATCCCAGTTGTTCCAGCTCTTCAAAGGCCTTCCACATGCCGATGAGTCCAACACCGCCGCCGGTGGGATAGAACACGGCATCCGGATATTCCCACCCTAGTTGCTCGACCAGTTCGTATCCCATGGTCTTCTTTCCTTCAATGCGAAACGGTTCTTTGAGCGTAGAAATATCGAACCACCCCTCCTGTTGTCTCCGCTCGCTAACCATGCGCGCACAGTCTGAGATCAATCCGTCGACCAGCGTTACATGGGCGCCGTATGCCGTGGCCTCTATATAATTTGCAAAAGGCACATCGCAGGGCATGAAGATATGCGCCTCAATGCCTGCTGCAGCGGCATAGGCGGCCAATGCTCCCGCCGCGTTTCCGGCAGAAGGCACAGCCAGCTTTTTCATCCCGTAGTGCCGTGCCATGGTTACGGCCAACGCAAGGCCGCGCGCTTTGAATGTGCCCGTAGGATTGGCGCCTTCTTCCTTGAGCCATGCGCCGAGATAGCGCTTGCTTTTCAACATCGGGGTCCAGCCCTCGCCCAGCGACACCGGCTCAACATCAGGCAGCACGGCTTGGTATCGCCACATTCCCGTCCAGGCGCGTGCGGAGTGTTTGCCCACCACATCGCCAGGATTCGTGCCTTGCAAGTGAGACAGGTTATAACGAACGTAAAGTGCGCCAGCTGGCTGGTCGGCACACTGCGTGCAAACCGTCTGCGGCGTTTCTGCGGAGAGCCGCGCGTGGCAACGCGAGCATTCAAGATAAGCGATGGGCGGCATTTCCGTCGGTTCCTCGGTTCTGATATTTCATATACTACCTACCTGATTGCGTAAAATCTCAGTTGTTGATAAGACCACACTACAGAAGATCGGACGTCCTCAGAATCTGAATCAAGTTGCGTACGACCGTATCAAATCCCAGTACTTCGGCGTTATAAATTAGGTACCTAATTTATAACGCCGAAGTACTTGAGCCTGTTATTAACTTTATCCCTTTGTTTGCATTTGCGTAGCAGTCGGCCAGGGTGTAGCAGACGATAGCGTCATGGGAAACCGTGATCGCAGAGGCTACCAAACGGATGTGACGGATGAAGAGTGGGCGTTTGTCGCGCCCTATTTAGCGCTGTGCCGCGAAGATGCCGCACAGCGCGATTATCCTCTTCGTGCCGTCTTCAACGCGCTGCGCTATGTGGCCAAAACCGGTTGCCGCTGGCGCATGCTGCCCAACGATCTGCTACCGTGGTATGTTGTTTATCAACAGATGCGCCGCTGGATCGAAGCGCGGTGTTTTGAGACGATGGTCGAGGATCTGCGCAGGTTGTTGTGCTGGCCGAGGCGGTGCAACAGATCACCGGCGAGAGCGTCGAATTGGCATACGTTGACCAAGGCTACAGCGGTGATAACGCCGCGCAGGCCGCGGAGAAACACGGAGTGCAACTGGAAGTGGTCAAGCACACGGAGGTCAAGCGCGGCTTCGTGCTGTTGCCGCGCCGCTGGGTGGTGGAGCGCAGTTTCGCCTGGGCTGCGCGCTTCCGCAGACTGGCCCGAGACTACGAACGATTGGCCGAAACTCTCGCCGCTCTCCACTACCTCGCATTCGTAAGTATCATGCCGGCTAACCTCGCCCGCCAACTGACGCAAAGTTAATAACAGGCTCTTAGTGAGAGTGATCGATTCCCCGCTCGAAACGATCAGCGCGGCCTGTGCGGCTTCATCAAGGCCGGAAAAGATCATCCGATTTGACGATGTGAATGTGTAGGGCGCCATAGTGGCGTGGAGTGCATCGCTGGTCCAGTTGGGATCGTGGCCGGCCTTGAGTTTTGCGGGAGCAAGGATTCTTTCCTTAAGCTCTGTAGTCGTACCGTGACACAAAGCGGACTCCTGAAGCACGCTCTAACCAATTTCTATTGCCGCGCGACCTTCT
>Ga0182012_10004361_pt1 | contig 14803 bp, 7 predicted proteins | sample 612S2SmetaG_FD_120486 | JGI IMG/M metagenome (GOLD analysis project Ga0182012, IMG submission 120486) | Permafrost microbial communities from Stordalen Mire, Sweden - 612S2S metaG | ecosystem: Environmental > Terrestrial > Soil > Wetlands > Permafrost | place: Sweden: Stordalen | collected... | reverse complement strand
GCCAACCGCGCCAATAAGGTCTCCTCGGCCGGACTCAACCCGAACAGCGCCGCAACCCGTTTCACCGCCGAGCTCTTGCGCGCGAACGGCGCCAACCAAACCAACCCCGCCGCCGCACCCCAGGGAGCGACGACCTCGCCATCCTTCGGCAGCGGCGCCGTCGACAACAACATCTGCCGACGTCTCTCGCCCACCGTCAGGCACACCGTCGACCCGATGCCCGATGCGAGTTTCTGCAGCGCCGCCAAACACGCCTTGCGCTCGATCATCCACGGCGACGGCTCCAACATCCCATCCACCACCCGCAATAACTCGCCACCCCGAATCACCTCCACCGCCGCCGCATTGGCGAACACCACCCGGCCGCGTTGATCCAGTACAAACAACGGTGTGCTCACCGCATCCAACGACGTCGAATACATCGCGTTGTGCACTGACAGCGCCTGCACCTTCCAAAACGAATTCACCGCCAAGATCAAATGCGGCGCCAACCTCCCCAAGATCTCCCGCTCCAGAGCCCCGAAGGCCTCCTTACCGACGCCGCGATACAGACTGAGCGCCGCCGCGGCCGGTCCACGACCGACCGCGGCGGGCAGCAGCGCCACATTCATGAAGCGGTCGATGTCATGCCGAATCAAGAACTCATTGAAAAAGCGGCTCTTGAGGTAGACCCGCCGATCGATCAGCTCCTCACCGGTGAACAGCGTGCCCGGCGAGGTGGCACCCCGCCTCGACGCCTCCAACATCCACACATCTTCCACCGCGAATTCCGCGGCGTATTCCTCGGTCACCGCCGGACTCATCCGCGTCGAGACCGACCAGAATGGCGACCCCAAGGTCTGCGGCACCGAAAACAACAACGCCCGGTCCGCCTCAACCAGGTCACACGCCGATTCCACCACCGACTGCCAACGCGACGGATCCATCGGCGCTGCATGGATATCTAGAATTAACCGCTCCAGATCCTCGGCGCGCGCGCTCACGCACCCTCCGGCGGTTTCAGACCGAGCCCGTACAAGTGATCGTCCATGGTCATCCCCAGCCGTCGAATGCGGCTGTCGCTAAATCATCGCAAAACCGCGGAAAGGCGCAATACCAAAATGGGGTACGGCCAAACGTCACCGGGATTCGACGCGACCTATCTATTCGCACGGACAAAGAGGGGACCGGTGTGGGAATCGGCTTTCCGGGCCGCTTAAACCCATCCCTGGGACGCTGCACGCGCGCTCGACGCATGCGTCGAGCCCTACCTCGCACGGCCCGTAAAACCAATACCCACACCGGTCCCCCGGAAACCACGTGCTCGACCCTCGCCCGATTGCAGTGCGCGCCGCCGCCAATGCCTGTGTCCGCATGACCGAGTACGACGACCTCAACACTGCGCGAACCTCAAAACCACCACCAACCTGGCCTGAACCCGAGTCACCATCCCCGGACACCCCTCTTGGTGCGCAGCACTGAGGTTGCCGCTAGCGGCGGCAACCGTCTGCTTTCTCCCGGATCCAATCCGCTAGGCGCCAATAGATTATGTTAAATATGGAGTCTCACCCCCATGAATTAAGGGTGATAGCCCAGATCGGGTAACCCACCCCAACCGAAAAGCCCCTTTCCGCGGCCTATCGGACCAATTCAGTAGCCCAACCGTCAGCGGAGCATGGCGTCCGCCCCAGTCCAACAACATCACCAACCGCAACCCTCTAGCCGCTCGCTCACCCCGGAACACATCGCGCACACCAAGGGATTGCCCCAGCCCCGCGCTATGAATCGTTGCCCTGAAGCGCACGGGTCACGCACATCGACATCGTGAATTCTGTGGGGCTGGAGCAGTAGTCCAGTTTCCGGGGCGTGCGAGGCCGGGACGCCGAGCCCGCAGCTCCCAGGGGCCGAACGCATGGGTTCGGCGGGTCGCCAGGGGTCCAACGTATACGTTGGACGGGCGTCCAGGGAAGGACGCCCGACGCCCAGGGCTTACGCGAAGCATGGACTGCGCAGCGTAACGGCGACCCCGGGCTTGGACGGAGCAGGATAGCCAAGTCCAATGTGTTCACAGCGGCCCGGAAAGTGGACTACTGCGCCGGCCCCTCTTAAGTCGCGCGTCTCAATGTCATTGATCGACGCAATCATGCGTATTACTTAATTGCGCTTTGCCGCGCCTCCAAACGCTGAATACACCACGTGGGTGATGCACACGAAATCCCGGTTTGCTGATATCGCGAAAAGCTCTCGGGCTTCATCGAAAGCAATGCACGAAGGGATGCAAATGATCAACTCAATCCGCGCCCACGTTACGTCCGCGTCCGCTCTCTCGATCCTACTTTTTCTCGCCGGCGCCATGACCACCACACCCGGCGCCGCCGTAAGCATCCAAGTCACCACATTCCAAGGCGCCTGGGTCGCGACCACCACCTACGCCGCCGGCGCCGTCGTCACCTACAACGGCGCGAGCTATATCTCACTGGTGGCCGGCAACCTCAACGTGACTCCGACCTCGAGCACAACAAAGTGGTCAATCCTCATCGCACCCTCCGCAACCGTCCCGAGTGATTCCAAAGGGGATACGGCGGCCGGCACCGGCGCGCTGAGCAGCAATACCGGCTCAAACAACTCGGCCTTCGGGTCCTCCGCGCTCGTCCAAAACACCAGCGGTGCCTATAACACCGCCGCGGGATACGATGCTCTGTCTTTTAACGTCACCGGCAATTTCAATACCGCGTACGGCGCCGTCTCTTTGCTGGCGAACGGAGGAAATTTCAACACCGCGTCAGGGGCGCAATCGCTATTCTCCAACACCACTGGCTCCAACAACATCGCGCTAGGCTTCAACGCCGGCTACAACTTGACGACTGGCAACAATAACATCGACATTGGCAACCCCGGAGTGGCGACCGAATCGAACGCCATTCGGATCGGAACAATCGGCACCCAAACCAAGACTTACCTGGCAGGCCTTAGCACCAGCCTAACAAGCGACACCGCAGCTCTCCCCGTCGTCGTCGACACCATTACCGGCCAGCTCGGCACCGGCGCGCTCGTGATGGGCCCACCAGGTCCTCAAGGAGCGCCAGGGGCCACTGGCAATCCAGGCCAGGCCGGCGCTCCGGGACCGATGGGACCGGCGGGCCCACAAGGTCTAACCGGCCCCATCGGTCCTGCCGGTGCTACAGGTGCCACCGGAGCGCAAGGTGCTCAAGGACCGGTCGGCCCCACGGGACCGCAGGGCCCCGCGGGCCCACAAGGTCCAGCCGCACCTTCAAATGGCCTTGTGGTCATCGATAGCAACGGTAAAACGGTTGGCAAAGCAATTTCAACTAATCAAGTGGTTATTAACCTTGGCAGTCAGGGCACGCAAATTACAGGAACGCCCTCCCCATCCGCTATCTTTTCCATTACCTATGACACGCTCGCGCAATGGCAATTGTCATATCCAACCATCCCCTTTACGGGATTCTTTGCTGAGTACGCAGTGTTTTACCATGCAGCAGCTGATTGTTCAGATACACGGCTATTTTTAAATGCGGGACAATTTCCTAATGTGTTTATCGATGGAACGAACACCCTATTTCTTGAATACGCGAGCGGAACGGACTCATACACAATTAACGCGTACGAGCAGCTTCAACCAGGTCAACCTCTTAATCAGGCAGGCACATGCACACCAATTAGTTTTTCTCAGCCATTTATTGGCGGACCCGTGGCACTATTCAATGTATCGGCGTTGGGATTTGTGCCGCCATTTTATCTGCAATGAGGATGATCATCGTCACAGTGTTGCTGATCGTAGCGCTGGGGGCAGCCGCCTGGTATCACGCGCACGCCGCCTTGCAATCCGCCCAGTCCCGCCTAGTCGCCGCCGACCTCCAACCCATCGCCGCCCTGCTCAAAGACGACCAAAAAATCCTCACCGAACTCCAAGCACCCCCTTTCACCGAAAGCGACTCCGGTATCCTCGAGTCCTATCTCGTTAAACTCCGCCGCGACGGCATCGCCAAGACCTCCGAAATGAAGCAACGCCTCGACACCCTCGCCGAGAACAACACCGCCATCGCGACCCTGATAACCGCCTACCTCCCTAACGCCAAAACCCAAGGCTTCGTTACCGAAGCCAACAAGTTCAAAACCTACTCCGCCGCCTGGCGCGACCGCTGGAATTCTTCCACCGAGCTCTACATGGCCGGCGGCAACTACCCCAATGCCAGCCCAGTGTTTCCCATTGGTTTCCCTGGGGCAGTGCAGGCCGAGAACGCAGCTGCCCAGTAGTGAATCGATGCGATTAACGCCGGTGCACACAGGCGTAGTCGGCGCCGGCACAAGTCCATTGGACTTCGCTGCCCTGCTTCGTCCAAGCCCAGGGCGTCCGTCCGGTAGTGCAACGTCCAATGGACTTGTGGTGGCCCGGGATGTTGCTCCGGACCCTCTTAAGTCGCGTTCTCGATTTGATGATCGCCAAAAAGCGCGGCCACGGAAGCATGCGGCTTACGTAGGTCGGCTTTTTCGCGCTTCCCATCACCGTATACACCACGTGGGTGATGCACCCGAAATCCAGTTTGCTGATATTTCGAAAAGCCATTGGGCTTTATTGAAAGAATAATTCACAAAGGGATGTTCATGATCAACTCAAAACGCGCCAGCGCATCGCGGGCGTTCGCTTTCTCGATACTCATTTCACTCGCGGGCGCCGTGATCACCACGCCGGCCGCGGCCGTCAGCGTCCCGCTCTTGGTCTTCCAAGGCGCCTGGCTCAAAACAAATCTCTATCCCCCTGGCGCCATCGTCACCTACAACGGCGCGAGCTACGTGAGCCTCGCGCTAAACAGCAATGTCACCCCAGGCACCAACAATGACTGGGCTATCCTCGACGCCCAAGGCGCCATCGGCCCGCAGGGACTGCAAGGCCCCGTTGGTCCGACCGGCGCACAAGGACCAACCGGCCCGGTCGGTGCGAAGGGCGCGACCGGCGCCACGGGAGCAGCTGGAGCGCAGGGTCCCGTAGGGCCCTTGGGTCCAACCGGCGCCGCGGGTGCAATAGGTCCCCCGGGTCCGCAAGGTCTGGCAGGTCCGGTAGGCCCCGCCGGAGTGATGGGCCCCTCCGGCCCCGCAGGTCCTGGACTTCCCACCACCTGCGTGGTCGGCGACAAAGTCGTCTATTACAACAATGCCTGGACCTGCAGCCCGTCGGGTCTGCCGCGGTATGTGGTGAACGGTGATGGCACGCTCACCGACAATCTGACCGGACTGATGTGGGAGTTGAAAACCGGGACCGCAGTGCCAAGCGCCTGTGTTCCCGCCAACAATTCCGCGACCGATGTGCATGATGTAAACAATTGTTACTCGTGGAGCGCGTCAGGCGCGGATATCACCGCCGACGGGTCGCTGTACACAAACTTCCTTCAGACACTCAACGGCGGGGACTACTTCAGTTTTTCGGTCGGCCTTGACGTGTCTAACGGTCCAACGCCATGTTTTGCGAACCATTGCGACTGGCGTATACCGACGATTCAAGAGCTACAGTCAATTGTCGAGCTCGGCCCAGTATGTGGCAACACAGGTGCGTGTATAGACCCCGCATTTGGAATCACAAACGCCCTGCCTTACTGGTCGTCCAGCTCATGGGCAGCCAATCCGGCAATTGCGTATTACATCGGCTTCGGAAGCGGCGTCGTAAACCAATACGGCAATGGTTACAAGACCAATTTTGGTGACGCCCGCGCTGTTCGTACCGCCCGATGAGCTTGTAAACTTTGGACATCGCCGTCAACGGCACTCGCATATCGGTTGTTAGTTGGGATACCGTAGCGCTCACCGAACTGTGACTGCTAGATGCGAGAGGAAGTGATCGCAGACTTATGGCGCGTAACGGATGAAGTCTCGAGCCATTCCCGTCCTTCTGGCCCTGCTATTGGTCGCCTTATCGGGCGCGGCAATCGGCTGGTATCAACCGCATCAGTAAGTGGAACTAATACAGCAGCGGTTGGTGTCGCGTGAATTGGCTGAGTATTCCGGCGAAGATGACCGTTCATTCCGGTTGAACGTGACCGACTATTCCGGCTGAACGTGATCGGTGATCCGTCGGGTCGGCGCTGTTACGGTTTTCTGCCGCGTCAGCGGCAGAAGCTCTGGGTCTTCCTGTCGCGGATTGGTGCGTCACTTGGCGCCTTTTTTTTGTGCGGGCCCTGGCAAACTCCTCCTCGGCTTCGGTCTTTCGGATCGACTCCTTGGCCTCGAGATGGATTCGATGCGACCGGTGTAAAATCCGCTCCAAGATGGCATCCGCAGGCGTCGGATCTCCGAGGTAGTCGTGCCAGTCCTCGATCGGCAATTGGCTCGTCAGGATCGAGGATTTCGTCCCGACGCGATCATCGATCAACTCGAGCAGATCGTTGCGCTCGCGCGGTCCGATTGGGGCGATCGCAAAATCATCGATGATCAACACGCTGATCTTGGCGATGGCGGCGAGCCGCTTGCGGAAGCTGCGTCAGTATGGCACACGCCAGCGTGCAACGAGAACCCGCCCGCACGGGCGGCACCGTTCGGCTCACCTTCCAGCCCCTGCGGCCGGGGCGGAACGCTCTGCAGCGTAAACAGCTTCTGCTCGGCCCGTGGACCCATCGGGATGCGGTAGGTGATCGAGTGGCCGATTAGGTCATCCAGCGGACCAGCCTCCGTGCCCCTCGCATCGCCGAATCAACAAATACACCACGTGGGTGATGCGCACCAATTGATCCGTTTGTTTTATTTAGGCCAAATGTTTTCTCTCAAGGCTCGCGCACATTCTGTCAAATAACAAAAACGCGCAGACGCCACGCTCCAATCGAGCGCGTCCGATCATCGCGGGAACTCATCAACACTTTACTTTCAATCAGCGCTTCGCGTGAAACGCTAAGCAAAAACCAACAATCAAACGAAGGGGATCTCGATGCGGCGTATGCAGATGGCACTGACCAAGACGCTGGTCTTCATTTACTCGATTCTTGGCACGACGGTTGTCGTTAACGCAACGACGCCAGGCACCGATCCCGTTGTCAGCAGTGCCAGCCCAAATTTCAGCACGGCAGTAGGCACGGGTGCGCTATTCAATTGTAGCAACTGTACAGTTGACACGGCGAGTGGTTATCAAGCGCTCTATTCCAACACGACCGGATCCAACAACACCGCCAACGGGGTCCAAGCGCTCTTTTCCAATACGACCGGAAGTTTAAACACCGCCAACGGGGTGTTTGCGCTCTATTTCAACACGACCGGAAATTCCAACACCGCCAACGGGGTGTTTGCGCTCAATTCCAACACGACCGGAAATTCCAACACCGCCAACGGGGGGTATGCGCTCATTTACAACACGACCGGAAATTACAACACCGCCAACGGGACGTATGCGCTCTATGCCAACACGACCGGATCCAGCAATATCGCCAACGGGGTGCAAGCGCTCTATTTCAACACGACCGGAAATTCCAACACCGCCAACGGGATTGATTCGCTCTATGCCAACACGACCGGAAATTTCAACACCGCCAACGGGCTCGAAGCGCTCTATTCCAACACGACCGGATCCAACAATACCGCGTTGGGATCCCAAGCCGGGACAAATCTCACCACCGGCAACAACAACATCGACATCGGTAATCCGGGCGTCGCTGCCGAATCCGCCACCATTCGCATCGGCGAAGTTGGCACCCACACGAACGCCTACTTCGCCGGTATCACCAATAGCCTCACGAGCGACACCAAGGCACTGCCCGTCGTCGTCGACACGGTTACCGGGCAACTTGGCACCGGCGCGTTCACCGCCGGCCCCGCAGGCCCGCAAGGCCCCGCGGGTCCCACAGGCGCAACGGGTGCGACCGGCGCGACCGGCGCGACCGGTCCGCAAGGCCCAATCGGTCTGACTGGCGCAACGGGCGCCGCAGGACCGCAAGGTCCCATCGGGCTTACCGGTGCAACCGGCCCTCAAGGACCTATCGGTTTGACCGGCCCCACTGGCGCAGCCGGAGCCGCAGGTCCGCAAGGTCCCGCCGGCATCAACGGCGTTGGGTTGACTTACAAGAACGCATGGACCAGTGCGACACCGTATTCCACCAACGACGTCGTCACCGAGAGCGGTCAAAGCTACGTTGCACTTCTCGCGAATTCCGCCACCGATCCCGCAATCGACGTTGGCACCTCCGGCGGTCACTGGGCACTGATCGCTGCCGCTGGCGCACAAGGACCGATCGGTCTGACGGGCGCTCAAGGTCCCGTAGGATTGACTGGGGCTACTGGTGCAACCGGCGACACAGGACCCCAAGGTCCGATCGGACTTACTGGTCCGCAAGGCATCCAAGGTCCCGTCGGCGTCACAGGCGCCACCGGTCCTCAAGGGCCAATAGGCCTAACCGGAGCAACGGGTGCCACGGGACCCCAAGGCCCCATCGGCCTAACGGGCGCGACCGGAGCTACTGGTGCGCAAGGACCGCAAGGTCTCACGGGTGCCGCTGGCCCCTCCGGTCCAATCGGACCTCAAGGTCCGCAAGGACCGCAAGGTATCGCCGGCACCAACGGCACCGGCTTCACCTACAAGAATGCATGGTCAAGCGCCGCGCCCTACTCATCGAATGACGTCGTCACCGAGAGCGGCCAAAGCTACGTGGCGCTTCTTGCGAATTCCGCCATCGATCCCGCGACCGACGTCGGCACGTCCGGCGGCCACTGGGCACTCATCGCTGCGGCCGGCGCGCAAGGGCCGATCGGTCTGACAGGCGCTCAAGGCCCACAAGGCCCGATCGGCTTGACCGGCGCGACAGGTGATACAGGCCCTCAAGGTCCCATCGGACTCACCGGTCCGCAAGGCATCCAAGGACCCATCGGTCTCACCGGCGCCACGGGACCCCAAGGTTCGATCGGCCTCACGGGTCCCACTGGCGCGACTGGACCAGCCGGAGCGACAGGTTCACAAGGTCCCATTGGGTTAACCGGTGCGACCGGTCCCGCTGGACCGATCGGACCTCAAGGCCCCGCAGGTACCAACGGTACGAATGGCACCAACGGTACCGGTTTCACGTACAAGAACGCCTGGTCGAGCGCCGCGCCTTACTCATCGAATGACGTAGTGACCGAGTCCGGTCAGAGCTACGTCGCACTCATCGCTAACTCCGCCATCGATCCCGCAACCGATGTCGGCACCTCCGGCGGACACTGGGCACTCATCGCCGCCGCCGGCGCACCAGGCGCGGCCGGTACCATCGGCCCTCAAGGTCCAATCGGCCTGACCGGAGCAACCGGTGCAACCGGATCTCAAGGTCCAATCGGCTTGACCGGAGCCACAGGTCCCGCGGGTTCTACGGGTCCCCAAGGCCCTGCCGGCCCGACCGGACCGCAAGGCATCGCCGGCACCAACGGCACCAGCTTCACCTACAAAAATGCCTGGACCAGCGCCGCTCCATATTCCACGAACGACGTCGTCACCAAGGCCGGCCAGAGCTACATTGCTCTCGTCGCTAACTCTGCTGTCGATCCCGGCAACGATGTGAACACGTCCGGCGGCCACTGGTCGATTCTCGCGGCCGCCGGATCTCCCGGCGCCACCGGCCCCGCCGGTGCAATAGGACCGCAAGGTCCTCAAGGTCTCACTGGATCCACCGGTGCGCCCGGTTCCGTCGGCCCTCAAGGTCCGATTGGTTTAACCGGAGCCGCAGGTCCCACCGGACCCCAAGGCCCGATCGGCCTGACCGGCGCGACCGGACCCGCCGGCGCCAAAGGCGCCACCGGCGCGACAGGCCCTGCAGGTCCTCAAGGTCCAATTGGTTTGACAGGACCCGCCGGCGCAATAGGTCCCGCCGGACCGCAAGGTCTGGTCGGCGCCACCGGTCCAGCCGGCGCGAAAGGTGCAACCGGAGCGACAGGCCCAGCCGGTCCCACCGGACCGCAAGGACCCGCCGGCCCGCAAGGTCCCTCCGGCATCGTGATCTCCGACGCGACCTACAACACGTTGAACGGTACCGGCACCTTGCATCTCCCAAACCATGGTGGTGACAATACCGCCAGCGGTTACGAAGCCCTCTACTCCAACACCGGCAGCCTTAATACCGCCAACGGCGTGTCCGCGCTCTACGCCAACACCACCGGTGAGTTCAACACCGCGGTCGGAAGCGACGCCCTAAACGCCAACACCACCGGAAACTACAATATAGCCTTGGGCGAAGCCGCCGGTTCCAACCTCACCGTCGGCAGCAACAACATCGACATCGCTAACGCCGGCGTGGCAGGGGAGAGCAACACCATCCGCATCGGCACCGTTAACAACCAAACCGCGACTTACGTCGCCGGCATTGTCAACACACCCGTCCTCGGCGTCCCCGTCTTCATCACCGCCAACGGCAAACTCGGCGTGCTTTCCTCGTCCGAGCGCTATAAAACCGACATCCGCTCCATGGAACTCGACACCACGAAGCTCGACCAACTCCGCCCCGTCACCTTCCACCTGAAGAGCGATCCCAACGCCGCGCTCCAATACGGCCTCATCGCCGAAGAAGTCGACAAGGTTTACCCCGACCTCGTGGTGCGCAACACCGACGGCCGCATCGAAGGCGTCCGCTACGACGAACTTGCGCCTATTCTTCTAAAGGAAGTCCAAACGCAGCGCCAAGCACTGGCCGCCGACGACGCCAAATTCGCCGCTCAACAACAACAGCTCAACGACCTCAAACAGCAGTTCGCACAGCTCGCAGAAGCCAACAAAGCGATGCAAGCCGCACTCGTTGCCTTAACCGCCAAAGGCTCACAAGTCGCCATGCGGTAGCGCAATGATCCCAGACGCGGCGGGTGAGGGTGCACCACGCGTGGCCCTCGGAACCACGGCTTCGGCGGCCCATAGGGACTTGGGTTCTGACGGTGCAGCTGGTAGCTACTGGCGCCGCAGACGAACGCGCAATTGGCGCACATCGGTACCGGAGGGCAGGGGAGTAATCAGACTTCCCGAGGCGTGGAAAACAGAGATGTTTTCCCCGCAGCCTCCAGGGATATCGCGTCGCACGATAGAGTCGTATTCCCGCCTCAAAGACGGGCGCCACTATTGCCCCGCACTATTGCCCCAAGCGCCTCGAGAATCACCTCCAAATGTGGTCTAAACTCAATTGGAGCTACGCCGCTCGATACCAGTAAATTTAGGGCCGCTGTTGCCTCTCGCAGTCTATCGATGGTTACTGGTGCCCCCATACATTGCGCTTCCGTCTAAATCGACAGACGAGTTATCTGCTCCGTAATGCATATCAATCGTGAGGCTTTTAATACGAATGTTTTTCCTGCACGCCCTTGAGTGGATTCATGTGGGCGCCCGGCCATGTATTCACCTATAAACGTCTCAGCACTCGAGCCTTACGTCATACAGAACAACAGAAGATCCCGATACTCTCGACGTCCACCACCTGTGACTCTTTGGCCCCAGTCCGGGTCCCCAAGCAAGTTTTGGTCGTATGCGGCGTCTTCAGAGAGTCGTGGGTAGGCGCCTGGCGGCGAGTCCCCCGTTCCCTTAGTCGATAATCTCCGGCATCGGGGGTTTCGGACTCAGGTCGTACAGTTCCGCAATCTCATGCCTCGCCAGGTGGTTGTTCCCCGGTTGGCTGTACGCCTCCCGCTCCCTCTCCGCCTGCGCTTTTAGGAACTCCATGTAGTCCCCCGTTCGCAGGTGTTCCTTCACGGCTTTCGGCCATCCGCGGAGCCACCGGTTCGCGATCTCCACCGCCAACGGCCCCAGTCTCTCGATCTGATTCCGCACCGCCGGCGGGTAGGTGTTCGGACTGTACAAACTCTCCATAAATGAAATTCTGCGCCTCCGATGGGTCGGCTTCAATATCGGCGTTGCCTCGCATCCGTTCAACGCGCTGCATAACACGAGCGCGCCGCCTTTGAACGTGGGCGACGCGACTAGCCACAAAAGACGTCGTCATATCGACATTTATATTTCGGACCCGTCTACTGATATACGAGCGTTGCGGATGTGGAGTTGCTGAGCGAGCCCAGGGTGCCTGTGAAGGTCAGCGGATAACTCCCCGGCGAGACTCCTCGCGGTAGCGTGACCGTCGCGGTGACTAACCCGGAACCGGAGAGCAATTGCACGCTGCCTGGCGTGGCGCGGCACTGGCTGCCCGCAGGTCCGCCAGAGCAGCTGACGCTGATGGTCCCGGTCACGTTGCTCGCCGATTGAAGTTCAATCACGTACGTTGCCGTCGTGCCGAAAGTCGTCAGCGAGGAGGGAATGGCCGACAGCTTAAAGGCGGCGGTCACAATGAAGCTCTGCGAGACGGTCGCGGCAGCGGCATAGGTGCTGCTGCCGTTCTGGCTCGCGGTGATAGTGCAGGTGCCGGCGTTCAACGCGGTTACGTTCGTGCCCGCCACAGAACAGACCCCTGGCGTCGTGGAGGCGTAGGTCACGGCGAGACCGGAACTCGCGGTCGCATTCAAGCTGAAGATCGTGCCTTGCACATGGGAGGCGATGCCGGGGAACGAAATGCTCTGCGGTTTGCCGACGACGGTGATGATTTGCGCGGTGCCAGTCACCGGTACGTATCTTGAGTTGCCGGCTTGCGCCGGCGTGATGCTGCAGCTGCCGGCAGCAACGAATGACACGCTGTAGGAGGCACCCGCCGCGCTCACCAAGCAGGTGAGCGGCGTGCTCGTTGTGAAGCTCACCGGCAGGCCGGAGCTCGCCGATGCGGAAAGAGCGGCCTGGGTCCCCACGGTTTCGGTTGGCAGGCCCGGGAAATTGATGGATTGCGGGTCACCATTGACAGCGATGTATTTCAATATCGAGGCTGCGGCGGAATAATTGCCATTACCGCCTTGCGCGGCAGTGACCGTGCAAGTGCCGATCGCAGTTAATACGATACCCGTGGTCGAGTAACTGCACACCGACGCCGGAGAGGCAGAGAAGGTGACGGGCAGGTTCGAACTCGCCGTCGCAGTGAGGGTTACGGCACCGCCGACCACCTGCGCGGACGGGCTGACCGTAAAGGAGTTGATGGACTGGCTCGCCGGATTGATGACCACATTGATCGGAGCGCTGATCGCCGGACCAATGGACGGCGCGAAGGTCGCCGTCCCGGAGAAGACTGCGGTGATCGGGTAAGCGCCAGCCGGCACCCCGGCGGGCACGTTCAGGGTGGCCGTCGCGACCCCGCCGGTCACCGTGCCCGAGGTGGCTGTGCCCACATTGCCTACCGAGAAGAAAACTGTCCCGCCATTGATGGTGAGCGCGGATTTCACATTGGCGGTGAGCGTCAGGGTCTGGGCGGTCGTCGGTTGATACGTCGTAATCAGGCCCTGGGGCGTGATAGTCGTGGTCAGGTAGAAATTGGCGGTATACGAAGTCGCGGCCGCGGGCGCCTGGAATGTGCGCGGGTTCGATTGATTGTTATCGGACCAGATTGCAAACGTATAGCCTGAGGGCGCGTTGAAACTGACCGTGCATTGCAGCGAAGGATTCCATTGCAAGGTGACGCCGCCCGAGTAGTTGCCCGGACTGCAACCGGCCGAACCAGACACCGTCAGAGGGACACCCTGCGGCGAGGTATTTAACGTCACCGGCACCGTGGGAATCGGCTCATAGGCGCCGATGCTGCATTTCCCGGAGCTGCCCTGGGGCCGCGCGGTGCCGTTCTGATCCACTGTCGTGATCGAGGGCTCGCAGGTCGCAGCCTCGAACGCGGGACTTGCGGCCGTGATGGCCATGGTGGCCGTCAAGCCGTGATTGTTGATCGCCAGATGCCCCAGGCCCGGATCAGTAGACGAGGTAATCGAGGACCCCGGCGTGATACTTGCGTTGCCAAAAGGTTCGTATGCCTCGATTAGGTTTTGGTCGAGAAAGGTCACGGTCGAAGTGGCCGCGTTCGGAGGGTTGCCGGGCGCCGTTACAATGGTCGACGGCGCATCGACCACCAAGTCCAGAGTGCCACTCGGGGTGCCGAGCGCACTGTTGGAATTGGAGAGAATCGTATCATCGAGGGTGAGCGCTGCGGCCTGTCCCGCTTGCAGGTTGTAGCCCAGGCTATAGACCGCGCCGCCGTAGCCAACGCCACCGGTAATGCTGCTGGTGCCCGCCGCCACGGTAATCCCGCCGGTGCCCGCCGCCACGGTGTTGCCGGCAAGGGTGCTGAACTGCAGCTTCACCGTGCCGTTCAAGTTGAAGATGGCCCCGCCGAGGCCTGACCCTGCACCGTAGCCGCTGCCGCCGATGGCGGAGTTTGCCGTAAAGGTGCTGTTCGTGACGGTGAGCACGCCGCCGTCATTGAATATGGCGCCGCCGAAACCGCCGCCACCTTCGAATCCACAAATCCCGCCGCCCGCATCGCCTCCCGCACCGCGGCCTCGCCAAACGCCACGCAGCGCCCCTTGCCATGCACAACCCAAATCGCGCTGCCCGCCGGCAACGCGCGGTGCGCCGCCATCGCCGCCGCAAGATCGTCTTCCCCTGTCACTTCAGCAATGGAAACGGCAGCCTCCGTGGCCACAGGCGTCCGCGCGCCCGCCAGCGCCGCCACCAAAGTCTCGTCATGCACAGCGCCCGCCACAAAACGCCTTGGCTCCCGCCGCCAACCCCAGCTTGTCGCGCAGGTTCGGCGGGGGCGCCGCAATCTTCTTCGCCCACCGCCCCGCGTCGGCCGCGCTCAGCCCCAGTACAACCTGGTCCGCGCCAGCCCGGAACGATAGCCCGCCATCGCCCACCGTCACGCTGCTCAGCGCATCGAGCCTAACGCGCCGCCGGATTTCGCCGCGCAGAATGATCTCCGCGGTCTCCAGCAACGCCTTCACCTGGCCAGCTTCCCCGCCCCACCGG
>Ga0182012_10004360_pt1 | contig 14803 bp, 13 predicted proteins | sample 612S2SmetaG_FD_120486 | JGI IMG/M metagenome (GOLD analysis project Ga0182012, IMG submission 120486) | Permafrost microbial communities from Stordalen Mire, Sweden - 612S2S metaG | ecosystem: Environmental > Terrestrial > Soil > Wetlands > Permafrost | place: Sweden: Stordalen | collected... | reverse complement strand
GGTGCGCAGCAGCCGCGCGAGCTTGGCGGCCGCCGTCGTCTTGCCCGAGCCCTGCAGGCCGGCCATCAGGATGACCGTTGGCGGCCGCGGGGCGAAGACCACGCCCGGCCCGGCGCTCTCGCCGCCCATCATCGCGGCCAGTTCCTCGTGGACGATCGCGACGATCTGCTGGCCGGGGTTGAGCTTGCCGACCACCTCCGCGCCGATGCAGCGCTCGCGAACCGAGTCGATGAACTCCTTGACGACCCGGAAGTTGACGTCCGCTTCGAGCAGTGCCAGGCGGATCTCACGCAGCGAGCGCGTGACGTCCTCCTCGCTCAGCACGCCGCGGCCGCGCAGGCCGGCGAGCGTCGCCTGGAGCTTCTCCGAGAGCGAGTCGAACACGCCTCTAGGCTCCGGCCGGCGGCTTCATCGTGCGAGCAGCCCGATCGCGCGCCCGCTTCGGCGCGAGACGCGACCAGGGCTCTGCGGCGGCAGCCGGCCGGCCGCGCAGGCCAAGCGCTGGCGGCAGCGTCACTTCTCCTCGGGCTTCGCCGGCTTCGCCGGCAGCGCGCGGCTCAGCGAGTCGCCGATGCCGGCAAAGGCCTGCGTGAACTCCGACGGGATGACGAAAACCTTGTTCGCCTCGCCCTGGGCGAGCTGCGGCAGCATCTGGAGGTACTGGTAGCTGAGCAGCTTCTGATCGGGTTCGCCGGCGTGGATCGCGGCGAACACCGTTGCGATCGCCTTCGCCTCGCCCTCGGCGCGCAGGATGGCCGCCTGGCGCTGGCCCTCGGCGGTCAGCACGGCCGCCTGCTTCTCGCCCTCGGCCGTCAGGATCGCCGCCTGCTTGGTGCCCTCGGCCGTCAGGATCGCGGCGCGGCGGTCGCGCTCGGCGCGCATCTGCTTCTCCATAGCCGCCTTGATGTCGGCCGGCGGATCGACCGACTTGATCTCGACGCGGTTGATGCGGATGCCCCACTTGCCGGTCGCCTCGTCGAGCACGGCGCGAAGCTCCGTGTTGACGCCCTCGCGGCTGGTCAGCGTCTGCTCGAGTGTCAGGCCGCCGATCACGTTGCGCAGCGTCGTCACCGTCAGCTGCTCGATCGCCTGGAGCGGGTTGGCGATCTCGTAGGTCGCCGAGCGCGGTTCGGTGATCGTGAAGTAGAGGACGGTCTCGATGCCGACGACGACGTTGTCTTCGGTGATCACCGACTGGGGCGAGAAGTTGACGACCTGCTCGCGCAGGTCCACCAGCGGGCGGACCCGTTCGATGAACGGCGTCACGATCGTCAGCCCCGGCTCGAGCGTGCGGCTGTAGCGTCCGAGGCGCTCGACGACTCCGGCCCGGGCCTGCGGGATGACGCGGATCGAACGTGCCGCGACGAACAGCAGAAAGACGACGATCACTGCGATGACGATCAGTGCGGCCATGGGCGGTCTGTCCTTTGCTCGATTCCCTCGCTCACAGCCTACCCCCGCCGGGGCTCAGTGCATGACGAGTGCCGTCGCGCCCTTGATCTCGACGACCTCGACGCGCTCACCCGCCTCGATCACGTCGTCGTCGGCGTAGCTTCGCGCTGTCCAGACCTCGCCGTTGTCGATCCTCACGCAGCCGACGCCTTCGTCGTTGACGATCCGCTCGAGCACCATCGCGCGATGCCCGACGAGCGCCGCCGCGCCGGTGCGGATCGGCGGCGGCAGGTGGCGGTGGCGGCGCGCCACCGGGCGCAGCGCGCCGATCACGAGGACCGAGGCGCCGACGAACAGGACGCCGCTCAGCAGCGCCCCGACGCCAAGCAGGCTGACCGCCGCGGCGAGCGCTGCCCCGACCGCGAACGGGAGCAGGTAGAGGCCCCCCGAGTGCATCTCCCCGATGCCCAGAAGGCATGCTGCCACGAGCCACAGAATCCAGGTCATAGCAGGAGGTTAGCTCTCCGCGATCAACGCGCGTGCAAAATCCTCGGCGTCGAACGGCCTCAGGTCCTCGACCGACTCACCGATCCCGATCAGCTTGACCGGCAGCCCAAGCTCCGCGGCGATCGCCAGCGCGATCCCGCCACGGGCCGTGCCGTCGAGCTTCGTCAGCACGACGCCGCTCACCCCGGCGGCCTCGGCGAACAGCCGCGCCTGGCGCAGGCCGTTCTGGCCGGTTGTCGCGTCGATCGTCAGCAGCGTCTCGTGGGGGGCGCCCGCGAGCTGGCGGTCGATCACCCGCCGCACCTTTGCGAGCTCGTCCATCAGATCGTCCTGTGTGTGCAGCCGCCCGGCGGTGTCGATGATCACCACGTCGACGCCCTCGGCTCGCCCGCGCGCAAGCGCCTCGAATGCGACCGCGCCCGGGTCCGAGCCGGGAGCCCCGGTGACGATCGCGCAGCCCGCCCGCTCAGCCCAGCCTTCGAGCTGCTCGGCGGCAGCCGCCCGGAAGGTGTCGGCCGCCCCCAGCAGGACGCTCGCGCCGAGCTCCTCGCGCAGATGCCAGGCGAGCTTGCCGACGGTCGTCGTCTTGCCGGTCCCGTTGACGCCGACGGCCATGATCACAGTCGGCTTGGGCCGGATGTCGATCGTCGGCTCCCCCACCCTGGCGGTCTCGGCCAGCAGCGCGATCAGCCGCTCGCTGAGCGCCTCGCCGCCCTCGAGCGTCCCCGCGCCGGCCTCGGCCTCGAGCGTCCCGACGACCGCGGCCGTCGTGTGGGCGCCGACGTCGGCCATGATCAGCGCCTCCTCGAGCCGTTCCCAGGTCTGCTCGTCGAGCACCCCGAAGAGCGTCGAGTGGATCTCCGAGCCGAGCGCCTGCCGGGTCTTCGACATGCTCTCGCGCAGGCGACGCAGCAGGCCTTTGCGCTTCGGCTCGGTGACGGTGTCCTGCGCCCGCCCCGCGGGGTCGGCACTGATGAACAGCTCACTCCATTCGCGCGCCACGGGCGGCGCGATCTTACCGGCCCGGATCCTGCATCAGGCAAGCGCCGGCAGCTCGAGCGCCTCCGGGGCCTCCGCCGGCAGCCGGCGCGAGAGCACCTTCGAGACGCCGTCGCCGCCCATCGAGACGCCGAACAGCCAGTCGGCTGCCTCCATCGTGCGCTTCTGATGGGTGATCACGATGAACTGGGCCCGTCCGGCGTAACGGCGCAGCAACGCCAGGAAGCGGTCGAGGTTGAGGTCGTCGAGCGCCGCCTCGACCTCGTCGAGGATGTAGAAGGGACAGGGGCGGGCGAGGAACACCGCGAACAGGAACGCGAGCGCCGTCATCGACTTCTCCCCGCCCGAGAGCAGGGTCAGGCGCTTGCTCGACTTGCCCGCCGGGGTGATCTCGATCTCGACGCCGGGAAGCTGCTCCTCCTGGGGGCTCTCCGCCTCGGCCTCCGCCTCGGCGGCCTGCTCGATCGCCTCCTCGCTCGCCTCGCCGGGCGGCAGCGGCTGCCCGCCCAGGACCGGGCGAGGCGCCTGATCTTCCTCGACCAGGCGCAGCCGTCCCGAGCCGCCCGGGAAGACGTCGCCGACCAGCTCCTCGAAGTTCCTGGCGGCCGCCTGGAAGGTCTCCTCGAAGGTCTCGGAGATCTGGCGGTCCGTCTCGCGGATCACCGTGCGCAGCTCGCGTAGCGCGGTCTCGAGGTCGCCGCGCTGACCCTCGAGCTCCTCGACATGGGCGACCGCCTCGGCGTACTCGTCCTGGGCGAGCGGGTTGACAGGCCCCAGCTGCTCGCGCCGCCGGGTCAGACGCTCGACGCGAGCGCGCAGCTCGGCCAGCTCGGACTCGCCGAGCGCCGGACGCTCGCCGTCCTGCGCCCCCGGGTCCCCGAGACCCAGCCGCTCGGCTACGGAGGCTGCCTCGAGCTCCGCCTCGGCGGCCTGGTCGCGCAAACGCTGGGCGGCCACCTCTGCCTCGGTCACGCGCTCCCCGGCGGCCCTCAGGCGCGCCTGGATCTCGGCCTCGGCCGACGCGCACTCGCGCAGCCTGCCGGCCATCTCCTCGCCCGCCCGGCGATCGGCCGCGAGCTCGAGATCGAGCTGTGCGACCCGCTCCGCGACAGCCGCAGAGGCGATGCCGATCGCCTCGCCGAGGCGCTCCGCCGCCGGCCCCAGCGCGAGGTCTGACTCGCGCTGGGCGCGCAACCGCGCGATCCGCGTCCTTCGGCTCTGCAGCTCCGCGACCCGTTGCTCGGCTTGGCGGCGCTCGGCCGCAAGCTCCCCTTCGAGCTCGGCCCTGCGCACCGCGAGCGGGCCCTCGGCAGGCGCCGCGCGGCGCTGCTCGAGCAGCCACTGCGTCCGGCGCACCGCCTCGCGGGCCTCCGTGACGCGGCGCTCGCCGTCACGCAGCGCCTCATCGGCGCCCGCCCGCTCGGCTTCGGCCCGGCGGAGACGCTCGAGCGCCTCCGCGCCGGCCGCCTTCGCCGCATGCTCGGCCTGGGCGCTGCGCTCGACCTCGGCCACCAGCCGATCGCGTTCGTTGCGCCGGGCCAGCACCAGCTCGGTGCCGCCCTCGCTCAGCTGACGCACCTCGCCCCAGGCGGCGAACCAGACGCGCCCGCCCCGGGTCGCCGCGATTCCCGTGAACGACGCCGGCACCTCCTCGAGCCGCTCGACCACCCAGGCGTCGGCCAGCAGGCGCCCCGCCAGCGCCAGCACCGCCGGCGGGCCGCTCAGGAGATCGAGCAGGCGCCGGGCCCCCGGAACCGGTGCCTGCCGGCCCGGGGCCGGCGAGCGGCCCTCGAGGCCGCCTGCCAGCAGCGCGCTGCCGCCTTCGGGGCCGGCCCGGTCGAGGACCCGCTGAGCCCCCGGCACATCCTCGACGAGCGCCGCGTCCAGCCGGCCGCCGAGTGCCGCGGCCAGCGCCAGCTCGAAGCCGTCCTCGATCCTCAGCTCCTCGCTCAGCGGCCGTGCTGCGTCGGCGTGCTCGCCGGCGACACCGAGATGACGGCGCAGGAACTGGTTGGCGGCCGCCAGCTCGGCACCCACCCGGGCCGCCTCGCGGCGCGCGCCGTCGACGGCGCGCTCGGCCTCCGCGAGACCGCCCCGCGCCTGCAGGGCCAGCTCGTCGGCCTGTCCGCGGGCGCTATCGAGGCGCTCGAGCTCGGCCTCGCCCGCAGCCAGCGCCACTCGTTGCGCGGCCAGCTCGGACTCGAGCCCGGCGAGCTCCGCCTCGAGCTGCTCGGAGCGCCGCGACTCGATCTCGGCCAGCTCGGCCGCGAGCACCGCGAGGCGGTCCGCCGCTGCGGCCTCGCCATCGCCTGCGACCTCGCCGGGCTCGCCTGCCCGGGTCAGCTCGTCGAGCTCCGCCTCCGCCCGTTCGATCCGCCGGGCCAGCCGTTCGCCATCGCCCGCCACCTGCTCGGCCCTCAGACCCAGGCGCTCGTTCGCCGAACGTGCCTCGTAGACCCGCCGGGAGAGCGCGTCGTGGCGCTCGGCCCGCTCGGCGAGGGCACGCTCGGCCTCCCCGCGGCGCGCGAGGGCCTGCTCGAGGGCGCGCTCGAGCTCCGCCCGCTCCGCGCGAGCCTCGCTGACCTGCAGCTCGGCGGCGTTGAGCCCGAGGCGGCGCGCGCGCAGCACATCCCGGCAGATCTCCCAGCGAGCTTCGAGGATCTGGCGCTCGAGGCGCTCGTGCAGCTCGGCTGCTTCGGCCTGGCGCTTGAGCGGGCGCAGCCGCGTTCGTGCCTCACGCTCGATGTCCAGCGCCCGGTCGAGGTTCTCCTGCGTACGCTCGAGCTTCAGCTGGGCTCGGCGGCGGCGCTTGCGGTGCTTGCCCAGCCCGGCCGCCTCCTCGATCAGCAGGCGCCGCTCGCGCGGCTTGGAGGTGACGATCGCCTCGACGCGGCCCTGGGAGATGACCGAATGCGTCTCCTTGCCCAGGCCCGTGTCGGAGAGCACCTCGATCACATCCGTCAGCCGGCAGCGGGCGCCGTTGAGCCGGTAGCCGCCCTCGCCGTTGCGGTCCAGACGGCGGACGATCGAGATCTCCGACAGCGGGAGATCGACGCTGCCGTCGGCGTTGTCGAGCACGATCTCCACCTCCGCGGCGGAGCGCGCCTGAACGCCCCGCCCGCCGCCGAAGATCACGTCCTGCATCGACTGGCCGCGGATCGCCAGCGGCGACTGCTCGCCCATCGCCCACAGGACGGCGTCGGTCACGTTGGACTTGCCCGAGCCGTTCGGCCCGACCACGACGCTGACCCCCTCACCGAATTCGAGCTGCGTGCGGTTGGGGAACGACTTGAAGCCGTCCATCGTGACCGACTTGAGCCTCATCTCCGGGCTGCCCCCGTCACTCGCCGGCCAGCCGCTCGACGGCCTGCCGGGCGGCCTCCTGCTCGGCGTGCTTCTTGCTGCGCCCCGTGCCGGCGCCGAGCTCCTCCCCGTCGACCCGGGCGGCGACCGAGTAGATCCGCTCGTGCGGCGGGCCCTCCTCGCTGGTGACCTCGTAGACGACCTCCGCCCCGCGTCGCGCCAGCAGCTCCTGCAGGGCGGACTTGAAGTCCACGGGGTTGGAGAGCGAGTCCTCGATCTCCGGCGCAAAGGCCTCGACGACGGCCTCCGCGGTGCGCGAGTAGCCGGCGTGCAGATAACAGGCGCCGATCACGGCCTCGATCACCGATGCCAGCACACGCTCGGTCTCGACCAGCGCCGCGGCGCTCTCGCGCACGCTCTCGGGCGCCGCCGCGCGCAGCCGCGCCGGCAGCTCCAGACGCTCGGCGACCGCCCGGCAGGAGACGCCCGAAACGGCCTGGGCGCGGATCTTGGTCAGGCGCCCGGCGCCGAACCGCTCGGCCTCCAGGCGCGGATAGAGATAGGTCGTCACGGCCAGCGCGAGCACGCTGTCGCCGAGAAAGGCCAGGCGCGAGTAGGAGTCCCCGCGGCGCTCGCTCCAGGATGCGTGGGTGAAGACCTGTCGCGCGAGATCCTCCGGGAGTTCCTCCAGCAGGTCGGCCAGCAGCATGCCCGTCCCCCACCCCGCTAGGCGTGCTCGGGCTCATCTAATGCCGGATCGTGGGCGAGCACGAAGTCGATCGCGGCGCCGACGGTGAGGATCGCGGCCGCCTGCTCGTCGGACATCCGCACCTCGTAGGTGTCCTCGAGCTCCTGGACGAGCGTGTAGAGATCGAGCGAGTCGGCCTCGAGGTCCTCCTTGAACCGGGTCGACTCGTCGATCGCCGAGGGATCGATGTCGAGCTCATCGGCCAGGTGCTCGCGGATCAGACCGAGCACGTGCTCGCGCGTGAGGGCGCTCATCATCGCCGCAGGCTAGCGTCCGCCGCGGACGCCGGTGAGTGCCTCAGGGCGCCGGCCTGCGCGAGTGCCAGGCGGGTCTGCCCGACCAGGTCCTCACGCGCTCCCAGCTCGGCCCGCAGGATCGCCCGCGCGAAGCCCCGCCGGCCGAAGCGCCCGTGCGGGACGACGCCGAGACGGCGCAGGCCGAGCAGGTATGCGCCGCCGCTGCCCTCCGGATCGATCTCTTCGCGCAGGGCGCCCAGAGACCCTTTGAGCAGTGCTCCGCCGAGCTTGCCGCGGAGCGAGGACAGCGCCGCTTCGCGGATCGCGGCGAGGATCGTCTGCGAGACGCCCTCCATCAGCTTCAGTGCGATGTTGCCGGTCAGGCCGTCGGTCACGACGACATCGGCGCGGCCGCTGACCAGGTCGCCGCCCTCGACGTTGCCGACGAACTCGAAGGCCGCGCCCGCAGCGCCCGCCCGCTCGGCGAGCTCGGCGTTGACCTCGACGAGCAGGGCGCCGCCGCGGGCCTGCTCCTCGCCGTTGGAGAGCAGCCCGACCCGGGGACGGGCGACTCCCAGGACGATCCGTGAGAGCGCGGCTCCCATGAAGGCGAACTGGACGAGGTGCTCGCGCCTGGCCTCGGCGTTGGCGCCGACGTCGAGCAGCGTGACGGGGTGGCGGGGAACCGGCAGGGGGATCGCGAGCGCCGGGCGGTAGATGCCGCGGTCGCGTTTGATGTTGAACGTCCCGGCCGCCACCGCCGCGCCCGTCCCGCCGGCGCAGACGAGTGCCTGGGCGCGCCCCTCGGCGACGGCGCGGGCGGCCATCACGATCGACGCGTCCTGGTTGGCGCGGACCGCTCTGGCCGGATCGCTCGCCTTGGCGATCGACACGGGGGCATCGACGACCTCGACGCCGGCGACCGGCGGGCCGAGCTGATCGGCGGGCCCGAACAGGATCACGCGGGTCCCCTCCGCGGCGGCGAGCGCGGCGCCCGCGGCGACCTCGGCCGGGCCGAGGTCGGCGCCGTTGCAGTCGACGGCGATCACGGGCCTGCCCCGGGTGGCGCCGTCCGGGGGCGACGGCGAAGGCACGGCCTCCCCTGTCACTGCCCGCTAGTCGTGATCGTGATCGTGATCGTGCCCGTGCGCTGCGGGCGCGATGATCTCGCGGCCCGCGTAGCTGCCGCAGACCGGGCAGACCCGGTGCGGACGACGCGGGCTGTGGCACTGCGGGCAGCTGTTCAGGCCGGGCGGCGAGATCTTGTGCTGGGCGCGCCGCTTGGCGGTGCGGCTGTGGCTCTGCTTTTTCTTGGGGACGGCCATGCGGCCAAGAAGGGTACCAGCCCCGCGGCCCGCGGCCGGCGGCCCGCGCGCCGGCCTCGCGTCAGTCGAGCTTCAGCTCGCGCAGCTTCTGCCAGCGCGGATCCGGCGCCTGCTCGTGTCCGTGGCCGGTGGGCGCATCGTTGAGATCGGCGGCGCAGATCGGACACAGCCCCAGGCAGTCCTCACGACAGAGCACCTTCGCCGGCAGCGCCAGCGCAAAGGAGTCGTGCGCCCAGGCAGCCAGGTCGAGCTTCTCCTCGCTGACATAGGGGCTCTCCAGCTCCTCGCCTTCATGCGGCCGGTCGACCTCGCGGGCGTCGATCTCGACCACCCGCCGGGCGTCCTTGAGGCACCGCATGCAGGGACCGGAGACCGCCGCGGTGAAGCGCAGGTGCAGCGCGTAGCCACCGCCGGTCATGCGTGAGACTTCGAGCCTCACCGGCACCTCGGCGGGGCTCGCCTCGTAGCGCTCGCCGCCTAGCTGCAGCGCCCCGGTCGGCACGCGCAGCTCGAGCCGTCGGCCCTCGCCGGCAGCCAGGCGCAGGCTTGCAAGGTCGAGTTCGGCTGTCAAGGCGGCCATCCCCCTCCAGGCTAGCGAGGGCATCCCCGCCTGCACGCCCGCGTCGCGAGGCGTGGCTCCGGGCGGCTCAGGCCAGCTCGCGCTTGAGGATCTTGCCGGTCGCGTTGCGCGGCAGCTGCTGGAGGAAGACGACCTCGCGGGGCACCTTGTAGCGGGCCAGGTTCTGCTTGACGTAGTCCTTGACCTCCTGGTCGGAGAGCCCGGTGCCGCCACGCGGCACGACGAAGGCCTTCAGGCGCTGGCCGAACTCCGCGTCGGGCACCCCGACGACCGCCGCCTCTTCGATCTCGGCATGGTCTGCGAGCAGGTCCTCGACCTCGCGCGGGAACACGTTCTCGCCGCCGCTGACGATCATTTCGTCGTCGCGGCCGTCGACGAACAGCCGCCCGCCGGCGTCCAGGTGCCCGACGTCGCCCGTGCTCATCAGGCCATCGATGATCTCCTTGTTGCCACCGCCGGTGTAGCCCTCGAACATCAGCTCGTTGGCGACGAAGATCCTCCCGCTCTCGCCGTGCGCGACCTCCCGGCCCTGCTCGTCGAGCAGCTTGACGACGGTGCCGACCGGCGGGCGCCCCGCGGTCCCCGGAGCGGCGCGCAGATCGGCCGGCGTGGCGATCGTCGCCCAGGCGACCTCGGTCGAGCCGTAGAGGTTGTAGAGGACATCGCCGAAGGCGTCCATCGCGCGGGTCGCCAGATCGCCCGGCAGCGCCGAGCCGCTCAGCGCGATCACGCGCAACGCCGAGAGGTCGTAGCGGCCGATCGTCTCGGGGCCCAGATCGATGATCCGCTGCAGCATCACCGGCACCAGCGCCAGCGCGCTCGAGCGCGTCTGGGCGGCCGCCCGCAGGGTCTCCTCCGGGTCGAACTTGCGCCGCAGCACCAGCGTCGAGCCCAGCGGCAGGGCGAGCGTGAAGTGGGCGAAGCCCCAGGAGTGGAACATCGGCGCGGCGATCATCGTCGTCTCGCGTGCCCGCAGCGGGATCTTCGAGAACAGCGAGGCCACCGGCTCGAGCGTGTCGGGCTGCTTGCGGGCTGCCCCCTTGGGCGTCCCGGTCGTCCCCGAGGTGAGGATCACGACCCTCCCCCTCTCCGCCGGGGGCTCGAGCTCGCGGCCATCGCCGCGCTCGATCAGCTCCTCGAGCGCGGGATCGCCTCCCGCCAGCGACGGTGTCTCGCGCCAGGCGACGAACCGTTTGCGACCGCGGGCGCCCTCGTCGACGAGGCCGGCGAACTCCTCGTCGTAGACGACCGCGACCGGGTCCTCACGCGCCAGCACGTCGGTGATCTGCGGCCCCGCGAACGCGGTGTTCAGATAGAGGGCGCTGGCGCCCAGCTTCGAGCAGGCGACGGTGACGTCGATGAAGCCGCGGTGGTTGCGGCACATGATCGCGACGCCGTCGCCGACGCCGACCCCGGCCGCCGAGAGCGCACGGGCAAGCGCGTTCGTGCGCCACTGGACCTCGGCGAAGGTCAGCGTGCCGCGCTCGTCGCAGATCGCCAGCCGGTCGGGGTAGCGGGCGGCGGCACCGAGGTAGGCGGCGGCGGGGGTGGGCCCCCAGCGCCGCAGCGCCCCGATCGATCGGATCGCCCGGTCGGGGCGCACCGGGGCGAGCATCCCGGTGTCGAGCAGCGTCCTCGCGACGAACAGCTTGTATCGGGCCGTGGCCGCGTTCACCACCAGACCCTACCCAATGAGACCGCGCCCGAGGGCGGCGTGCTAACCGACCTCGGCGGGCTCGTCCTTGCCCTGCAGGCGCTCACGCCCGCGCTGGACGGCGGCGATGAACTTCGAAAGGTTGACCTCGAGCGTGTTGAGGATCTCGTCGGCGTAGTCCTCGGCGCCCAGCCGGATCTCGCGCTCCCGCGCGCGGGCGTCCTCGACGATGTCCTCGGCGGCGCGCTCGGCCTGCTTGGTGACCTCCTCATCGCCGACCAGGCGCTCCTGGCGCTCGCGTGCTTCCTTGATGATCCGCTCGGCCTCCTTCTTGGCCTCGGCGAGCATCTCCTGTCGCTCCTTGACGATCCAGCGGGCCTGCTTGATCTCCTCGGGGATGGTCGCCCGCATCTGATCGAGGATGTCGTAGATCTCCTCCTTGTCGACCCGGACCTGATCGGTCAGGGGCACCGGCTTGGCGTTGTGGACCAAGTCGTCGAGCTTGTCTATGAGAACCAGGACATCCATCTGTTTCAGGCACCTCCGCGGAGCTTCCGGCCCGCGTATCGCATGTCATTTCGTCAGCGTTTGAGCTCTTCCTGCATGCGCCGAGCCACAGGCTCGGGGACGAGATCGTCGATCTTGCCGCCGAACGTCGCCAGCTCCTTGACGCCACTCGATGACAGGAAACTGTACTGCGGGCTGGCCATCAGGTAGACGGACTCGATGTCGGGGTTCTGGCGGCGGTTGAGCTGGTTCATCTCGAGCTCGTACTCGAAGTCGGAGATCGCGCGCAGCCCCTTGACGATCGCGCGGGCGCCGACGGTGCTCGCGAAGTCGACGACGAGCGTCGAGAAGGGCTCGACGCGGATGTTGTCGAGATCGCTCAGGGCGCCCTCGATGAAGGCGACTCGATCCTCGATCCCGAACAGCGCACTCGACTTGCGGACCGACCGGTTGACGACCGCGACGATGACTTCGTCATACAGCTTGGCGGCCCTGCGGATCACGTCCAGATGGCCGTTGGTTACCGGGTCGTAGCTGCCCGGGCAGACGGCTATCGCGCTTGCTGATCTAGCCATGGGTGGGTATGGATTGTTATCGAAGTGTCGCCGTAACGGCGTTCGGTGCGAACGGGGGCGTCGAGCTCGAGCGGTTCGCGGTGGTCGCTCTCGGCGATGATCTGCCCCTGCGGGGCGAGCAGCGCCGGTAGGACCGCCGACAGTCTCGGACCCCAGAGCGGCGCTTGACCATAGGGGGGATCTATGAAGATGAGATCGTATGCCTCTCCCTGCTCGCGTGCGCTGTCCAGCGCCGCGAGCGCGTCCCCGCGACGCAGCTCCCCCACCCCGCCGGCGATGCCGAGCGCGGTCAGGTTCTCGGCCAGGACGGCGGCGGCGGAGCCGTCACGCTCGACGAAGACAGCCCGCCCGGCGCCGCGCGAGAGCGCCTCGATCCCGAGCGCCCCGGTGCCCGCGAAGAGGTCGAGCACGACCTCGCCCGAGAGCGGGCCGAGCATCGCGAAGAGGGCCTCGCGGACCCGGTCGGAGGTCGGCCGTGTGCGGCGGCCGCGCGGAGCCTTGAGCCGGCGTCCCCCGTGGCTTCCCGCGATCACACGCATCCCGCAACGGTAGCCGCGTACGCCGCCGGCGAGGGGCGCCGTCAGCCCGAGCTCGCTGCGAGCGCACTGGCGCCGTGGCGACGCTCGAGCTCCACGGCGAGCAGCGCATGCTCGGGCGAGCGCAGGTCGGGATCCCCCGCGACGATCGTCTCGGCCCGGGCCCGGGCGAGCTCGAGCAGCTGCGCGTCATCGGGGAGGCGGGCGATCTCGAACTGGCGCACGCCGGACTGGCGCGTGCCCGCCAGCTCGCCCTCGCTGCGCAGCTCGAGGTCGATATCGGCGAGGCGGAAGCCGTCGGAGTGCCGAACCAGGGCGCGCAGCCGTGCCGAGCCGACGGGGCCGACGAGGAAACAGGTTGCGGGATGCTCGCCGCGCCCGACCCGGCCGCGCAGCTGATGGAGCTGGGAGATGCCGAAACGCTCGGCGTTCTCGATCAGCATGACGGTCGCGTTGGGGACGTCGATGCCCACCTCGATGACGGTCGTCGCGACGAGCACGCGCGCCCGGCCGGAGGTGAAGGCATCCATCGCCTCCTGCTTCTCGCGCGGGCGCATGGCGCCGTGCAACAGGGCCAGCTCGAAACCCGCCAGCTCGCCCTCGCGCAGGCGCACGAGCTCTGCCGTCGCGGCGCGCAGCTCGCTCCGTGCGTCGGCGCCCGCCGCGGACGCGGCCGGCGCGGCGGCGGGGTCGGCGTCGGACTCCTCGATCAGGGGACAGACGACGAACGCCTGGCGGCCGGCGTTCAGCTCGGCGCGCAGATGCTCGTAGGCCGCGGGGCGCTCGGCCTCGCCGGCGACCAGCCGCGTGCGAACCGGGCGCCGGCCGGAGGGCAGCTCGTGCAGCGCCGTCGTGTCGAGGTCTCCGTAGCGGGCCAGCGAGAGCGTCCGCGGAATCGGCGTCGCGGTCATGTGCAGGACGTGGACCTGGTGGGGCCCTGGGCGCTCGGCGAGCGCCTCGCGCTGGCGCACCCCGAAGCGATGCTGCTCGTCGATCACCGCGACCGCCAGGGAGCGGAAGGCGACGTCCGGCTCGATCAGGGCGTGGGTGCCGACGATCAGCGACAGCTCGCCGCTCGAGAGCTTGGCCAGCGTGTCCGTTCGGCGCCGCGCCGAGGTCGAGCCGCTCAGCAGCGCCGCGCTGACCGTCTCTCCGCCGAGCAGCTGCTGGATCGTCGCGAAGTGCTGTTCGGCGAGGGTCTCGGTCGGCGCCATCAGCGCGGCCTGATGGCCGTGCTCGACGGCGCGCAGCATGGCGTGCAGCGCAACGACGGTCTTGCCACTGCCGACCTCGCCCATCAACAGGCGGTGCATCGGACGTCGCAGCGCGAGATCGGCGGTGATCGCCTCCATCGCGCGCCGCTGGTCACCGGTCGGCGTGAACGGCAGCGCCTGCTCGAGCCAGCGCGCACTGAGGCCGGGCTCATCCTGAAGCGGCGGGGCGCCCGTCTCGCGGTTGCGGCGCAGGCGGCGGCGCAGGAACAGCAGCTGGGTCAGCAGCAGCTCCTCGTAGGCCAGCCGGCGGCGGCCCGCCTCGAGGTCCCCCCGGACGCGGGGAAAGTGCATCGCCGCCAGCGCCCCGGCGCGGTCGGGCAGCCCCTCGCAGACCCTCGCCGCGGCGGGCAGGAACTCGACGACGTCGCCCAGCGCCCCGCGCAGGCCCTGGACCAGCGTCAGGATCTGGGTGGAGCTGACCCCCTCGGCGGCCGGATAGTGGGCGACCGCCTGGGGCTGCTCGGGCCCCGCGGGCGGCGAGCCGATCGACGGCGCCGCCGGCGCATGGTGGGAGACCCCGAAGCCGCCGCGCCCGTCGGCCTTGCCGTGCAGCAGCAGACGCGTCCCGGGCGGGTATCGCTCGACCAGCCAGGGCTGGTTGAAGAAGGTCGCCCGCATCGACCCGCTCGCGTCGAAGACGACCGCTTCGACGAGCGGGCGCATCCGTGCCCGGCGGACCGGGCGGGCGGCGATCGTGCGCACCGCGACCGCGACGGTCGCCTGCTCGCCGCTGCGCAGACCGGCGACGGTGCGCGCCTCGCGGCTGTCGACCGGCAGGTGCTCGAGGAGCTCGCCGACGGTCTCGAGGCCGAGCGCCCGCAGGCCGGCCGCGATCCGCTTGCCGCCCGGCTCCAGCGGCGAGGACAGCCGTGACGGCCGCGGCCAGCGCAGCGGCGCCGCGAGCAGCTCAACTTCGCCGAGGCCCTCGACGGAGGCGAAGGCCCTGGGTCGCTCGCCTCCGGCGGGCAGGCTCACGGGAGCCGTCGGCGCCGGCTCGTGGAGGGCTCTCGCGGGCATCCGCCGGGCATCATGATCGCGCCGGCGGTCGTAACGGGACCCGCCGCCGCGGCGCCGGGGCTACTCGGCGGCGATCAGCCACCAGTAGGCGGGCTGACCGCCGTGGCGCAGCTCGAGCTCGATGTCGCCGTCGGTCATCCCCTCGAGCTC
>Ga0182012_10004359_pt1 | contig 14805 bp, 15 predicted proteins | sample 612S2SmetaG_FD_120486 | JGI IMG/M metagenome (GOLD analysis project Ga0182012, IMG submission 120486) | Permafrost microbial communities from Stordalen Mire, Sweden - 612S2S metaG | ecosystem: Environmental > Terrestrial > Soil > Wetlands > Permafrost | place: Sweden: Stordalen | collected... | reverse complement strand
GTATGGCTGAGGTGCGGATAATGCAGCGGCGCGATCTGCACGCCGTCTTCATTGACGAGTTCGGCATTGGCCTCGTCGAGCCAGCCGTTTTCCAGCGCCTGCTTGAACAGAAATGTTCCGGGATAGGGCGCGGCCAGCGAAACCTGGATGGTGTGCGGATTGATCTCGGTGGCAAACCGAATGGTCTGCTCGATCGTTTCCTTGGTCTCCCCAGGCAGCCCCAGGATGAACGTGCCGTGGATCTTGATCCCCAGCTCGTGGCAGTCCTTGGTGAACCGCCTGGCGACGTCGATCAGCATGCCCTTCTTGATGTTGTGCAGGATCTGTTGATTGCCGCTCTCATACCCCACGAGCAACAACCGCAACCCGTTGTCCTTCAGCACCTTCAGCGTCTCGCGCGGCACATTGGCCTTGGCGTTGCAGGACCAGGTGACGCCCAGCTTGCCGAGTTCCCGAGCAATCGCCTCGGCGCGCGGCAGGTTGTCGGTGAACGTGTCGTCGTCGAAGAAGAACTCCCGCACCTGGGGGAAATGCGACTTCGCCAGCCGGATCTCCTCGGCCACGTGCCCGGGCGAGCGCACGCGGTAGCGGTGGCCACCCACGGTCTGCGGCCAAAGACAGAACGTGCAGTGCGATTTGCAGCCCCGCCCGGTGTAAAGCGACAGGTACGGGTGCAGCAGATAGCCGATGAAGTAGTCCTCGATGCGCAGGTCCCGCTTGTAGACCTCGGTGACGAACGGAAGCTGGTCCATGTCCTCCAGCACCGCGCGGTCCTTGTTGTGCGCGATTATGCCGGCGGCGGTGCGGTAGGAAATGCCGTCCACGTCGGCGAAAGCGCGGCCCTCGGCAATTTCCTTGATGGTGAAGTCGAACTCGTTGCGGGCGACGAAGTCGATGGGCGCGCCCTGCTGCAGGCTTTCGGCCGGCTGGACCGCGACCTTGGCGCCGACGAAGCCGATGGTCAGCCCGGGGTGCTCGTCCTTCAGCGCCTGCGCGACGCGGACATCGGCGGCGAAGGACGGCGTGGAGGTGTGGATCACGCACAAATCGTAGTTCCGCGCCTGCTGTCGCACCGCATCCAGGCTGACCCGCGCAGGGGGCGCGTCGATCAGCTTGCTTCCGGGCACCAGGGCGGCGGGCTGGGCGAGCCAGGTGGGGTACCAGAACGAGCAGATTTCCCGCTTGGCCTGGTAGCGCGACCCGGCGCCGCCGTCGAACCCGTCGAACGAGGGCGGGTGCAGGAACAGGGTCTTCATCATCGCGGGCTCAGTCCCTCCGGTTCGGCGTAGGCGGTGTGCGGCGGGAGCTGGGCCGGTCCGTCGGCCGTCAGTTCTTGGCCGCGCCAATCCACCTGCAGGCCGCCATAGCTGGCGATCATCACCGCGACGGACATAAGGTCGCGCAGCGGAAGAAGCCAGATCGGCAGATCGGTGGGAACCCCCAGTGCCCGATCGACGCGCCGTGCGATCGCGTCGCGGATCGTCCAGGTGGCGGCGAACAGCACGAACGACCAGAGCGCGCCGGCCGAGAGCAGGACGGTCAGTGCGGCCCAGACCAGCGGGTATTGCAGCCCGGAGGCAACGAAGTGCAACGGCACCAGGGCACGGATCGTGCGCGCCCAGCGCAACTCGTGGCGGAACAGATCGGCGAGGCGGGTTTCGGGGACCGTGGTCAGCGGCACGGTGTCGGCGAGCCTGACCGCCAGGCCGATCTCCCGGACCAGCCGGCCGAGCGCGTTGTCGTCCGCAAGGTGATCGACCAATGCTTCCAGGCCGCCGATCCGGGCCAGCGTCGCGCGGCGCAGCAGCATGGTGGCGCCAAGGCTGTCCTGCCGCCCAAGCACCCGGGCCAGCAGCGCGCCCGGCAGGAAGGAGTGGGTGATGTGGCTGGCGCCAAGCAGGCCGGGCAGGCGGCGCGTGGCGGGCAGGCCGGCATACAGCGTGCAGACCAGGCCGGTGCCGGGGAGGGCGAGGGGGGTGACGATCCGGTCGAGGTAGTCACGCGCGACGTGCAGGTCCGAATCGGTGATCGCCAGCACGTCATACTTCGCTTCGGGCAACATATTGATCAGGTTGCCGACTTTATGGTTCGCCCCGTGCAGGGTCGGGTCGATCACCACGGCGATGTCGCAGTCAGGACATCGCTGCTGCACGCGACGCACGGTAGCCAGCGCGGGATCGGCCGCGCTTTGGAGGCCGAAGATCACCTGCCAGGCGGGGTAGTCCTGCCGGCAGAAGCTGGCGAGCGCGTCTTCCAGCAGCGGCTCGTCCCCGTGCAGCGGCTTGAGGATGGTGACCGGGGGGCGCTCCGGCGGCGGATGCCGGGGCTGAGTCGCGAACCAGCGCACCTCACGCCAGCCGAAAGAAGCCTGCGCCAACCCGATCAGGGTCAGCACGGCCGTGATCAAGGCCAGCAGGCTCATCCGGCGCTCTGCGGATCCAGGGTGTTGTGGGACAGCTCGGCGACCCGCCGGTTCAGGCTGGCGATCAGACCTTCCATACCACTCTGGTTGATCAAGGCGCGAAAATCGGATCGCTGGACGGCGACGCGGCTGATGGAGGCATCGAGCAGCACGTCCACCACCTTCCAGGGGCTGCCCCGCATCACGTAATCGATGCGAATCGGGGTGCCTGAGCCGGGGATAACGGTTGTCTGCAGAACCTGGTCCTCGCCGAGCGGGCGGAGCGGCGGAGTGATTTCGAACCGTACGCCACTGCTGTGGTCGTAATTGGCGACATAGGAGGCGATGGTGAAGCGGCGGAACGCAGTCGTGACGGCGGCGCGCTGCGCATCGGTCAGCGTGGCCCAGCGCGTGCCGACCGAATTCCGCAGGACAGTCTCGATGTCGAACGCCTGGTCGATGACCGGGGCCAGCGTCTGGAACCGCTGCGGGAAGGGCGTCGCGCGCCCCTGCTTCATCAGGATTTCGAGCGTCTGGTTGAGCGCGGCGATCGGCGCGGCGACCTCGGCGAAGTCGGCGGCGGCCTGGGCGGCGCGGGGGGCGATGGCGGCGAACAGTGCAAGGCTCAGAGCGCCCCGCCGCCCCAGCCCATGCGGGGTGTTTGCGGATGAGCTGCTCGTGTCGCGGGGCGGTACGGTCGTCCGCGCGCCGGTCGGCATAGGTCTGTGCTGCCAGTCTTCGGCCGGACCGCTTGCTGCGAGCCGAGCTGAGGCCCCCTTGGACGCGCCGCCGGGCGTTAGCCCGCGCCGGGATGCCCCGGCGCGGGGGGGCGTGGCCAAACCAGCCGCCTCAGCCCTCGGGCCAACCGGCGCCGGTCGGCACCGGCGATCTGGGACCGCAGCGCTGGCAGGACCCTGGGCCTGATCCCCTGCGACCGATCCTGGCCCGCGCTCGTCCTCTGCGACCTCGGTTCGCGCGGCACGCACGACGTCGCCCGCCCCAAAAACTGGCGGCATCAGCCCGCGCTGGCAGTCTGCGACCGCTTGTCCGCGATGCCGAATGCGGCGAGGGCGGTTGCGACAATGTCCTTGGCGGACAGCCCCGCATCGGTGATCTGGCGCGGCTGGGTGTCGTGTTCGATCAGCCGGTCGGGCAGCACCATGGGGCGGAGCTTCAGCCCGCCGTCCAGCAGCCCTTTCCAGGCCAAGTGGTGCGCCACCGCCGACGCGAAGCCGCCGATCGAACCCTCCTCGATGGTGATCAGCACTTCATGATGGCGTGCGAGCTGCTCGATCAGCGCCGTGTCGATCGGCTTGGTGAAGCGCGCGTCGGCCACGGTTGCCGGCAGGCCGCGGGCCGCCAGTTCATCCGCCGCGTGCAACGCGTCGGCCAGCCGCGTGCCGACCGACAGAATCGCCACGCTGCCGCCCTCGCGCAGCACGCGGCCCTTGCCGAGCGCCAGCACCTCGCCACGCGTGGGCAACGCCAGACCGATGCCGTCGCCGCGCGGATAGCGCAGCGCGCTCGGCTGGTCGTCGATCGCCGCGGCGGTGGCCACCATGTGAACCAGCTCGACCTCGTCCGCCGGCGCCATCAGCACGATGCCAGGCAGGCAGCCGAGAAAGGCCATGTCGAAGATGCCGGCATGCGTCGCCCCGTCGGCGCCGACCAGCCCGGCGCGGTCCATCGCGAAGCGGACCGGCAGCTTCTGCAGCACCACGTCGTGCACCAACTGGTCGTAGCCGCGCTGCAGGAAGGTCGAGTAGATGGCGCAGAACGGCTTCAGCCCCTCGGTCGCCATGCCGGCCGCGAAGGTCACGGCGTGCTGCTCGGCAATGCCGACGTCGAAGCAGCGCTCCGGGAAGCGCTTGGCGAAGCGGTCCAGTCCGGTGCCGGCCGGCATGGCCGCGGTGACCGCCACGATGTTGGGGTCGTGCTCCGCCTCGGTGACGAGGGCATCGGCGAACACACGGGTGTAGGAGGGAGGCCCCGGGGGGGCTTTGGCCTGCTCGCCGGTGATGACGTTGAACTTGGAGACGCCGTGGTACTTGTCCGGCGCCCGCTCGGCCGGCTCGTAGCCCTTGCCCTTCTGGGTGATGACGTGCACCAGGATGGGGCCGGTTTCGTCCGCGTCCCGGACGTTGCGCAAGATGGGCAGCAGGTGGTCGATGTTGTGCCCGTCGATCGGGCCGACATAGTAGAAGCCCAGCTCCTCGAACAACGTGCCGCCGGTCAGGATGCCGCGGGCGTATTCCTCGGCCCGCTTGGCGGTTCGCTCGATCGGGCGGGGAAACCGCTTGACCATCTTGTGGGCGAGTTCGCGCAGGGAAAGGAAGCTGCGGGAGGAAATCAGGCGGGACAAATAGGCGCTCATCGCTCCCACGGGCGGGGCGATACTCATATCGTTATCGTTTAGAATTACCACCAGCCGGGTCTGGCATTCGCCGGCATTGTTCATCGCCTCGTACGCCATGCCGGCGCTCATTGCGCCGTCGCCAATCACGCAGACGACAGCGCGGTCGTCGGGCTCGGCGCCGGGCTGTTCCTGATCGGTTTCAGCCACCGCGGCCTGGCGCGCGTTCTTCAGGTCTCGTGCCAACGCCATACCGAGCCCGGCGGAGATCGAGGTGGAGGAATGCGCCGCCCCGAACGGGTCGTATTCGCTTTCCGAGCGCCGGGTGAAGCCTGACAGACCGCCGCCCTGACGTAGCGTACGAATTCGATCACGCCGCCCGGTCAGAATTTTGTGCGGATAAGCCTGATGGCCGACGTCCCAAATCACGCGGTCGCGCGGCGTGTCGAACACGGCGTGAATCGCGACGGTCAGCTCCACGACGCCCAGCGCCGAGCCGAGATGGCCGCCGGTCACCGAGACGGCATCGACTGTCTCCGCTCTCAGTTCGTCGGCAAGCTGCCTGAGCTGCTCGCCGGACAGGTTGCGCAGGTCGGCCGGATAGCTGACCCGATCCAGCAATGGGGTCTTCACAGGGCTCATTTGTTTGATTCCCAACTCAACTGCGCCGGGTCACGACATAATCCGCGAGGGCACGCAGCAGCGCCGCTCGCAGGCCGAAACTTTCCAGGTGCGCTGCCGCCTGGCCGGCCAGCAGCAAGGCCTGCGAGCGCGCCCGCTCGATGCCGAGCACGGTGACCATCGTGGCCTTGCCGACCGCTGCGTCCTTGCCCGCGGTCTTGCCGAGCTGCACGTCAGTGCCCTCGGCGTCCAGAATATCATCCGCAATCTGGAACGCCGCCCCGAGCTCCCGGCCGTAGGCCGCGAGCAGGTGCCGCTGGTGGGAGGGAGCCCGGCCGAGGATCGCGCCGGCCTCGGCGCTGAACTGGATCAGACGGCCGGTTTTCAACGCTTGCAGGCGCGACACCTCCCGGCCGTCCAGCGTCTGGCCCTCGGCCACCATGTCGATCATCTGCCCGCCGACCATGCCGCGCGCGCCGGCCGCCGCACCCAGTGCCTGCACCAGCTCGCAGCGCGCCTGGGAATCGGAGTGCGTGTCGGGCTCGGCCAGCACCTCGAAGGCTCTGGTCTGCAGCGCATCGCCCGCCAGGATCGCGGTTGCCTCGTCAAAGGCCCGATGGGCAGACGGCTTGCCGCGGCGCAGGTCGTCGTCGTCCATCGCCGGCAAGTCGTCGTGCACCAGCGAATAGGCGTGCACCATTTCGATCGCCGCAGCGACGCGCGCCGCGCATGTCTCGTTGACCGAGAACAAAGCCGCGCTCTCCATCACCAGGAACGCGCGCATCCGCTTGCCGCCTCCGAGAACGGCGTAGCGCATCGCCTCGATCAGGCGGCTCTCTGCACCTTCGGACTGTGGCAGGAGCGAGTCCAACGACTGCTCGACGAGGCCGGCGACGCGGGAAAGTGCCCCCGGAAGGTCCTGGTCTGCGATCACGTGCATGAATTCCAAAGACGCCAAGCGTTCGGTCTACGCAGGATTCGACGGGCTGCGGAGGCGTCTCCGCATCGTATTTGTCACAGGCCGCGCCTTTGTTGCAAAAAAGCCACAGGAGCGGAAGCGCCCCACGACAGGTTTATCGCGACGCCGTGATTTGTGCCAGAGAGCTTCAGCGGACGGATTGCCCAGGCGCGGCCTGCGTGCAATATCCGACTGAAGTAGTGGGACTTTTGCGGCATGATGCGTGTCATCCTGGCTCAGCCCCGGGGTTTTTGCGCCGGCGTGGAACGAGCCGTCGAAATCGTCGAGCGCGCTCTCAAGAAATACGGACCGCCAATCTACGTCCGTCACGAGATCGTGCACAACCGCTACGTCGTCGAAGACCTGCGCACCCGCGGCGCCGTCTTCGTGGACGAGCTGGACGACGTGCCGCCGGGCGCCATGACCGTGTTCTCGGCCCATGGCGTGCCCCAGCGCGTCGAAATCCTGGCCGCGGAGCGCGGGCTGCCGGTGATCGACGCCACCTGCCCTCTGGTCGCCAAGGTGCACAACGAGGGGCGCCGGTACGCACGGCAGGGGCGGGAGATCGTGCTGATCGGCCATGCCGGGCACGCCGAGGTGGAGGGCACGATCGGCCAGATCCCCGGCAAGGTGCTGCTGGTGCAGAACGTTGCCGATGTGGCGAAGCTGGAGGTGGCCGATCCGGCCCAGCTTGCCTACATCACCCAGACGACGCTGTCCGTGGACGACACGCGGGACGTGATCGCGGCCCTAAGGGCCCGGTTTCCGGCCATCGTCGGCCCCGATGTCCGCAACATCTGCTATGCCACGCAGAACCGGCAGCAGGCGGTGCGGGACCTCGGGCGGCAGGTGGACGTGCTGCTGGTGGTGGGGTCGCGGAACAGCTCCAACTCCAACCGGCTGCGGGAAATCGGCGCGGAGCTGGGCAAAGCCGCCTATCTGATCGACGACGCGGACGCGCTGCTGCCCGAGTGGTTTGACGGCGTGCAGACCGTGGGGGTGACTGCCGGGGCCTCGGCGCCCGAGTCGCTCGTGCAGGGGGTGCTGGACGGGCTGCGCCGGTTCGGCGACATCGAAGTCTCGACGCTCGACGGCGTGGCGGAGGACGTGCGCTTCCGCTTCCCCGCCGAGCTGGCCGACGTCTGAAGGAACACGCTTGCCATGCCCGTGCCGTTGAACCAGTCCATCCGAGTCGGCGCCTATGTCGTGAAGCAGCATCTGGCGGGGCGCGCACGATACCCGCTGGTACTGATGCTGGAGCCGCTGTTCCGCTGCAACCTGGCCTGCGCCGGTTGCGGCAAGATCGACTATCCGGCGGAAATCCTGAACCAGCGCCTGTCCGCCGCCGACTGCATCGGCGCGGCGGAGGAGTGCGGCGCGCCCGTGGTGGCGATCGCCGGCGGGGAGCCGCTGCTGCACAAGGAGATGCCGGAGGTTGTGCAGGGGCTGCTGGACCGGGGCAAGTTCATCTACCTGTGCACCAACGGGCTGCTGCTGGAAAAGCGACTTGACCAGTTCAAGCCGCACAAGAACTTCGCCTGGGACGTGCACCTGGACGGTGACCGCGAGACCCACGACCGCGCGGTGTGCCAGGCCGGCACGTTCGACCGCGCCGTCTCCGCCATCAAGGCGGCCAAGGCGCGCGGGTTCCGGGTCTGCATCAACACCACCCTGTTCGACGGTGCCGAGCCCGCGCGGGTGGCGGCGTTCCTGGACGACGTGACCGCGCTGGGGATCGACGGGGTGATGATCTCCCCAGGCTATGCGTATGAGCGCGCGCCCGACCAGGCGCACTTCCTGAACCGGCGCAAGAGCAAGGAGCTGTTCCGCTCGATCTTCCGCCTGGGGGTGGGAAAAGGCTGGAAATTCAACCAGTCATCGCTGTTCCTTGATTTCCTGGCGGGCAACCAGAGCTACCGCTGCACGCCCTGGGGCAAGCCGACGCGCAACGTGTTCGGCTGGCAGCGGCCCTGCTACCTGCTCGGCGAAGGCTACGCGGCGAGCTATCGCGAGCTGTTGGAGACCACCGACTGGGACCGCTACGGCACGGGGAACTATGAGAAATGCGCCGACTGCATGGTGCATTCCGGCTATGAGGCGACCGCGGTGGTGGACGCGGTGCGCAATCCGCTGAAGGTGGCGAAGGTGGCGTGGCGCGGGCCGCGGACGGAGGGGGCGATGGCGGCGGAGATCCCGCTCGATCGGCAGCGCCCGGCGGACTACACGTTCCGGCGACAGTTGGAGCATGGTCTGGTGCAGGCTCGGGCGGAGCATGGCGTTGAGGTGGGTGCGGCTGGCAAGCGGGCGGAGGCTGGGGCGGACGCGGCGGACTGATCGCGGGTTGGGCAGGGGTTGAAGTAGGTTACCGGGCAAGAGGGCGTGCCAAGGGCTGCACGGGGGTTGGTGATTCGCCGCAGCGGCATAGCGCGCGGCCCTTGCCGGATGATCCCTGACGCAGGCTTGTAACGCAGACCCCAGAGGGATACCGAGCCTGACTCTGGTCGCTGAGCCGGTGCCGGCCTCGCCGTCTACGGAGCGATCACGAGGTGGCCGGGCCTGCCCTTGGGGTCATATGGTCGGACGTGAATTTCGACGGTGCGGCCGAGCGCATTGAGCCAGGCCGCAAGCCGGTCAATGGTAATGCTCTCCATGCGGCCACGCAGCACTTTGGAGAGCGTCGGCTGATCCGTGCCGCAGAGCTGCGCAGCTTCCGTCTGGGTTAGGTCGCGTTCCTTGATCGTATCGGCGATGGTTGCGATCAGCGAACTCTTGACCGTTAGCTCAGCCGTGGCCGCCGGCGTGAACCCGAGGTCGGCGAACACGTTGCCGCTGCTTTTTTCGTAAGGGATGGTCTTCATCCTAGTCCTCCGCGTCCAAAGCCTGCGCGCGCTTGAGGCGCAATGCGATCAAGTCACTGTCTGGCTTGGGAAGCCCAATCCCAGACTTCGATTTCTTCATGAAGGCGTGCAGGACGTAGACCGCCTTCCGAAGCGCCACGACATACATCAGGCGATAGGCGTCGGTGTCGAAACGTTCCCGCAACTCAAACACGCCGCTGCCGAATTGCGGCAAGACTTGGTATCCGGCGGTGTTCGGCCCCGCTGCACGTCGCGCAACCGATGGCCGAACGAAGCCTTCACCGGGTCGGGCAACGCCGAAATGTCGTCCCTGCTGCTGCCGATCCACACGACCGGCTTCGGTAGCCAAGGCTGCGGAACGGCGTCACCAGATGGCCCCCTTGGAGCTTCTTGAACGCACGGTAATATGGTAAATTTGCCATGTCAAGCCACAACGTTTGCGCTGGTCCGCCTATGGCGGGAAGCGGTAAACGCCGGCCTAATTTGCCCGCTGGATTGGGGCCGCTTTCCGGTCAGCGATACAAGTGTTGCTGGAACCCAACAAACGCGCTGCGGATAGCGGCCACCCCGCCAAGTTCCGCCGCGGCGTCGCTGACGGCGTGATATTTCAGTTCCAGCAGATGCGGCAGCTTGGCGCGGGCAACGCCGCTAGGAGAATTTCAACAGGCCCCGGGACATCCCCCTGGCCTGGTCCAGCTCGCCAACGTCGCCGGTCAGCGCGTTGTCGTGGTCGAACGAGCCGTCGGCCTTCTTTGGCGCCGCCCAGATCGACCAGGTGTGCGGCGAGTCGATGATGTAGGCCTAGGGCTTGCCGACCAGCGCGGCCTCCATGGCGCGGGTGTGTTCCAGGTCGTCCAGGTATTTCAGGAACAGCATCCAGGAGGTCTGCTCGGTATAATCGAGCTCGGTCGTGCAGCCGGCCTCCTTCCAAAGCACGTCGTCGATAGTCTTGAAAACCTGCTCAGACATCGGCCTGCGGTCGCCTTCGTATCGTGCCTGCGTTGGGTCGCGCGGCGGCGGGTGGGTGTTCACCCCGCGCGCCGATGCCGGAATCGCATCGTGGCCGGTACTATCCGGTAGCGCGATGTTTGTCAGCCTTGCCGCACGCGTTGGGGCAGGGGGCGCCGCCCGGGCGCCAGTCTCGTGCCCGGTGTTAGCGAACACCGGCCGCTTTCGGCGGGTCGTTCCCGGGGACAATGTCCTCACATGAGGGTAGCCGGGGTCAATAGCCTTTCGCGGTCGAGGCACATTTTGCCATTTCGGCATCTTTGCCACGCGCGTTCGGCGACGGCGGCGGGGTCAAGGGCCGAAGCCCGCTTGCGGGTGCGCGTGGCGCAGCCCTTGAGGCCGTCGCTGTCGCCGAACATCATAGGCATGCCGTATGGCAACGGCCGGCAGCGAGATCGTCGTGTGGTTCGCCGCAGTTTCTTCATCCCTGTTGTCGTACATCTCGGCCCAAACCCGTCTATATGCTGCAGCACCCGTGCCGCAGAACCTCACATCCGGTCGCCGGCCAGCGCGGCTGACACCAAAATCCGTCATACTCGTGACCTCGGGCTCGGAAGGGCGAAACCAATCTTTATCGCGGCGTCTTGCAGCCAGGACATTATCCGGTTCGCCCGCCGGATGATCCGACAAGGGACGTCACCCCCGGCGGATATCGTGGACTATCTGCCAACGCTCCCTTTCAGGCGGTCTTCAGCACGGCACCTTCAGGAACCTCGCCGTGCATAACGTAGCGCCAGAGCGCGATCAGCAGTTTCCGGGCCAGCGCGACGATCGCGATCCGTCGGATGCGCCCGCGTTCGGCACCGACGCGCGTATGGAACCAGTGACTCAGGGCGCTCCCCGGCTGGCACCGCAACCAAAGCCAGGCGAGTTCGATCATCGTTGTCCGCAGCCGGGGATTGCCGGCCTTGGAGATGCCCTGCTCCCGTTCGATTGTGCCACTCCGCCATGGGGTGGGCACGAGTCCGGCGTAGGCGGCGATCTGTCGTCGGTTGCCAAAATTCCTGAACAGCCCTTCACAGTGAAGAACCGAGGCAATCTGCGGCCCGATGCCCTTGAGCTGCTCAAGCAATATGACCGGCGAGGACAGCGGCAGCTCCGACGGAACGATTTCGTCACGTTCCGCTTCAACTTCTTCAATCTGTCGCAACAGCAGCTCGATCACCTCGATCTCGCGCACGATCTCAGCTTTCAGTCGCGGGCAATGAACGGCCGTCGCCGGTCCGGAGTTGATCGAGCCGCGCTCGGCGATCTTTGCGCACAGGGTCGTAGTCGGTGATGCCTTGACCAGCGAGTAGACCTTTGATGCGGTTGGTGTGACGAACCCTCTCTCGCATCAAAACCGCGCGTTCCCGCGAGCTGCGACGTTTATCCTCTTGTTCCGGGGTCGGCGGCACAACCATGGCGCACACGCGCGGCTCGCCACGCTTCCATGCCATCAGCGTCCGCAGCAACGTCTCGCCGTCAATCGTGTCGGTCTTCGCGCGCCGGCGGCGACGCGGCGCGGCAATTGATGCGGCATCGACGACCTGGCTTTCGACGTTGTTCGCCACGAGCAGCCGGTGCACCCAGAAGCCATCGAGCCCCGCTTCTTGGATGGCTATGGTCTGGACCGTTTCCCCAACGGCCTCTTGTGCCTTGGCCCGCAGGCGTCCGAGCAGTTCGAGCAGCGATGCTCCATCGCCGCCGCGGACCGAGTGCTTCGACATCTTCTCGCTACCGGGCGCCAGTGACGTCACCAGCCAAGTTGCCCGGCTCAACTCCAATGACACGAACAGCACTGGACGACCGGACTCAGTCGAGTTCTTCTCTTGAAGGAAGCGAATATTTGTGCCGGACATCGGTTCCTCCTCGTACGTAGGGACAATAGCCTGATTATATAGGCGGACTTCGCCGAAGTCCCTCATAGGATCTTTATGATGGAAGCCGGAGGGCGCCACGTGACCCACCAACCCACCGCCGACCCGGTTTTGGCCCACTTCCGCGCGAAGCTGGACCAGATCTACGGCGACCAGATCGACCGCGTGGTGCTGTTCGGCTCCCGCGCCCGGGGCGATGCGCGTCCGGAGTCCGATTACGACGTGGCCGTGTTCCTGAAAGGGCTGCCGGACCGGTGGCAGGAGCTGGACCGGCTGGCGCTGCTCAGCGTCGCGTTCATCGACGACACCGGCGCGTTCTTCGATGCGAAGCCCTATCCGGCCGCAGCCTACCTGGACCGCTCCCCCCTGATGCACGAGATCAGGCGCGAGGGGCTGATCCTGTGACCCCCGAAGCGGGCCGCTATCTCGACAAAGCCAACCGGCTGCTGAGTGAGGCCCGATACCATGCTGGGTGCCAAACTGAACGAAGCCGCCGGGCGGACCGCCTATCTTGCCGCCTTCCACGTCGCGCAAGCCTTCCTGTTCGAGCGGACGGCCAAGGTCTTCAAGACCCACAACGGCGTGCAGGGGGAGTTCCTGCGCCTGACCAAAGACGATCCGCGCGTCGATCCCGAACTGCGGGCCTTTCTCCGCCAGGCCTACAACCTCAAAGCCATCGCGGATTACGAGACCGGGACCGGCGCCGAGATATCCGCCGAACGGGCAGCGAAAGCGGTCGCCGACGCCAAACGCTTCGTTGCGCATTTCGCCGCGCTCGTCCCGGTTCAAGGTGCCGATCCAGAGTCTGGCCCGAACGGCTCGTCGCCCGAGGTTCAGTAGAACCCGGTCCCGCGCCGGCGCTTGAAGTTGCAATGCCGATCGCCTCCCAATGGATGGGATTCGGCGGGAGCTACGCGGCTTCCCAGGGGTTGAGGATCGGCACGCCCGCCTGCACGAAGTCCTCGATATTCCGCGTTGCCACCGCCAAGCCGTGAACGCGGGCGGTGGCCGCGATCAGCGCGTCAGGCTGCGAATATGTGTAGCGCGCCGTCTGGCCCTCGGTCACCAGCCGGCGCCAGGCGAGCAGGACGGGCTCGTCCACCTCCAGGATGCGCGGGCCAAACCAGGCGCGGACGCCATCGCGCAGCCAGGCTTCCAGCTCCGCCCGAAACCCCGGGTCATCCACGCCCTCGATCCCGAACACGATCTCGGCTACCGTCACCCGGCTGAGGAAGCAGGCAATTGGCGGCACGCGCTCCGCCCAGCCGGCAACGGCGCGGTTGCAGCGCGTTCCCTTGCGGAGTTCCGAAATGACGTTGGTGTCGAGCAGCCAGCCGCGCCCGCCCTTGGCCCGGCCTTGGGGCGCGTCCTTGGTCAAAACGTGACGGCATCGCGCACCGGAGGCCGCTCCCGCACCGTGCCAAGAGCGAAGTCGTCAAGGTGGGTGAATGGCCCGGTGCCGAACAGGGCGGCCAGGCTCGGTGAAGCGGCGGCGGGGGCAAGGCGGGCGTAGTCCTCGGCGGACAGCACGACCACGGCGTCCCGTCCGCGGACCGTCACGTGCTGCGGTCCGGATTCGCGGGCGAGGCGGACGACCTCGCTGAACCGGGACTTGGCTTCTTCGAGACGCCATCCCGGCGCCACCCGAGGACCTCGGGCCGCTCGCGCTGGCGGAACGGCGGATGGTGTTCGATTTGGCATGCGGCACCTGACCAGACTGGTCAGGAACATAGCGCCCCCGTCGGTCGGTTGCAACCCGGTAAAAAGACGGGTTTCCAAAGGCCTCAGGCCTTTGGCGGGTCCAGGGCAGAGCCCTGGCCTTGCTTTCTTCGCTGCCGCCGCCGTCAGGTGCCGATACCGCCGATCGCCAGGTATTTCACCTCCAGATACTCCTCGATGCCGTATTTCGATCCCTCGCGGCCAAGCCCCGAGTGCTTCACCCCGCCGAACGGCGCCTCGGCGGTTGAGATGATTCCCTCGTTGACCCCGACCAGCCCGTATTCCAGCGCCTCGCCGACGCGGAACACCCGGCCGACGTCGCGGGTGTAGAAATACGCGGCCAGGCCGAACTCGGTGTCGTTGGCGAACCGGATCGCCTCCTCCTCGGTCTTGAAGCGAAACAGCGGGGCCACCGGGCCGAAGGTTTCCTCGCGGAAGATGGCGGCCTCCTTCGGCACGTCGGCCAGCACCGTCGGCTGGAAGAAGGTGCCGCCGAGCGCGTGGCGCCGGCCGCCGGTGACGATTCGGGCGCCGCGGTCCACTGCGTCCTCGATATGCGCTTCGACCTTCTTGACCGCGTCCGCGTTGATCAGCGGCCCTTGGGCGACCCCGGCTTCCATGCCGTTGCCGACCTTCAGCCCCTCCACCGCCGCCTTCAGCCTGGCGGTGAAGGCGTCGTAAACCCCGTCCTGCACCAGCATGCGGTTGGCGCACACGCAGGTCTGGCCGGTGTTGCGGTACTTGCTGGCGAGCGCGCCCTGCACCGCTTCATCCAGGTCGGCATCGTCGAACACGATGAACGGTGCGTTGCCGCCCAGCTCCATGCTGGTTTTCTTGATGGTGGGCGCGCACAGCGCCAGCAACTTTGCGCCGACCTCGGTGCTGCCGGTGAAGGAGAGCTTGCGCACCAGGTGGTTGCCGGTGAGTTCGCCGCCCATTTCCGATGATGGGCCGGTCAGGACGTTGCACACGCCGGGCGGCATGCCGGCGCGCTCCGACAAGGCCGCGATCGCCAGCGCCGAGAACGG
>Ga0182012_10004358_pt1 | contig 14807 bp, 13 predicted proteins | sample 612S2SmetaG_FD_120486 | JGI IMG/M metagenome (GOLD analysis project Ga0182012, IMG submission 120486) | Permafrost microbial communities from Stordalen Mire, Sweden - 612S2S metaG | ecosystem: Environmental > Terrestrial > Soil > Wetlands > Permafrost | place: Sweden: Stordalen | collected... | reverse complement strand
CGTGTGAACTGCCGCGCAAGAATCCGCTCGGCAGATGCTGGCGTTTTCTCCATGCTTACCCGCTGAATGTTTCTTGGGTGACGATGCGTAACTAAACCTGACGTTCCAAATGCGACATCCAGCAACGACTTAGAAAAGACTGTCCTGAAGAACGCGTCATCAACTCCATCGTCATTATGTGGAAACGCGAAGGCTTTCGGGCTGACTCCGAACCGCTCCTCAAGGAACTCCATACTCATTTGGGTTTGCCGCAGCTGATCTGTGAGCGACAGCTCTGCGTACCGGAGATGATCATAACTGTGTGACCCGATGCTGAATCCTTGATCGACCAATGCCGCAACTTCTGCAGACGTAAGGTGCGGCGCCGTTTCGAGCACGTATTGGTCAAGATCCACCTCCAATGCCTCCGCGAGGGAATCCACCAGCGCCTTCTGAGCGTACCCAATCGACAGCATCCGCTCGCGCAGCGTCATGGAGCCCTTCCTTGCCGCCGGCAAGATGGATTCCAGGCGACCCATCGTCCCGCTGTTCTGGAGTTCTCCGAGCTGGGCCCGATCGAGCAATACGCTGAGCGCGTTGTAATGAGCGAGTCCACCGCCGTCCAGAAGCGCCGTGGTCAGAAAGAATGTGGCAGGGACGCCCGCACCCTGCAAGATAGGCGCAACGACATCGTGCATCTCCCTGAACCCATCGTCGAATGTGAGGTGAAAGCAGGAGCGCGGCAACGCTCGTGTTCCGTTTAAAGCATCGACGATATCTTGGAGTGAAACAGGCTCAAAATATCGGGTCAAGAACTCCAGATCCGCTTTGAACTCTGCAATTGTTCTGAAGCGATACAGATTGCTGACATGGGGAACATGTTGGTCGCTCACCATGTGGTAGAACGGCACCACAAGCGAAATTCCCGAGAGCGGGCGCACCCACTCCAACGGCATCCAGTCTGCACCCTTAGAAAAGAGACTCAAGGCCATCGCTAGGACAGTCCAGCCCGTGCGCACCGCGCCGGCATTCCCCCGTTAAGTTGACCCTCATCTGACGACATGCGAAGAATGAGATGGGAGAGCCCCTTAAACATCGTCGCCTGCCCCCAGTGGAGCATAGGTGTGCGAGCTGTTATGCCGAGTGGATACTTGCGGTAGTAGAAGAAGCCTGAGCGATCCTGCATATTGCAAGTAGTCCATTCCGCAACCTTGATTGCAAGAGCAAGTGACTCGGGATCCCCGGGCGCAAAGTACGCCAGAGTATCAATCGCCTGCGACGCGCATTGAATGTCGATCGGATAGGGACGATTGTGATAGTACTTTGGGCAACCGGATGCAAGGAATAGATGATCTTTATAGAAACGCAAGCCCCTCGCAAGGTGGTCAGCGAATTCGGTATCGCCAGAGTATTCGATGTAGCACTTCAGGCTGTCTAGGTTGTACCCGGTGTGGAAGTTATCTATCCAGTGAAATTTCTCGTCCTCCGCATACCACCACGCGCCATTGGGTAGCATCCGCAAGCAGCTGTAACGCATCGCCTCACGCGCCACGTACTGATAGTCATTGCGCGACGTGTGCAGCGCGGCGCGGGCGAGTGCCGCCGCCCCAAGCATGTTCGCATTGTGGATCGATTCCTGTTCATGCGCAAAGTAGCTTAAACAGTCACCACGATCCGTCCGTTCGCGTGGCAACGACATGATCCAATCGCATGCGCTCGATGCAATATCGAGAAACCATTGATCCTGCGATTGCTCGAAAGCTTCGATATATGCCTGTGCAATGTGGCTTGTCCACACGATGATGCTGTCGTCCTTAAAGTATGCCCCGCCGCGGCTTGAAAAGTCGAAGAAGTTCGCCCAGCTATGCTTTGCGAACTTTGCAGATTTGTTCTTATCGAGCCACCTCAGGCAAGCAACAGCCTTGGTCCAATAGTCGGCATCGCCAGTGGCACGATGAAGCAGGAGATATCCCCAGGCCATCATTCCTTGTCCCTTGGTCGAATCAAGGGGCTTGATGCCAACCAGGGGTCTCAGATTGATGGGCGACTGCCGCACTGCCTGCTGCAATATCCGCTCGGCCAGTAGATTTCTGAATGTCAGCTTCCGCAAAGGACTCGACAACCCGTCAAATGGCTCGTAGCCCCTGTAGTCGCTCTTTTCGACCCAGGACTGAACCGCATTGGCGCTCTTGATCAACCCAGCCAACGCAGCAAAGTTCAAGGGCCCTTTTGCGTTGAACGTCTCTGTTTGCATAGTGCTGCTTCCGGCAATCGGACTGTTCGGAACTGTCATACTTTGTCTCCCCTAGCCTCTCTGCAGCCGTGATGAACGCGAAATGTATTCCACACAGGAGAGGAAACCTCGGAACATAGTCTCGATCGAAGCATGCTCGAGGATGTCGCGGCGTGCGTTGGCAGACATGCGCCTTCGTTCCGCGTCGTTGTCGATCAGAAACAGCAAACGATCGCGAAGGTTGTCCCGGCTATCCTCCGGAACTATAAATCCGTTCTCTCCATCGCGCAGATATTCGATCTCCGGTGGCTGCTTGCCATGCTCGGTCACCATCGGCAATCCCCAGAAGAATGCCTGATTGAGCCCCAGGCCAACATGGCCGGGAATCGAGCAAACATCTGCCATCTTGAAAATCCGGCTGATCTGCCGGTTCTCCAGATCGTGCACCTCTCCTAAGTAAATTGAATTGGCAGGGTTCATGCGGGCGCGGAGTTCATCTGAAAGGCCGGACCCAACAATCACGAGCCCTACATCCTTTCGGTCAAGTTCGGCAAACATGTCGATGAGATGATCGACCTTCTTTCGGTTCTTCTCCTCGCCAATTCGCCCCGCGAACAACACAACTTTTTCAAATGGAATTCCCAGCTCCTGCTTGATGGTCCCCTTAGACTCGAATATCTCGGGAAACTCTTCAAAGTTAACCGTGTTATTGGCAACAAATACTTTGCCGTGGTGCCGCTTGGAGATGAACCGGCGCAGCGACGAAGTGTACAAGATCAGCCCATCGCTGATTTGATGGAGATAGTCATAAAACACATTGCGCAACCGGTTATCAGGATCGTCCAGATTCCTTGTTTTAGTCCAAAGCGCGACCGGAATCCCCGAAAGCTTGAGCCAATGGATCAATGGCCATTGGATTCGATCCCTGAGGTGCAGAAATAGAATGACGGCGTCAGGATTGAATCGCCGGATCTCCTCGCGGTACTTCAAGAAATCAAATGGGCGCTCCACCAGCTCAAAAAGAGGCTGATTTTGGTTCTGCCGCTGCAGTTCGTTTGTAAGGACGCAAAACTCCCAGCCGTGCTCCCGGAACTTCTTCCAAAAGAAGTTGTAGATCGATACACGATAATGCATCACTCGATTCGATATCAATAGAACGCGCCTGGTGGGCTTCGCGGCGAGAGCCCTATGCGACTTCTTGCCTTCCTCTTTTACGCTACCAACAGATGCCATGGTAGTTGCCATTCAGTGCCCCCGTCTTCTCGATGACTCGCACGAGATCGATAATGATCAGGTCCGGCCGGCTAGTCTCCGCAAGGACCTCGCGAAATCCTTCGCTCGCATTGCTGACGATTACGACGTCTGAATCGCGCACAAGTTCTTCCACCGATGACCGCATCAATGAGGAGATATGAGGTATTTCCTTCTGTATGTATTCCCGGTTCGCGCCCACCAAGCGGGCAATCGAAACGAATTCGTCGTAAATGCCTACGCGGTATCCTTTCCCTATCATCGTTTCAATCACTTCCAGGATCGGGCTTTCCCGCAAATCATCGGTTCCATGTTTGAAGCTCAGTCCCAGGAATCCAAGAGAGCGTCCCTTGTACTGCTGCAATAACGTCGTAACGCGTTCTATCTGCTTCCTGTTGCTCACCAGAATCGAATCGAGGAGTGGCGTCGAAACGTCCAGGTTGCGGGCATAGTAGGTGAGGGCGCGTAAATCCTTCGGCAAACATGATCCGCCAAATGCGAAACCCGGTTTCAGATAATAGGGCGAAAGATTCAACTTGTTATCCATGCAAAAAATCTTCATCACCTCGTGACTGTCGCAGCCTGCAGCCTTGCATATGTTTCCAATCTCGTTCGCGAAGGTCACTTTAAGAGCGTGAAATGCATTGTCGGCATATTTCAAACTCTCCGCCACGCGAATGCTGGTCCGGATCAAGGGAGAGTCGATTCCATCAAAAAGCGCGGCCACAGCTTCGCCGGAACGAGAATCAAGTTCGCCGATAAGCGTGCGGGGTGGATGAAAGAAGTCCCTTACAGAAGTGCCTTCGCGCAGGAACTCAGGCACCATACAGACACCGAAATCACGCCCAGCGGTCTTGCCCGATCGACTTTCCAGTGTAGGAACCACAATTTCTTCAACAGTACCGGGCAGTACAGTGCTGCGGATGGCAACAACAAAATATCCGTCCCTCTCGGCGAGCGCCGCACCAATTTGTTCGCTCACTCGCTTGACCAGGTCGATTGACAGGCTGCCGTTTGAACTACTCGGGGTACCGACGCAAACCAGGGCAACATCACTGCCCACAACTGCGTCATGCCAGGACTCAGTCGCGATGAATGCCCCGGATTCCGTGACCGCCGCAAGCAGTTCCGACAACCCCGTTTCAATCACTGGCGGCAGGCCCTGGTTGATCATCGATACCTTCGACATATTGGCATCGACTCCAATGACACGATGTCCCAACTGGGCGAGACATGCGCCAGAGACCGAACCGACATAGCCAAGGCCGAAGACTGATACTCGCATTGCTCTGCTTTCTTTACCTTGAATTGATTGGAGATACCAGGCACAGGAAGAGGTGTAGCATCAATCTCTACCCGCACAACAGGCAGAGTCTGGGACACTCATCTCAATCCCGTCCCATAGGACGCCACAAGCTCTGACTCGGTGGCGGCCTTCAATTGGCTGAAAATCTGATCCATAATGTGAGCTGTCAAAATGATTTCTCGATATGGTATTGGTACCGGCTCATCAGCGACGATGGATCGGTAGAACGACTCCATCAGGAACTTCATGCCCGACTTCATATGAAAGTCTCTGCGGAGAAACCTGCGCACATTGATGATGGCGTTGGATACATTCTGTTTCGCCATGGTTACAGGGGGAACGAATTTCTCCACGTAGCTCACATAGCGCTGACCTCGCAGTTTGATAACCGTTTCTTGATCCTGATCGAGAATCAAACCGTTCTTGCTCCCGTACGCCCGGAACTGATGCAGTGAGGGACGCATCTGCGAGGAGAAGGTGAAGTAGGCCGTAGTCCCAGACTCTTCGGAGATAATGACGCGCAGTTCGTCAATCAGCTCTGTCTCTCCCGTAGCACGCAAGGAGGGACTGATAAATCCGTGCGCAATGACCGTGGGCGCGTCGCTCGAGAAGTGCTCCGCTATTCGCGCTATCCCGTGGCTGATGATGTTGTGCAGCAGTCCGCCAGGCAGTTTGCGCACCCAGTAGTTCTTGTCATTCATCAGGGCTCCGGCAAATCCCGTGCGACCGAGTTCGTAGCAGAAGTAGCTCTCCATGTGAACCGGCGGTCCACCAAGATAGCCGCTGTGAATGAGTTCGCGCATGAGCCGTGCTGAATGACGGAATTGATCATCGTGACCGGCGGTCACTTTAAGGCCTCTGGCATCCGCAAATGCCAGAAGCTTCCGCGTGTCGTCTTCACTTAGGGCGAATGGCTTCTCAACGTACACGTGGCAACCCGCCTCGAGGCACGTTTTCGCAATGCTGAAATGGCTTTGCGGCGGAGTCGTGATGTGCACAACATCCGGCTGTGCATCGCTCAGCATTGTGTCGAGATCGTCGTAATACTGCTTGATCGGGAACCGTTGGTAAAGCTGTCGTGCCATCAATGGTTCACGATCGCATACGCCAACTATCTCGCAGTCTTGGATCCGCTGGATCTGCTCGGCATGATCGTCAGCAATCTTGCCGCATCCTACAATGGCGACCTTAAGCATGACCCTCCCCCGCACGGCAGCTTTCAAAGTGACGCCGCAGTCCTTCGCTAGTCGGCACCAAAGGCTTCCATCCAACTCGAGCTTTCAATTTGGCGTTGCTGTAGCGCGTCCTTTTCCACGTGGCGTGCCAGAACCTGCGGTTATATGCCGGTGGCAACTGACCATTCGACCACTTGGAATACCGCTCCCACAAGCTGCACAGGCAATACGCTAGTGCGTGTGGGACATAGTATGACCGGAAGCGCCTGACATTCCGCTTATAAAGACCGAGAAACTTACGGCTTGTGGGAAGATCGTCATCGACCACGTTGAACACTTCGCCATTGATATCCTTGGTCAAACCCACCAGGGCTATCGCGTCCGCACAATTGTCGACATAAGTGATTGGCATCTTGTTGCCGCCGCCAAGATGCAGGAAGACTCCGAAAGTCCCTATTCCCACACGACCGTGGATGCCCGGATTCCCCGGACCGTAGACCCATCCCGGGCGCACCATAACGTAGGGGATCTTGAACCGTTCCCCATATTCGGCTACTAACTTGTCCTGCTCCGTCTTCGCAAAGCAATAAGCGTTGCCACGTAGCGCCGGACGCTCTTCGATTGGGGCCGACTCGTCTAGCAATCGCCCCTTGGGGTTCCCGCTGTTCTTGTACACCGCGAAGGAGCTCATGTTGACGAATCGACGCAGCGTTCCGTGAGCCACACATGCATCGAGAAGGTTACGCGTCGTCACAACAGAATTCAGGAACGCATCGGGGAATGATTTTTCGCCTCTTCCCGCAGCAAGGTGAAAGACCACTGTCACATCTTCTGCCGCGGCTGCACAATCGCTAGGTGAAAGCAGGTTCCCCTTAACGATTTCAACTTGTGATGCATTCTCATGCGTGTGAAGTATCTCGTAAAGCCCATCTGTCTTGCTGGACTCCCTAACCAGACAGCGCAAATTGGAATAGCCAAGATCGAGCAGCGCTTTCACTACTCTGCGTCCGATAAAGCCCGCAGCGCCGGTCACAAGGATGCGATCGGTCGCTGAGACGATGAATGAATCAGTGCTGGATAAGCTCTTCGCCACGTTGACTCTCCCCTACGAGGTTACGTAGGCCTGCCTAACCGGATCGATGCCTACAAAACCGAGTAGTCTGCCTAAATGGTCGAATAACCTCACAAGAATGCTCATGAACTTCCCCGGGCCTAATACAAATGCGAAGGGCAACGCCAGCATATAGGCAGGAGCTGCCACTGCAGACTTCAAGATGTCGCGCGCGGCAAAGGTTGGATGTGCCACAGAACACTGGCCTCGGAGGAGAGCCCGTTTCAACAAAAACGACCGATTCCAGCGTGTTGCTGGCACTATTTCATATGCCACTGCCTCGTTGCACCAGATGAAGAAGTAGCCCTTCTCAATCATTCTTCTGAAGAAGTCCTGGTCCTCTCCGGTGCGAAACTCGGGCCTGAACGGCTCTGTCAACCCCCCGAACACTTCCCTCTTCAGAAGTGTGTTGCCGGTGCGTCCTTTCTGCCAGTCGATAACAAAGCCTGTCGAGTATGTCGGACGGTCGTAGAACTTACCTTCCACCACCCACGCCGGAGGCGTTTCAGCATACCGAGGATGTACCGGCCCTAAGGCCCCGTACGCGTTGTACTTTAAGCATGCTTCCAACAGCGTAAGCAACCAGCGCTGTATTGGATTTTCATCGTCATCGATGAAAACGAGATATTCTCCAGTCGCGTGCTCAACTGCCTTGTTTCGAGCTAATGCAATGTTCTGTGACGGCTCAACATAATACAGGACAGGAACTGGACTCCCAGCCGCAAATTCCTGGACCGCCTCTTGCGCTGATCTTTCGTGGTCATTATCCACAATCAGAATTGAATAGCTGAATAAGCCGCCTGTCTCCTGTTCGCGAAGATCCTCCAGCAAGCTCTTTAGCAGCACGGGACGCCGATAGGTGCAGATGCAAACGGTAATATGTATCATTGGTTGGCTCATACGTCTCTACTATCGGTTCTTGAAACAATGGCCACGCAGTTCCGCGAGCAGCCGCTCGGGCCGGGAGGCCCTCGCGAGACCTGCAGCCTCAGACCTTTCACCCTATCGCGGTGGTCACTTTCCGCAGTGGCCTCGGAAGATTCACGGCAGTTAGAAGAAGCAAAAACCACAACTCATGGGTGCCCTTCAGAAAGCTCGTCTCGGTTATATTGTTCAAGACGATGCCCAACAAGAGAGCCAGGCGTAGGCTTCCGAATTGGAAGTCGCTCTGAAGATGGGAGAGAGCACCGCTGAATGCTGTTCCAATGACAATGAGGAACAGTACAAGACCGACAGCCCCGAGCTCGGCATAGACATCGACAAAGCCATTATGCCCTTCGGTTGGCCGCCATCCGGGGGTCTTTCGGAACCAATTGGGCATCGGATACATCTCGTCCCCGACGGGTCCAACCCACAGGGCGCCAATCCCCACGCCAAGCACAGGGCTCTTGGCAGCGATATTTAGAATGTCGGTCCAAATCAAAGTGCGGTCCGTGAATGTCATATTGCGGCCCGTAGACTCAACTACCATCTGAACCGGCGATGCATCAAACACCTGAAACACGAGGTATGCCAGCGGTGTCAAGATGCTTGACGCAAAGATTGTTGCCACAATAATCCGTTTGGCATGGGCGGTTCTCTTCTTCACGTACTGCAATCCCAGTAAGACAATGGCACAGGCGGCGAACCCTACGATAGCGGTGCTGCTATGGGCGTTCTTTGAGCCGCGCAATAGCCACAGTGTCATACCAAGGAGTAAGAAGCTCAACGCCACCTTTCTCTTCGGCCAGTCGCGGAGAATCTCCCAAAGCCACAATGTACCGCTGCACATTACAACCTGTCCCAGGCAGTTTTTGTCCGTGGTGAGACCAACCCAGTCCTCCTCGGAACCGCTCCAGTCATACGCAATGCCGATTGCCCTGAAATACTTGATAGTCATGATCGAGAGCGGTATGTGCACCAGATACAGGCGTCTAAGTAGTGTCCGCACCGACTCGAGTGGATAGCGCTCCGTGAGCACAACGAGCACCATCACGAATGTACCCTCTGATCGAATGCATCTCCGAAGTGAGATACCGGGAAAATTCGACCAGATAATGCTTAACGCCATATAAACGAAAAGTGCGACTATCCATTTGTTGCTGGCGAGAATTCTCTTCACCTGTCCCGCCCGCGTACTCAGCACAAACAGTCCGAGGACAATCAGAAACGTCATCAGCAGACGGTCTAATGGGTTGCCGGTGTCCGATACTGTATCGCCTCTCCGGCCTGGTGAAAGCCAGGTAGAAAGGGTCCGGGTGCTCGCAAAGAACAGCCACACATACGATACCCATATCCAAGGGGACGGCTTTTCACGCCGAGCATGAGGAGCCGGCCTCGTGACTGGTCGCGTCGTATGTAACCGGGCTGCGTTAGACTGCGTCACGTGTGGCGCTCAGGTGCAATGCAAAGTCTGTCGCTAGACTCCGTTAGCAGATCGAGGTACTGCTCGGCTTGCGCTTTGATGTTGTGTTGTTGATAGAACGAGGAAGCCGACCGCGCAAGTCGCTCGCGTTCTTCTCGGTCGTGATACAACTCCACAATTGAAGCTGCCAACTGCTCCACGTTCTCCGGTTCGTAAAAACGAATCATCGTGTCATCGAAATATCGCTGGATGACCGCAAGCCGTGGCGCAATGACTGGCACACCCAGGTAGACATACTCCAACAGCTTCACGGGCAGCATATATTGGTCACAGGCCAGGTTTCGCCGATTACCTATAATGCCGAGATCCATCCCGCACACGATCTCTGGAATTTGCTCTACCGGAAAAAACTGTCGGTTGAAATGGACCTGCCCCTCCAAGCCTAACTGGGACGTTAGTGCAAGCGCTTCGGGTAGGTAATCACCGGCCCCGTACATCCATAACTCGGCTGGGATGCCGTCCACCACTCTCTCCATCGCCCGGAGGATCAGGTCGATGCCCAGCCGGTGCGCAATCGTACCGTGGTAGACAATGCGGAATGCACCGTTCCCAACCGGAGTCTCCTGCGGCCGGCTGGCGAAGATCCTCTCATTGGGAAGATTCATCAGCACTGTGATCTTTTTCTTCGACACGCCACAGCGCGCAGCCAGGTAGTCTCCCTGGTTGTGGTCCGCGCACACGATGTGGTCGGCAAAGAGGGCGGAGAGCCTCTGCTCGATCTCGAGAACTTGAATCCGTAGATCCTTCTCATCGGCGCTGAATTTCGCCATGTAATTCACCGTCATCAGATCGTGGACATCGAGAATCAACCTTGCACCGAACAACCTGGGAACGATGGCGGCAAACACCAGCGCGTTGGGCATATTGTGCACATGCACAACTTGGTACCGACAGCTCAATGAACGCCAGCTCAGGAGGATGAACGCCTTCAGAAAGAATCGGAAATACGACCAGCCATACATCACAGTGGACTGTCCCTGGTATTTGTCCATTATCCGGTAGGTGTTTCCGATCGGCCGAACTTCAAGTCTTGATTCTCCATTAGACCTTAGGGCGATTACGTCGACGCTGCATCCGCAATCCTCAAGCGTGCGCACATAGGATTTGATGCGTGCATCGTTAAGGTAGTGTGCGTACGCTAACATGCAAACTCTCATACGTTCCCCGTGAATTACAGTCGGCTTCCGACCATTGCATTGTCCCGTCTTCGTCGATAACCTGGATGGCAGCGTCCCGGCCGTCAATGTGCCTTCAGCCAATGTGGCGATACAGAATCCGGCCCGTAGTTTCAAGCACTGAGTCGGGCATCATGGCGAATACACGCTTCATGACGCCGGAAGAATATTTCCGATCAACATCCTGGGACTGCTTTTGAGACCACCGCAGATAGTTCAACTCTGAGGATTTTGCACCCCAGCGATCTTTGAACGCGATCAATCCCGGGTTATCCAGATCTGACCGGCCAAAATCCATCCATTTCATCCCATTTGCCTTCCCATCCACAATCGCCCGCCAAATGAGATAGGGAGTTGCGCCAAGACTGCTGAAGCGGCTGTCGGAACAGCCGTACTTATATACGATGACGTCTTTGTGTTCGAGTGTAACGATGCTGGCAATTGGCTCACCTTCTCGCATGGCCACGCGAATTCGCAGGCGGTCACCCATACACGCAACAAGATTCCTGAACCACTGAATCGGTTGCGGTGGTACCTGGTGTCTTCTGCGCGTCTGAATCAGCAAGTGGTAAAACGCATTAAGCAACCGCTCCGAATTGCCGCATTCGATCTCTATGCCTTCGCGCTCTGCGCGCTTGATCCGCTGTTGGATACTGGTCTTCTGGGTCCGCCGAAAGAGTTCATCCGGCGATGGACGGAGGTCAAGCCTATGCAGCAGGCACGCAGAAGCCTTGGCAACGCCGTCCAGAGCCAGCGATTCGCTCGTAGGCCGCAGCTCGATATACTTCCACTTGCCCGCGCCTACTGTCCTCTTCAACTCCTCCGCGATCGCGGAAGCACTGCTCATGGAATCGAACAACGGCTCGCAATGATCGGAGAACGGTAGAGACACCAGGCGACGCCCCGTGAGCCAACTTCTGATATCGCACAACACAATGCCGTTCAACAGCTGCTGGGATGGTGAGGATGTTGTGTAAACAACAGGGGTGTAGTCATAAGTCCGTCTAATCGCCTCAAGCCACGCTCGTGTGTGAAACACAGAAGCACCATCATGAACACTGATGAATTCATCCCATCGTGCATCGGTCATCGGGTCAATCGTGTAGACCCTCACAGCCTATCCTCCACCAGAGTGTTCGGCTCTTCTGCAGAGCCTGTTGAAGAGAACAGCGCGTCCTTAACAAATTCGGCCGCCTCTCGAGGCAGCACACACCAGGCACTATCTCCAAACTTGGCCGAAACATAAGCCAGAAACTCTTTGTACAGAGTCACTGGATACTCTGCTCGACCGCCCCGGTCCCCAAACGCAATGTAGTCGGGATGCACATTGACAAGAGCTAAGCCTCCATGTTGCGCGATCCAATCTAGCTTTCGCTTCCAAATGTCGTTCTTCTTCTCACCGAGCACGAGAAACAGTGTCGAATCCTGCGCCAACGTGTAGGGCAGTTCAACGTACCCGCTCCCATCTGGCCTTGGCACCCAAAATGGAAAAATGGTGTTAGCGGCATCTGGTTGAGGTTCAAATGGATCTGTGTCAAATGTTGACGCATCGTACAGAATGTCAAGCTGCTTCAACCACTCGAGATTGTGAAACATGAATGCAGATCTGAACCCAACTGCCTGCCATTGGCTGAGGTGCTCATTAATGCTCAAAGCCGCGTCATAAAATCCAGTCTTCGATCGATAGAGTGTCCCATCATGGTACAGGTCGTGAACACCCACTTCAAAACCATTGGAACTTAGGAACGCTCGTAAGGAAGATGGCGTCCTGTACTCCCCTTCAGGAACAAAGTTGAATGACGAGCGGAAACCCATTTCCATTTCGAGTTTCGCAAGCGACTCGCATCGATCCAACCCCCTCTTACCCTCAACATCGTGCGTTAGCACAAAAGCGAACCGTTTTCCTCCAGGCCACTCAGCCAACCACTCCGGACGCTGTGCCGTCGCCTCATTGATCGGCCATACCGCTGCGCAGCGTTTACGCTTTCTTGAGGCAATGAACCCTCTCAGAGTCAAGCGCAAGCTGTGTGGGAGCAAAGGCTTTATGAAGTAGTAGATATCTAGAATCTTCAATTCGTTCCTCTGCACCTGTTGCACGGCATCATTAAGTACAGTCATTGAGCAGATTTCAAAGTCTAATACAATCGGTCCGGATAGGATCAATACACGGCAGTGCACCGAACCGGAGCGATTCACTCGACCATGCTGCTCTCGCAAGTACAGCATTGGTGCGATTCTATGAATACGGCATGGGCCACTGGAGAGTTGCGTGCAAATGCACCGCTTCCGACAAACTTGCAATATCGGCTCTTGAGTCTCTCCCGTGGACCCAGCATCAGCATTATGCCGTTAGTTTGATCAGCGACGCTACGGCTTCTACCTTCGCGACTAGCATAGGTCGAGGCCTGGAAACAAAGGTAAGCATCTCTTCCGTTACCGTCGCTTGCTGCTCTGCTGTCAGTTGTGGAAACATCGGCAGGGATATGATTCTCCCTGAAATGCTTTCCGATATTGGGAAATCTCCCACTCTGTAGCATAGGTAAGCGTATGCTCTTTGCAAATGCAGGGGTATGGGGTAGTGAATTCCCGCGCCAATGCCCGCGGCCTTAAGATGCTGCATCATTCCGTCACGGTCTGCCGTGCGGATCACATAAAGGTGATACACAGCACGCGACCACGAAGGTTCATACGGACAGGTAACAGCTTCTTCCCCCGACAAAAGCCGATTGTATTCGGCTGCCCGTTCACGGCGCTGCGCGTTCCACTGCCCAAGGTGCGCCAACTTCGCTTGGAGCAAGCCTGCCTGGATCGCATCCAGGCGACCGTTGTAGCCTTCCACGTCGTGATAATACTTTTGCGCCTGACCATGGTCGCGCAACATCCGCATGATGGCAGCCACATCACTGTCGTTCGTGGTCGCGGCCCCGGCTTCACCACATGCGCCAAGATTCTTACCGGGATAGAAGCTGAAGGCAGCCGCTCTACCCATAGTCCCGGCCTTCATCCATCGATTGAATCGCTGCGAAAAGTATTCGGCCCCGTGCGCTTGGCAGGCATCTTCGATCACCATAAGACCGTACTCTTCTGCAAGCCTGAGGATCCCATCCATATCAGCCATCTGACCATACAAGTGCACCGGCACAATCGCGGTCACCGGTCGATTGCTTCGCCTGCTTATCACCCTGCCACACTCGTCGCGTGTGCATTGTAATTCCAGATACTCCTGAAGCCTCTCGACAGACAGGTTGTAAGTGTGCTCGTCGATATCGACGAACTCCGGCAACGCTCCGGCTTGAGAGATCGCCTCCGTCGTCGCAATGAAAGTGTGGGGTACAGTAAGCACAACGTCACCGTTACGGATTCCGCAAGCGATCAATGCAAAGCGCAGAGCGTCCGTGCCGCTACTGACAGCCACCGCATAGCGCGTGCTACAGAAGCTAGCGAAAGCTTCTTCAAACTCCTGAACCATGGGTCCGCCGATGAACCCGCCTGTGCGCAAAGCACGACGGAACACACCGGTAAGCTCCACTTCAAGTTCCATATGGGGCGTCACAAGATCTAAAAAAGGAATACTCCGAGAAGCGGACATCACACCCCCTACAGTTGGTTAGATATATCGCAGAACCGTGGCTGGATTCCCAGCTACGACCGCATTAGATGGCACATCTTTAGTGACCACACTGCCAGCACCTACAATCGCGTTCTCGCCAATGTTTGTGTTGGGAAGTATCGTCGCTCCAGAGCCTATTGATGCGCCTTTTCTCACGACTGTCGGTTCGACCTTCCAGTCAGCTTCAGTCTGCAGTCCTCCCCCCTCAGTCGTGGCGCGAGGGTAAGAGTCGTTTGTAAATGTGACTCCGTGTCCGATGAAAACCTGGTCCTCTATCGTCACACCCTCGCAGATGAAGGTGTGACTTGACACTTTGCAACATTTGCCAACACGAGCGTTCTTCTGGATTTCCACAAATGCGCCAATCTTTGTTTCATCACCGATCTCGCAGCCGTAGAGGTTTATGAAGTTCGATAGGCGAACATTCTTTCCAAGTTTCACATCGCTCGATATGCAGTTGTAGGAATTCATAGGTACACCAGGGCGCCCCTTTTATTCAGGGACACGCTGGCTGCCTCCAGCATCTTGACTACGCGCAGTCCCGCCTGTCCGTCGTTGATCGG
>Ga0182012_10004355_pt1 | contig 14808 bp, 16 predicted proteins | sample 612S2SmetaG_FD_120486 | JGI IMG/M metagenome (GOLD analysis project Ga0182012, IMG submission 120486) | Permafrost microbial communities from Stordalen Mire, Sweden - 612S2S metaG | ecosystem: Environmental > Terrestrial > Soil > Wetlands > Permafrost | place: Sweden: Stordalen | collected... | reverse complement strand
GAGGCGTCACCGACGAACTGCTGCATCGCTTCGACGCTCCGGGCCTCGATGGCGATTCGCTCGTGCAGCGCGACCACCATGGTGGCGAGCGCGGCCTGAAGTTCTCGTACGTCGCGACTGCCCGCACTCGGAGGAACGTCGCCGATTTCGTCGCCGCGCGCCACGCCGCTCGCAAATCCGATCAGGTGTTCCATCGTGCGCAGGTCCTTGCGCATGACGAGACGCGCGAGGACCAGCATGACGAGGGCCACGACGAACCCGATGAGGGCCACGTCGAGCGCCAATCGGCGACCCTGTTGCGAGATGGCACTCGTCGAACCGGCGACGACCAGGTAGTCGCCGCCGCCGACGTACAGGGAGCGAATGCGAAAACCGGGAAGGTTGGACTGCACGCTGACCTTGGCGAGCGTCGCGTGCACGTTCGCGAGCGTCGGCTTCTTCTTGAGTGCGATGAACGCCGGGGAGTTGACCTGCACCACCGCTCCCGACGGATCCACCACGTCGAGGGTCAGGTCGTAGGAGTTCTCCTGGACGACGTTGAGCGCGTCACTCAGTGCCGCGTCGGGATGTCCGACCCCACTGAGGATCACCGCGTTGATCTGCTGGTCCAACGACGAGTAGAGCGAACGGGTGCTGGCGTCGACCGCGAACCAGCCGACCGAGAGCGCCACCAAGACCGTGAGGACAACGAGGAGGATCGTCAGTCGTGAGGCAATCTTCACTTTCCAGGGGTCCACGTAACGAGCTTGAACCCGACTCCCCTCACGGTCGTAATCGGGGCGAAGCCGTCGTGGTGGATCTTTCGTCGCAGGTACGAGATGTAGGTATCGAGCACCGACGTCTCGGAGTCAAAGTCGATGTTCCATACCTCGCGCAGCAGCAGCTCTCGGGTCACGAGTCGGTCCTTGCGCTCGAGCAGGACTTCGAGGAGCCGGAACTCCGTCGCCGAGAGCGTGATCGGCTCGGCGTCGACCGTGATCTCGTGGGTGTCGACGTTCATCTCGATCGGCCCCGAGCTGAGCACGAGGTCGTCGGTCGATTCGACGTTCGAGCGGCGCAGGATCGCCGTGATGCGCAGCAGGATCTCTTCCAGAGAGAAGGGCTTGCGCACGTAGTCGTCGGCGCCGTAGCGAAGACCCTTGGCCACGTCGACCGGTGAGTCGCGCGCCGAGAGCATCAAGACCGGCGTCTTGGTGTCGTGCTCACGCAGTTTGGCGAGGAATTCGAAGCCGTCCATGGTGGGCATGTTGATGTCGACGATGCACAGGTCGCAGTTGTGGCGGCGCAGCAGATCCAGCGCCTCGGCGCCGTTGGAGGCCAGGTCGGTCTGGTAGCCCGCGACTTCGAGCGCGTCACGTAGGAGGTCGCGCACACCCGGCTCGTCGTCCACGATGAGAATCGTCGTCATGGCGTTGCTCGCATTCTGTGAGCGTACCGCCCATTTCTCCCCTTTGATGAGGAGTTGTTCACTGAATCAACTTCACAGTGAATAAACAAGCACTTCACAGGGTTTTCAAAATCTCGAATTTTACAGTTGACCTCGTTCCTTTGAAAGGGGTCCACATGATGAAGTTCACTACACGAAGCGTTGTGGTGGTGGCCATGATCGCAGGCTTGGGCATCAGTGCCCCTGCCATCGCGACCGCAGATACCACGACGACGACCGCACCAACGACAACCACCACCATTGCCACGACGATCCACAAGACGTCCGAGACGCCGTGGAAGAAGTGGCGCAAGACCGAGAACGCCTACATCGCCCAGCTGAAGGTGATTAACCGCACCTTTCACGCGAGCGTCGACGTCGCTCGCAAAGAGTACTGGGCGGCCATCAAGGCCTCCAAGGGTTCGGGTAACCGCCAGGCGGCCCGTGCTGCGGCCCGTGCTGCACTGACGCTGTCGATCGCGAACGCGATGGAAGCTCGTGCCACGGCGCTCACCACCCTTGGCGCGCCTCCGGCACCTCCGGCCGGCACCGCTCGTTCGACGTACATCGTCGCACTGCAGGCCATCAACCAGACCTACCGCAACTCGGTGGCGACGGCTGATGCGGCGTTCGCTGCGGCCTTCCCCGGTGCTACGACCGCCGCTGAGCGACTCGTGGTTCGCGACACGCTGAACCTGGCCGTTGCTCAGGCCGCCGTTGTCCGTGCCGCTGCCTTGGTCGCGCTTGGACCACCCCCGGCTTCATCGGGTGGTACCACGCCAACGACCACGACGACCGTGCCCGCGACGACCACCACGATGTAGTCACACACGTCGTTCATCAGTCAGCGCGCTGTTCTTTCGAGAACGGCGCGCTGACTGATTTTCAACGTTGATCTGAGCGATCTTCACACCCGATATTCATTCGATTCACAGGAATTTCAAAGGATTGCTCGGTACGATTTATGTGTTCCCTTGAAAGGTCTGCCATGACGAGCATCGCTAAGCGCACCATCGCCACGGTGGCGATTGTCGCGACACTTGCTCTCGGTACACCGATCGCGGCTCTCGCCGGCACCACGCCGACCACGACCACGACCATCGTCGCCAAGACACCGGCCATCACGACGTTGAAGGAGTGGCGCGCGGCGGACAAGCTCTACCTCGCGAAACTCAAGGTCATCAACCTGACCTTTCTCTCGTCGGTGGCCGAAGCCAAGTTGAACCTTTCGACGTCGCTGGGCGTCGCCACGAACTCCACTCAGCGCATCAGCGCCCGCGCAACGTACCGGTTCGCGATCACCGAGGCGACGATTGCGCGATCGAACGCCCTGACGTTGCTAGGCAAAGCACCCGAGAAGCCCGGTCACAAGACCGCGGTCACGACGACGACGCTCTAGTCCCGGCGTTCCTCGATCGTGAACGCCTCGTCGTGACCTAGGTGTCCAACCCCTCGTCGCGCCGTGATTCGTGCACCGACGTCAATAGTGCGTGATCCGTCGGCGATTTCCACGCAGTGGAAGTAGAAACGCTCGCCCCCGTCAGAACGCACGGTCCCGTCACCGCGGGCATCGTCAAACGACTCGATTCGACCCTCCATGGCCGCTACGCACCCAGCGATCCCTGGCGCAGGACCGACACCATCTCGAGCGCGGTCGTGGCCGCCTCTCGACCCTTGTTGTCCTCATCCTTGGCCGAGCGCTCGAGCGCCTGCTCGAGGGTGTTGACGGTCAAGACGCCGAAGACGACCGGCACGCGGGTGCTCAGTTGGACGTCTTGGACGCCTCGAGCGCACTCGCCCGACACTATTTCGTAGTGCGTCGTGGCGCCCCGGATCACCGCCCCGAGCGTGATGACCGCGTCGACGGGTCGATCGCCGTCGGCGAAGGCCAGTGCCATCAATGGGATCTCGAAGGCACCCGGCACCCAGCCGACGGTGATATCGGTGCGATCGACGCCGGCGTCACCGAGGACGTCGAGAACGCCTTCGAGAAGCCGCGTCGTGATCGCGCCGTTGAAACGGCTACAGACGATTCCTATGCGAACGCCCCGCCCGGCGGGCGTCCCTTCGAGATGCTCACCGACGCGTTTACGCAGATCCTGGACCCGACGGGGATCCAACTGCGTCTCGTCACTTGACGTCATCAAGTCCTCCGAGCATGTGGCCGAGTCGTTCACGCTTGGTGCGCAGATAGTCGATGTTGAACGCCGTCGGACTGCTCTCGAGCGGTACGCGCTCCACGATATTCAGTCCGAAGCCTTCGAGGCCCCCGTACTTCGAGGGGTTGTTGGTCATGACCCGCATCGACGTAACGCCGAGGTCGACGAGGATCTGGGCACCGATGCCGTACTCACGAGAATCGACGGGCAGACCGAGTTCCAGGTTCGCGTCGACGGTGTCGCGTCCGTCTTCTTGCAGGGCGTAGGCCCGGATCTTGTGTCCCAGTCCGATCCCGCGCCCTTCGTGACCACGCAGGTACACGACGACACCGGCCCCTTCGGCCGCGACCTTGGCGAGCGCCGTTTCCAACTGCGGACCGCAGTCACAACGCATCGAGCCGAAGACGTCACCGGTGAGACACTCGGAGTGCACGCGCACGAGTACGTCGGTCCCGCTCGAGATGTCACCGTAGACCAGCGCCATGTGCTGCTCGCCGTCGAGCACGTTCTCAAAGACGTAGGCCTGGAACTGTCCGTGTTCGGTCGGGAGCGAGGCCTCGGCGATGCGCTTCACGAGCTTCTCGTGTCGGCGACGGTAGCGGATCAGGTCGGCGATCGAGACGATCGGCAGATCGTGCGCCGCGGCGAAGGCCTCGAGTTCGGGCAGACGCGCCATTCCCGACTTGTCGGCCGTGACGATCTCACAGAGCACACCCGAGGGCTGTTTGCCCGCGAGTCGACACAGGTCGACCGTGGCCTCGGTGTGACCGGCGCGCTTCAAGACGCCCCCGGCGCGGTAGCGAAGGGGGAATATGTGTCCCGGGCGATTGAGGTCGCTCGGTCGCGTCTCGGGATCGATCAGTGCCCGCACGGTCGCCGCGCGGTCGCTCGCCGAGATACCGGTCGACGTGCCGTGGCGATAGTCAACCGTCACCGTGAAGGCCGTTCGCTGGGCCTCGGTGTTGGCCACCACCATCAGGGGCAGGTCCAGGGCGTCGGCGCGCGTCGCCTCGAGCGGCACGCAGAACACGCCCGACGTGTATTCGAGGAAGAACGCCATGCTTTCGGGAGTGACGTCTTGGGCCGGCATGATGAGGTCGCCCTCGTTCTCGCGGTCCTCGTCGTCGACCACGACGACCATGCCGCCACGTCGCAACTGATCGATCGCCTCTTCGATGGTTGAAAGAGCCATTAGACCTCCACGTCTATTCGAATATCTTCGCCGACTCGCTGGACCTCGACGATTCGCCCGCGACGCAACGCCGAGATCGTCGAGGTCGAGAGCCCTTTGAGGGCACCGAGCGTTCCGTCACTGCCGGCGAAAGACGCCGACTGGTACCAGACAATGTGATTCACGAGTCCGGCCTCGAGGAAGGCGCTCGCGGTCGTGGGGCCACCTTCGACGAGCAGCTGCAGTACGTCGTGACTACCGATCTCGTCGAGCACGTGCGAGAGATCGCCGCTCAGTTCGAGACAAGGTCGCATCTTGGCGCCGACCGGCGCCGTACCCAAGACGACTCGTAAGGGCTCGACGATGAGGTCGCCCAGACGTGCGGTCAGTGCCGGGTCGTCACTTCGTGCCGTCCCGGCGCCGACCAGGACGGCCTGGCTCTGCGCGCGAAGGACGTGCGCGTCGCGGCGAGCCGCTTCGCTGGTTATCCACTGGCTCGAGCCGTCGGCCATCGCCACGACGCCGTCGAGGGTGCTCGCGACCTTCAGGACCACGTACGGGCGACCCGTCACTCGGTGCCATATATATGGCGCGAGTTGAGCGCGCACCGCGGTCTCTTCGACTCCCACTTCGACGTCGACGCCTGACGCCTTCAACAGTTCGACGCCGGCGCCCGAGACTCTGGGGTCCGGGTCAATCGTTCCGACGATCACTCGCGACACGCCCGCTTCGACGATCGCCTCGACACAGGGGCCCGTACGTCCCACGTGCGAGCACGGCTCCAAGGTGACGACCATCGTTGAGCCGCGCGCACCGTCTCCGGCGCGGCGAAGGGCCTCGATCTCGGCGTGGGACTCGCCCGGGACCTGGGTGTGGCCCTCGCTCAAGACGACACCGCGATCGCTCACGATCAGCGCTCCGACCCACGGGTTCGGCGGCGAAAGGAATCGAGCCTTGTCACCGGCGCCGATCGCCATGGTCATCAACTCGGTCGTCGAGAACTTCATGTTCGAGCCATCCTCGCGACCGCTCGGAGCTCATGGGCCGCTTCGAGCGGATCCGGCCGATTGAATATGGCCGATCCGGCCACGAGCACGTTGGCGCCCGCTTCGACCGCGATAGGAGCGGTCGCGAGGTCGATGCCACCGTCCACCTCGATGTCGAGCGCCAAAGAATTCGCGTCCACCTCGCGACGGGCCTCATTGACCTTGCCCATGACCTCGCCAATGAACGACTGCCCGCCGAATCCGGGAAAGACCGTCATCAACAAGAGGAGGTCGATAGCACCGAGATACGGTGCGACCATGGTGAACGGCGTGTCAGGATTGGCCGCCAATCCCACACGAAGACCCATCGAACGGGCCTCGTCGATCAACGACGCCGTCGAGCCGACCTCGACGTGCACCGTGCAGCCGTCGGCCCCGGCCTCGCGAAAGGCCTCGAGGTAGCGTCCCGGTTCGCTCATCATCAGGTGACAGTCGAAGAATCGGGCGCTGTAGCGGCGGAGTGACTTGACGACAGGCGGACCGATCGAGACGTTGGGGACGAAGTGACCGTCCATCACGTCCACGTGCAGCCAGTCCGTTTCGGCGTCGATTTCTCGGACGGCGCTCGCCAGTGAACCGAAGTCAGCGGCCAAAATGGACGGCGCGACGCGCAGCGCTCCGGAAGGGCCAGCATCGATAGAAGTCACAACGGCAGCCTATTCGTGGCGGGCTTTCTTCACGTCCATAGAGCGACGTTTTGATCAAAGCGCGCACCGGTCCACCACGCCACGGCGCTCATGGACTTAGCGCTTTCCGGACGCACCCGATCCAACACGATGGCGCCGTCGGCGACACCCATCGCCACGTGACCGTCGCGCAGCGCGATCGATCCACCCGCGAGTTCATCGCCCCGGTAGGGCGTCGCGCCCTCCACCCGAATTCGCCGACCGGCGACGATGGCGAACGCCTGACCCAATCGAACGACGCGGAGGTTTTGCTCGACCGTGGAGGAGGCCGACAGGTGGAAGTCCTCTTTGGTCAACTTCTCGGCGTAGGTGACCACGCCTTCTTGCGCGCGCGGATTGGCCAGTAGCTCGCTCGAGTCGAGGACCTCGGTGAGCGCCTGGGCACCCAGGGTCGCCAGTTCCGCGAGCAGCGTCGCGAGCGTCTTCTCACCGATCGCAACTCGCCGTTCGAGATGAACCGGACCGGTATCCAGGTCGACGTCGAGCGTCATGATGCTGACCCCCGTCTGGGCGTCGCCGGCCAGGATGGCGCGTTCGACGGGTGCTGCACCACGCCACCGCGGGAGTAGGGAGAAATGGACGTTCAGCATCTGAATCCGCTCCAAGAGTTCGCCCGGAATCAGACGGCCGTACGCCACGACGACGCCACGTTCGACACCCAGATCGTCGATGTCACTCAAGCGGTGCCCGACGTTCAGACCCAGCTCCAACGCGCAGGCCTTCACGGGACTCGGGGTGAGTTGGCTGCCGCGTCCGCGCTTACGGTCCGGTCGAGTGATGACGATCGCGACGTCGTGACCGGCGTCAACGAGTGAGCGCAGCGACGTGACCGCTGCCTCGGGCGTTCCGAGGAAGGCGAGACGCACTACTCACCCAGCAGTAGATGCAACCCGTCGGGATCTGAACCGGAGAGTTCGAGATTGCGTTGACGAAGAATCTGCTTGGCCTCGCGTCGTTGGTCGGCGTCGAGGCGTTCGATGAGCAAGACGCCGTCGAGGTGATCCATCTCGTGTTGGAAGATTCGTCCCTCGTACTCGTCGGTCTGGAGGTCGATCTCGTTGCCGTCGAGGTCGAAGCCCACGAGGTGCACGGCGTTGGCCCGCGTGATCTCCCAACTGAGACCGGGCACCGAGAGGCAGCCCTCTTCGTAGGTCCACTCGCCGTCGGTCTCGAGGATCGTGGGATTCACGACCACGTGAGGACCCTCGCCCTTGTCGTAGACGAAGAGACGCTTTTGGACGCCGACCTGATTCGCCGCGAGACCGACACCGGGGGCCTCGTTCATGGTCTCGATCATGGTTTGGGCCAGCGCCGCGATTCGGCCGTCGATGTTCTCGATCTCGGTCGTGACCTGGTTCAAGACGGGGTCGCCGTAGATCCGAATAGGGAGCGTTGTCACTCCCCCACGTTATCGCTGGCGCCTCGTCGCGGGCCATCGACGCAGGGTCCGATGATCCCTACTGAACGGCGACGCGCACTTTCTCCGGCGGTCGCGGCGCCGCACGCAGCGCCGTCGTCAGCGTCGTGACGTCGTTGGCTCGCACGACAAACCCGGACGTCGACGTACTGATCGTGACCATGGCGTCTCGAAGTCCTTCGACGAAGGCGGCGGCGCCATCGCCGGACACCTCGGCCTCCGCGCCGTAGGGCGCGAGCCCGAGCACGCGAGCGGTCATCACGTCGTCGTCGATGATCACGTCGAAGTTGCCTTTCACGAGGGCGTCCACGACCGGGTCCTCACTGCGTCGGGTCTGCAGGACGACCTCACCGCGACCCTCACGCCGGGAGCCGACCAGTCGACCGGCCTTCCCCACGGCGATGATGGCGCTTCGTCGCGCTGACGATCGAGGCGCCAGCAGATACTGGTCGAAGTCGACGAAGATGACGACCCCGCAGTGTCGAACGCGTTGCCACACGGCTTCGGTTCCCACGACGACGCGTTCGTGCGTCGCCTCGAGATCACTCGACGCCGTCACTTCGCTCACCGTCTGAGCAAGCTGTGCCGAAACGTCGCGCGCGAGCGTCGTCACACCGACGCGCAGGCGCTTGAGGTTCGTCGCGCCGCAGTTTCGACAGAAGTTGGCTCGCGGGTCGTGTCGCTCGCGACAGACGAGTTGGCCCGCAACCTCCTCTTCGGCCTGCGAACATACCGCGCAGCGCGCGAGCTCACCACACTTGGCGCACGCGACGAGTCGTCCGTCGCCGAGGCGCTGTAAGACCACCACGACCGCCACCGGCTCGTCACCCTCGAGCGCACGGTGGGCGGCATCGAGCGATTCACGGGCCAGCACACCGTCATGCGGATCGCTCTGGCGTCGATCGACGACCGTGACTCGTGGCCAGGCACCGGCGACGTCGCCCCACGAGCGATACGCGCCGTCGTTCAACAGGCCCGGCGAAGGGACGCTCGACGTACACCACAACGGGGCCGCGTCGCGACGACAGCGCTCGCGAAGCATCGTTACGGCGTCCCACGTCGGCGCGCCCGTGCTGCGGTAGGCCTCGTCGTCGGCGTCGACGATCACGGCACCGCAGACCTTGGGAACCGGCGCGAGCGCCGTGCCGCGAGCACCGACCACGACGGGCCAGCCGGCACGCATACGGTCCCACTGATCGTCCCCCGACGCGACGGCGCAGCCGCGTTGTTCCAGTCGACCACGCAGTCGACCGGCCCATGCTTCGGTGGGCACGAGTACCAACAGCGAACCCTCGTTCTCTCGAGTTGCTCCGTAGGCCGCGAGGACGAGGGGCAGGAGGTCCGTCGTCGGACCGACTTCCAAGACGCCGGGTTCGACCTCTGACACGCCGGTCAGCACCGCGGCGGCGAGCGCGTTGGCTGACGGCGCGACGGGTAGTTCGGTGATCAGACGCTTGGGCGAGGTGGCGAGGAGAAAACGACTGAGTGGGCTGTACCAACGTTCGGCGGCCCATGACAACAGCGCGAGCAGCGTTGCCGGCGGACCGTAGCCCAGCCATTTGGCCAGCGGTTTGAGATCGGCGCTCACGCTCGCCTCACCGGTGACCCATCCACGAACCGAGCGTCCGTTGAAGTCGACCCGGACTCGGTCGCCGACCGCGGCGCGTTCCGTACGCTCGGTGACGAGGTAGTCGAAGGGACGGTCGACCGCGGCGACCTCAGTGATGATGCGAACCGCGCGCGCGGCCACCGCTACAGCGACAGTTCTCGACGCAGGTCGTCCACCCGTGAGGTCTGCTCCCAGGTGAAGCCCTGGTCGCTACGGCCGAAGTGACCATAGGCGGCGGTGCGCTGGTAGATCGGGCGACGAAGTTCGAGGTCGCGGATGATCGCCGCGGGGCGAAGATCGAAGAGTGCGTCGACGGCCTTGGCGATCGTACGTCGATCGACCCGTTCGGTGCCGAAGGTGTCGACCAGAACCGATACCGGCCGCGCGACGCCAATGGCGTAGGCGACCTGGACCTCGCAACGCTCCGCGGCGCCGGCCGCGACGACGTGCTTGGCCACCCAGCGCGCGGCGTAGGCGCCGGAGCGGTCGACCTTGGAGGGGTCCTTACCGGAGAACGCGCCGCCGCCGTGGCGGGCCATCCCGCCGTAGGTGTCGACGATGATCTTGCGGCCGGTGAGGCCGGTGTCGGCGTGGGGTCCGCCCAGCACGAACTTCCCGGAGGGATTCACGAAGACGCGCATCGAACTGGCGTCGAGGTCCGCGGGCAGCATCGGTGCAATCACGTGCTCGATCACGTCATTCTTGATGGTCGTCATCGAGTCGATACCGTCTTCGTGTTGGGTCGAGATCAGCACCGTATCGATGGCCACCGGTTTGCCGTCTTCGTACACGATGGTCACCTGGGTCTTGCCGTCGGGACGCAGGTAGGGAATCAGTCCGGAGCGGCGCACCTGTGCGAGGCGCATCGACAGTCGGTGCGCGAGCCAGATCGGCAGGGGCATGAAGTCGTCGTTGTCACTGCAGGCGTAGCCGAACATCATGCCTTGGTCGCCAGCGCCCTGGGCGTTCAACACGTCCTCGTCACCGTCGCCGGAGCGGTGTTCGAACGCGACGTCGACACCGTCGGCGATGTCGGGGCTCTGCTTGTCGAGCGACACCAGGATGCCGCAACTACGACCGTCGAAACCCATCGCGCCGTCGTCGTAGCCGATGCCGATGATGGTCTCGCGCGCCAAGTGATTGATGTCGACGTACGCGCTGGTACTGATCTCGCCGGCGACGACGCACAGTCCGGTCGTCAACAACGTTTCGCACGCGACGCGCGCCATGGGGTCCTGGGCGAGAATGGCGTCGAGGACCGCGTCCGAGACCTGATCGGCGACTTTGTCGGGATGCCCTTCGGTCACCGACTCCGAGGTGAAGAGGGTGCGGTCACTCATGAGTCTCCTTGGATAACAATGACGCCACCCTAGCCAATATCGCCATCGCGACGTCTTCTTTCGAACGCAACGACACCGACTCCTTGAGGCCATCACGCCCGAGGAGAATGACTTCATTCGTCTCGTGTTCGAAACCGGCGCCGGGCGCGACGACGTCGTTGGCGACCAACAGATCGACGTCTTTGCGCTGCAGCTTCGCTTGAGCATTCTCGAGGACGTTGGTCGTCTCGGCGGCAAAAGCGACGACAATCTGACCGGCGTTGCGCGCCGCGACGAGATCGAGCACGATGTCGCGCGTGGCTTCGAAGGTCAGCGTGGGCAGTCCGGCGTCTTTCTTAATCTTCTCTTGCGCCGGGGTGACGGTGAAGTCCGCCACGGCCGCCGCCATAATCGCGCAGTCGTTGTCGGCGAACCTCTCGAGCATGGCGTGCCGCATCTCGGCGGCGCTCTCGACGTGCACGACCTCGATGGAACCGGCGACGTCGAGCGCCAGTGCCCGATCAACGGTCGACACCAGTGTCACAGTGGCGCCGAGACGACGGGCCACTTCAGCGAGGGCGTACCCCTGGCGGCCGGACGAACGATTGGCGATCACACGTACCGGGTCGATCGCTTCGCGCGTCCCGCCGGCGGAAATCAGCACGCGTTGTCCGCTGAGCGCTCCGCGATAGCCCCGGATGATCTTCTCAATCAACGAAAGGATTGCCGCCGGTTCGGCCATGCGCCCGACGCCCACGTCGCCGCCCGCGAGCGGGCCGACGTCGGGTTCGAGCACCATGACACCACGCCGTCGCAGCGTCGAGAGATTCTCCTGCACCGAGGGCTGGGCCCACATTTCGGAGTGCATCGCCACACAGAGCAACACCGGCGCCTTCGTCGCGAGCAACGTGGCGCTCAAGAGGTCATCGGCGAGACCGGTGGCGTACCGCGCGATGAGATGCGCGGTCGCGGGCGCGACGACGATGAGGTCGGCGTTTTGACCCAGGTACGTGTGCGGGATCGGCGTCGTGGGATCGCCGAAGAGTTTGGTGCGCGCCGGCTCACTCGCGAGCGCGCTGAAGGTCACCTCGCCGACGAATCGAGTGGCGTCGGGAGTGAGGATGGGAGCGACGTGATAGTTCGCGTCGCGAAGGAGTCGGAGCAGTTCGACGGACTTGTAGGCGGCGATGCCGCCGGCCACGCCGAGGACTATGCGAGGGCTCGACGACTCAGGCGTCGCGGAGGGCATCGGTGAAGGCGTCCAGGTCGTTGTTGGCGTCCTGACGGGCCTCTTCCAACGCGACCGCCTGAAGGCGCTCTTCTTCGAGCTCTTCGGGGGTCGGGCGGTGGAACTCCAGCTTGCCCTGATAGAGCTCCTCCATCGCCAGCGACAGAGACTTGTTCGACAGCGACGTCACCTGCGGCGGGATCAAGGCGCCGTGGCCCGAACCGAGTCCGTTGTAGTACTCGTTGATCTCGCGGGCCCGGATCGCCGAGACGGCCACGAGCGTGAACTTCGAGTCACCGACCTTGTTGAGGAGGGTCTCGATGGGCGGGTCAACGAGGGTGGGGCGTTCGGCCATGGTGGTTAGTCCTTTTTCGAGGGGGATCGCCCAGGCGGGCGGAGTTCTTCCAGTATAGAGAGGATTTCGCTCGTCGCTCGGTCCACGTCGTCATTGACGACGACGCGCGTAGCAATCGCCTGGCCTTTCGCCAATTCGTGCGGAGCGCTCGAGAGACGCTTTTGGACGTGCTCCTCGGCGTCGCCGCGACCCCGTAGACGATCCTCGAGTTGCTCCATGGACGGGGCGACGACGAGCACGACGACCGCCGAGGGATCGTGCGCGAGGACCTGCTCGGCACCTTGCACCTCGATCTCGAGCAGGACGTCGCGGTCGCCGGCGCACGGACGCGGCGTCCCGTAGAGGTTGCCGTGGAACTCGGCCCACTCGAGAAACTCGTCGTTGTCGATGGCTCGCTCGAACGTGGCTCGATCGACGAAGTGATACTCGGTGCCGTCTTCGGTCGCGCGCACCGGTCGCGTCGTCCAACTCTTGCTCAGCCACAGACGATCGTCGGCGTCGACGAGGCGACGGGCCAGAGTGCCTTTGCCAACGCCGCCCGGACCGATGAGAACCGCAATGAAGGGTTCAGCGGACAAGAGCTCGAAACAGTTCGGCGCGTTGCTTGGGACCGAGTCCCCGGATCCGGCGGGTCTTGGCGATCGACGCGTTGTTCATGATCCGTTCGGCCTTCACTTCGCCGATGGCCGGCAGCGCACTGATCAGGTCGTAGGCGCGCATCTGCGCGACGCACTCTTCGCGGGCCGCCAATTCGAAGAGCTCCTCGAGCGAGAGCTCGCCCGACTTCACTTGACGCTTCACTTCGGCGCGCCGACGACGGTTCGCCACCGCCAAACGCGAGGCCTCGACGCGCTGTTCTTGCGAGAGGTTCGGAGGAGTGGGAGTCACACCCTCAGATTACTCCCCTACGCTGACTTTTGTTCAGGCCAACGCCTGATTGAGGTCATCGCGCCATCGACGTGCCGCATCGCGCAGCGCATTGCGCTCTGGACCGGCCTTCAGCACGGATCGTGCAACGTTCACAAGCACCGTGTGCTTCGGACAACGAGCGAACAGTCGCGCGACGTCCTCCGCGCTCGCTCCTTGTGCGCCGACGCCGGGCACCAGATACGGGCCACCGAGATGGGCCAAATCGAACTCTGGTGCGTCGCGGGTCGCCCCGATCACCACGCCGAACGATCCCGCACCGTCACTGCGCTTGTTCAGTTCCGATATCGAACGAAGGACGAGGTCTTCGACGCGTTCGCCCTCGGGCGTGCGCGCTCGCTGGAGTACGCGTCCCTCCGGGTTCGACGTCGCGACGAGGACGAACACGCCCCGAGCATTCTCCTGGGCGAGCGAGAAGAGTGGCGCGAGGGCGTCGACCCCCAAGTACGGACTCGCCGTCACCGCGTCAACGCGAAGGGGTGAGCGCTCGGCCAACCACGCTTCGGCGTAGCCCGCGTTCGTGATGGCGAAGTCACCCCGCTTGGCGTCGGCGACGACCACGACGTCGGCGTCGCGAGCGTCACTGATGAGTTGTTCGAGCACACGGTATCCCGCCGATCCGAATCGCTCGAAGAATGCGACCTGAGGTTTGATCGCCGCCGCCGTGCCGACCACCGCGTCGAGCGTGGCGCGCGCGAAGAACTCCACACCGTCGACCGTGTCGTCGCGGTCCCAGGACTCCAGCAACTCTCGACTCGGATCGACGCCGACGCAGAGCGGGCCGAGTGCTCGAATCCGTTCGCGCAGCCGCTCGCCAAAGGTCTCATCCATGTGCGGCCCCCACCATCTCACTCACTCGTTTCACGTCGTGACGCTGCATCCAACGCGTCAGGCCTCGCTGGATCATCCACGGCGCGCGCGGATTGGCGAACGTCGCCGTGCCGACTTCGACGGCGTTGGCCCCGGCCATGATCATCGACACCGCGTCCTCACCACTACTCACTCCCCCGACGCCGACGATGGGCGTGTCGGGGAACGCCGCGCGACATTCGAAGACGCTGCGCAGGGCGACCGGCAAGATGCCCGGTCCACTCACGCCGCCGCCGCCGTTGCCGAGTGACGGACGTCGTGCCTCGATGTCGATGGCCATTCCCAGCACGGTGTTGACCAAGACCAGCGCATCGGCGCCGGCGTCGATCGCGGCGCCGGCGATCTCCACCAATTCGGGCGTGTTCGGACTGAGCTTTATCCAGATCGGCAGACCGGCGACCTTCGAAGCGCGAACGATCTCGGCCGTCGCGAGCGCCGAGTGCGCGAAGATCGACGAGCGACTCTCCAGATTCGGACAGCTCGCGTTCATTTCCATCGCCACGACGCCGGCACCGCGCATCGCCTCGGCCGCCTCGGCGAACTCCGCGACCGTGCGTCCCCAGATCGAGGCCACCACGTCACAGCCCCGGCGCTC
>Ga0182012_10004353_pt1 | contig 14813 bp, 17 predicted proteins | sample 612S2SmetaG_FD_120486 | JGI IMG/M metagenome (GOLD analysis project Ga0182012, IMG submission 120486) | Permafrost microbial communities from Stordalen Mire, Sweden - 612S2S metaG | ecosystem: Environmental > Terrestrial > Soil > Wetlands > Permafrost | place: Sweden: Stordalen | collected... | reverse complement strand
CGCCATCCCGAAAGCCCACTGGCTGGCGTTTATTTTCCGGCGCGCCATGTCGTCCGCAAAAATCCGCGTGCGCGTAGGCGGTCCAGCATGGGAACGGGAATTAGCTGCCCAACGCCGCAGCGAGCCTTTCCCATTGGCACAAACGGAGGCGAATGAATTGGCGGCGATTCTTTTCACCTCGGGTTCCACGGGCGCGCCCAAGGGAGTGTGTTACGAGCATGGCTTTTTTGAAGCCCAGGTGCGCCTCATTCGCGAGCAGTACAACATCCAGCCGGGCGAGATTGACCTGCCGATGCTGCCGATCTTTGCGCTGTTTAATCCGGCACTGGGCATGACCACCATCGTGCCGGAAATAAATCCATCGCGTCCGGCGTCGTGCAACCCCGGGCGGCTGGTGCAGGCCATCCGGCAAAATAAGGTGACCAATTCTTTTGGTTCACCGGCGTTGTGGGCGATCATCGCCCGGCATTGCGAAGCGACTGGCCAAGATTTGCCGAGCGTGCGCCGGGTGCTGGCGGCCGGCGCGCCCGTCCACCCCAGCCTGTTAAGGCGTTTGCAAAAGATTTTGCCGAATGGCACAGCGCATATTCCGTATGGTGCGACCGAAGCGTTGCCGGTGTCCAGCATCTCACTCGAAGAAGTTTTAAATGAAACGTGGGCGCTGACGGAACAAGGCCGGGGCTCGTGCGTGGGTACGCTGTTCCCCGGGGTCGAGGCGCGCATTTTGCCGCTGCTCGATGGTCCCATCGCCAGTTTGAGCGAGGCCCCCACCCTGCCGGTAGACCAGATTGGCGAAATTGCGGTGCGGGGACCGAGCGTCACCCGCGTGTACGACCGGCTGCCCATCGCCACCGCCCGGGCAAAAATTCCGGCGGAAGACTCAGCCGATCCGCACGCCGTGTGGCACCGAATGGGTGATATGGGCTACCGCGATGCCAAAGGGCGGCTCTGGTTTTGTGGACGTGCTGCGGAGCGCGTGGAAACAACTCAGGGCGTAGTTTACACCGATTGCGTCGAGGCGATTTTTAACCGACATCCCCACGTCGCCCGCACGGCACTCATTGGGCTGGGTCAACCTCCCGCGCAAAAACCGGCGTTGGTGGTTGAACCGCTGCCGGGGCATTTCCCTAATAATCGAACCGAAAGAGAGAAATTTTCCGCCGAATTGCGCGCGCTGGCGCTGGCCGACACGCCGGAGCTGGCGCAAATTTTCTTTCGCAAAACGCTGCCCGTGGATGTGCGCCATAACGCGAAAATCCACCGGCTGTCGCTCACGCGTGAATATAATCGCCCCTAACCCATGCGCATACTTGTCACCGGCGGCGGCGGATTTCTCGGCCAGGAGATTATCAATCAACTTCTGGCGCGGGGGGAAACTGTCCGCAGTTTTGGGCGGGCCCCGCAGCCGGCACTGGCAGCGCGGGGAGTGGAAATTTTTCAAGGTGATTTGTCTGACGCGGGAGCCGTGGCGAGAGCTGCCGCCGGTTGCGACGCCGTCATCCACACGGCGGCCAAAGCGGGCGTGTGGGGTTCGTGGGATGGGTATTACCAGCCCAATGTTTTGGGCACCCAAAATGTGCTGGCGGCAATGCGTCAGCATAATATCGCGCGGTTGGTTTATACGAGCACACCCAGCGTGGTTTTTGATGGAAAAAGTCACGCGGGAGCGGATGAGTCGATGCCGATTGGCCGCGATTTTCCCTGCCACTACGCCTGCACCAAAGCCATTGCGGAACTGAATGTGCTGACGGCCCACGATGAAATAAAACTGCGCGTGATCGCCTTGCGCCCGCATTTAATCTGGGGCGTAGGCGATCCGCATTTGGTGCCGAGGATATTGGCGCGGGCGCATCGTTTGCGGATTATTGGCGATGGAACGAACCGGGTGGATTTGACCCATGTACGCCACGCAGGCCAAGCCCACTTGCTGGCGCTTGATACACTGGCCCAACCTGGCCATCCAGCGGGAGGGCGCGCGTTTTTTATCTCGGACGCCGCGCCCGTTGTCTTGTGGGCTTGGATAAATTCCCTCTTGCGAAAAGTAGGACGCAAACAAGTGACCCGGCGGATTTCTGCACGAAGCGCCTATGCTCTAGGTGCAAGCATGGAAGCATTGTGGAGAATTTTGCCCTTGTCCGGCGAGCCACCGATGACCCGATTTGTGGCCACGGAATTGGCGAAAGATCACTGGTATTCCATTGCCGCCGCGCGGCGTGATTTGGGTTACGCGCCAAAGGCGGATTTGACGAAAGAAATGGATGAATTGATTAGCAGTTTAAAATAATTTTGTAAAGCTTACTTGACATTTAGTAAAGCGTGCATTACATTGCGGAAAATGAATAAAACATTCCAACGCTGGCCGGTCGCTACCCAGCGCTATGTCGTCGAGTTGTCCTGCGTGATGATCTGCTACGTTGTAATCCTGATCAGCTCACTCTATCTGGTACGCACCATGCAGTCTGGCTGGCTACGAGTATTGGTAGCCATTGCGCCAGTGCTGCCCATCGCGGGTCTCTTCGTGGTTATTTACCGATATTATTCACGGCAGGACGAATTATGGCGGCGCATTTTTCTGGAGGCATTGGCACTGGCTGCAGCCGTTACGACCCTGTTCATGGTGACCGGCTCATTTCTTGAAAACGTCGGTATGCCGAGGTTGTCGGGCTTCTGGGCGTATTGCCTACTCATGTGTCTTTGCCCCATCTTTGGCGCAATGATCGCCCGCCGCTATCGATGAAAAACAAATTGCGCAAATTGCGGGCCGAGCGCCAATGGACGCAGGCCGATCTGGCGGAACGAGTAAACGTTTCGCGCCAGACCATCAACGCCATTGAAACGGAAAAGTACGATCCCAGCCTGCCGCTGGCTTTTGCCTTGGCAAAAACTTTTGGTACGTCCATTGAAGTCATTTTTTGGTTGGAGTGAATAAATAAAAAAATCCCGGGAGCGCCCTGCGGTTCTTTACTTTTTGCCTGACTATGCTTTCAATGGCCAGCTATGCGCATCACTGGTGGCCGCGCGCGCGGCATTGTTCTGCAAATTCCCCGCCGGGGTGAGCTGCGCCCGGCCACGGGCTACCTGCGCGAAGGAGTCTTTTCCTCGCTGGGGCCGCGGGTGTCAGGCGCGCGGGTGCTGGATTTATTCGCCGGCACGGGTGCGTATGGGCTGGAGGCGCTCAGCCGCGGCGCCAGCCACGCGGTGTGGGTGGATGCCAATGCAGCGGCGGTGACGGCGATTCGCGAAAATCTGGCCAAGGTGGCCAAATCAATGGGGGTCGCGAACCCGGCGCCCTTGGGCCAAGCCACCGAGGCCGATGCGTTTGTCTGGGAACCACCGTCGGGCACTGTTTTTGATTTGGCCTTTGTCGATCCGCCCTATGCGTTGCTGCCCGATTTTGGAGCGAAATTAATTGCCCGCACGGCGGTATGGATGGCCCCCGGTCCGGAAGCGCGGCTGTTGCTGGAAGCACCAGGCGAATACGAACCGGTGGCACCGCCGGGGTGGATTTTAGCGCGCCGGCTGGGCAAGGGTCGCCGGCAGCCGAATTCACTCATCTTTCGACGAGAAGAATAAGCAACTATTTCGTTCCTGCACTGGTGGAGCGCATTAAGGCAAAAAACGGCGCGAGTTGTGGATCGGGATGTGGGCTGCCACCCATTTCCCAGGCAGCGCGGCGTTGCTCCTGCTCGGGTGTTTCTCGCGAGGATAAGGCGATGGCTTGCCGGGCATCGGCACCCCACACATCTCCCGCATCCGCCAGACTTTCCCAATAGTAGAGCGCGCCATCGATCCGTCCGAGTTGCCACAAGCACACTCCTGCACGAAATGAGGCGGAGGGAGATTGCTGCGCCAATTCGGCGTTTTCCAGCAATTGCTGTTCAAGTACTGTTTGCGGTGGTACGGAGGGCAACTTTTTCAACATCAGGGTGAACCGCCAGCCTGCGACCCAATCGTGGTCGATGGGCGAAAGTTGTGCCGTCACGCCAGGACGTTCCAATTCGGCAATGGCGGAGGGGTAATTGCCCAACGCGGCCCAGGCGACCGCACGCTGGCGGGATTCACGCAGTGCAATCTGCGCTGATGGGTCATTAATGCGCGGTAGCCAAGTCAAGACGGCGGCGTTGAACATTAAAGCGAGGATGATCAAACGGGCTAAACCTGCGCGCGGCCAGGGCCGCCCCACGATAGCTCCGGATAATATCGCCAATATCGCCACAACCGGCGCACGCGCTTCCATGCTGGGAAACCAAATCATCGCTCCAGCGCCTGCGAGGACCGCGAGCAAAATAGCCAGCAACGCCCCACCTGTGCGCCAACCGAGGAGAATTCCGCCCAAACCCAAGGCCAGCAACAGAGACCAGTTGAGTGGATTAAATTTCAGCCAGGCGCATTCGTCCCGTGCCCGCGAGTAATCCGGGCCGGTGGCATAATTGGCCCGATCAAAGAACTGGAAAAATTTTCGCGTCATGCGCAATGCCGAACGAGCGGGCGAAAAAGCGGCGGCATGGGCGGCCTTACGCCACCAAAAGCCATTTAACACCGCGTTGCCTTCGGCGATTTTCCTGGTTTTGATTTCGTAAGTCAGGACGGCTTCTTGCTCCAAGGGATCCGACGCTGATGGTTCACCTTGAAATCCGGCGGGGGTGATGGGCGCGGCCCAGGGAAGAGTAATTTCGAGGGCTTGGTCGAGGCGGTACAAATCGGCACCGGCCAGCGGCTGGGGAGAACCGCCCCAGAGCAATTGCAAGCCCACCAAGCCAACCGCGACCACGCCAAAGCCCAAACACGACGCCATCAACCGGCTGCCGCGAAAATCACGTCCCAAAGATAAAGCGACCACCGGCCAGGCCAGCGCCGAGGGCCAATAGATTGCGCTGAAAGCGGCGGCGAGCATGAACCCAATCCCTGCCGTAGCCGGATAAGCCCACGCGTGACGCCGGCTGATGCGTCCACCGGACCACATCGGTGAGTGCCAGACGGTGCCCAACGCCGCGGCGACTCCGATCAACCAAGCCAGTTGCGCGAGAGTTTCCGGCCCAGGCTGCAGGGCTTGAAAAATTGCCGGAGGATAAAATCCCCATAAGACACCGGCGAGCAAAGCACCTTTACGCCGCCAAAACATGAGCGCCAGTAGCGTCACCAAAGCCGTCGCAAACAAGTGAGCACCGATATTCAGCACCCGCGCAGCGGTGGCCAGGTTGGCAAATGAAATACCGGCTTCCCGCATCATGGCCAGAGTCGCCAGATAGGCTGGCGCACGGAAAAAGGGCTCGTGCAACGTGGCGCCCCGGTAAAGGGATTCCGCGCCGTCCAGCCACGCGGCTGAATCGCCTTGCGGTTGCTGCCCCAGCGGGGTGCCCGACCAATACGCGCCAACCGCAAAAGCATACGCCGCCACGAGTAAGAGCAACGCCGCAAACAGCGCCCCGAACAAAAGGGTTTTTCGGTCGGGGCGAATTGCAACAAGAGGTTCCACGCGAGCTGACATAGTTTATGCGTTGGACAGAGCCGCAAGCAACTTGATACCGTGGGGGGATGCCGACGAAAATTATCGCGCGCCATCCCCGCAAATTTGCGGCGCTGGCCGTGGCGTGCGTAGCCGTGCTGGCGGGCATTTTCTATCTTTCCGCGACGGGTACGCACCTGGCCGATGTAATGGATGCGCTGAAGAAACTGGTCCGTTTGTGTGCGGACACCAATCCTGTTTTCTACGTTTTGTCGCTGGCGATCCTCCCTTACTGCGGCGTGCCCTCGTCGTTTATCTATTTTGTGGCGGGCAGTGTCTATGGACCAACCAAAGGAATTTGCTGGAGCGCCGTGGGCCTGGCGCTGAATCTGGTTTTGGGTTATGTGATTGGCACGCGCTGGTTGCGGGAACCCATCACCCGCTGGCTCGACCGGCGCGGCTGGCGACCCGAGGTGCCACCGGGGGAATTTGGCCGGCTGGTGGTGCTGACGCGCATTATTCCCGGGCCGCCGCTGGTGGCGCAGAATTTTTTCCTCGCGCTCGCGGGCGTGCCGTTTGCGCAATATTTTATTCTTTCGCTGCCGCTGACGCTGCTTTACGCCGCCGGATTTTTGCTGACGAGCGGGGCGCTGTTTCAAGGGAATAGCAAACTGGTCATTCTGGGCATGAGTTTGATCATCGCGCTGGCGCTGCTGGCGCATGTCGTCAAGTCGATGCAAAAGGCGAAACAGAAAAAATAGGCGGCGAATAACACGGCCATTTTATCCATGCCCAAAGCTACGACCGCTGCACCGTCCGACCCAGGGCGCATTTTCTCCGTCGGCGAATTGACGCGACGGATTAAAATGCTGTTGGAGGACATGGTACCGGAAGCGTGGGTGCGCGGCGAGGTGTCCAATTTGCGGCGACAGTCGAGTGGGCATGTTTACTTTACCCTTAAAGATGCGGAGAGCCAGTTGCCGTGCGTGCTATTCCGCGTGGAAGCAATGCGCAGCGGACTGGATTTGCGCGACGGGCAGCAACTACTCGCGTGCGGAAGATTGTCGGTTTACGAGCCACGCGGGGCCTATCAACTGATTGTCAAAGCAGTGTTGGAAGACGGCGTGGGTAAATTGCGTCAGCAATTCGACCAGCTCAAGGCCCGGCTGGCGGCAGAGGGATTATTCGATGCGGAACGCAAACGCGAGTTGCCGGCGCGCCCGCGCACGGTGGGCTTTATTACATCGCCGACAGGCGCGGCGGTGCGAGACTTCATCAGCATTTTACAGCGGCGCGGCTGGCGCGGAAGATTGGTGATTTTACCCGCAAAAGTGCAAGGGCGTGAAGCGGCGGGAGAAATCGCCGCGCAACTGGCGAATGCGGCGCGACTGAAGATTTTTGATTTATTGGTGGTGGGTCGTGGCGGTGGCAGTCTGGAAGATTTGTGGGCCTTCAATGAAGAGCCGCTGGTGCGCGCAGTGGCAGCGAGCCCGATTCCCGTCATTTCCGCCGTCGGCCATGAAACGGATTTTACGCTGTGCGATTTTGCGGCCGATTGCCGCGCGGAAACGCCTTCCGCCGCAGCGGAATTGATTTCCAGCGCGTATCTGGCGCAACTGGAAAATATCGCCGATTTCGCCAATAGTTTGCGTGAGAGTGGAATTGAGGAAGTAGAGCGTCGGCGAAATGATTTGGCGTTACTGGCCCATCGGCGTCAAGCCGTGTCACCGCATCGGTTTGTCGAACAACATTTTTTGCGGCTGGATGACTTGGCCGGGCGCGCACAATTGGCCGCGCAGCAGGAATTGTCAGCCAAGAGTGAGGCATTACATCGTACGGCAGCCGCACTGGCCGCCCGCGACCCCGTGAATCGGGTGGAGTTGGAAATGGCCAATTGGGTCGGACTGCGGCAACGCATGAAACGATTGGTGGCGACCAGTTTGGAGCCACAGAAGAAATCCTTGGCCAATCTCGAACACCGATTGCAAGAAACCGATGTCTCGCGGGTACTGGCGCGAGGATTTGTGATATTATCTTCGACTGAAGGTATACCAGTGACGCAACGAGCCCAACTGCGGCCAAGAGAAAAAGTGCGAGCACGATTTAAAGACGGCGAGGCTGGGCTGACGGCGGATTGATCGCTTTCTTACAGCGTCCGTTCAAATCATCCGCTTTCATCGCACTTAAACGACTTACAACGGCCAGGTATTGCCATTAAACATTTCAGCGAAATCGGCCATTTCTTCCTACGCGGCTACAATTTCGTCCCACGACAATTCCCGCCAGTGGCAGGTCTGCTCGCGGCGGCTGCCCTCGCAAGTGGTCAAACTCCAATCAATTTCCGGTTCGGGCTTGGGGTTCATGGTGCGGAGGGAGGGCGGGGATTGATTTTAGTTTTGAGTTTTGAGTTTACAGTTTCGAGTTTCGGGTTAAGGAGCAAATGCTTTTTCCCAACAAAGGGAACAACCTGCCCAGCAATCTCGGTCAGCCCGACCCGAAAAGAAGGTTGACCCGTCATGGCCATCACCCTTACAATGTAAGGGTGGTATGAAATTGACCTTCATCGAGCTACCGCTGTTCACGAACCTCGTCACCCAGATCACGGAGGACTATTATCTCAACCAACTGCAAAACGATCTGCTGAAAAATCCGGAGAAGGGCGACATTATCCCGCGCTTACAAGGCCTGCGCAAGGTACGAATGGCGTTGCAAGGCCGGAGCCGGGCGGGTGGCGCGCGGGTCATCTACCTTTATCTTCCGCAACACCATACAATCATTTTCTTTTATATTTACACCAAGGCCAAGGCGGAGAACCTCACCCCGGAACAAGAGAAACGGTTGAGGGCCGCCGTCCAAACCATCAAACTAGAATTCAGACATGAAAACCAAAGTCATTGAGTTTAACGCCAACGATCTCGTCGGCAGTGTCGAGGCGTTTGCCCAGCACCTTACGGGTAAGCAGAAACTTACGCTGCGCACAGCGACGAGACCGCTGCCGCCGCGGGCCAAACCACTGACGCCTGGGCAAGTGCGCGCAATCCGCAAGAAACTCAACGTCAGCCAACCGGTATTTGCCGCGATGATGAATATCACGTCTGTGACCGCCGCAAGCTGGGAGCGCGGGCGGAGAAAGCCGACCGGCGCGGCATTACGCTTGCTGGACATTGCCCGCAAGCATCCCGAGGTATTGGCCGCCGGCTAAGGCGTACAATTTTCAGTTCTGCTTCACTTTAAGTAATTTCTTGGCCAATCGAGCAACCTGCGCATCTATCGCTGCAAGCGTTTCCGCTGGGCTGGCGGCGTCGAGGTCGTGGACGCGCCAGTATTCGACGCGGGAATCGTGATCGGGAAAACGGGCGCGGATAATGGGGCGGTGTTCGGATTCCTTCAACGCCACCACGTGAGCGGCTGATACCAGGTCGGCGCGAGTAAGGTGACGGCGCGTCGGCCCAGTTTGGGCGAGGGCGATACCCCTGCGCAGCAATGCACGGCGGGTGTGGATGGACAAATCTCCCCCGATGAGATGCGTGGATAAGCCGCGCGAAAAAGCCCGCCACGGCCAGTCGGCGGCGCGCGCCTGATGATTGAAAAGCGCCTCAGCGTAGCGGCTGCGGTAAAAGTTGCCCGAACAGAGAAACAGCACCCGGCGCAGGGGTGCTTGCACTGATGGACGCGTGCCAGCCAATTTTTTGGCGCGTAACTGAACAGTTTTTTTCGCGGGCATCAGGAAGCCGGAACGTCCGGCGGCGGTGCCGGACTTTCGTCGTCAGCAGTTTCCTCCCCGACGACCTCGGCGGCAACACTTTCCTCGGGCTCGGACGAGGCGTCTGGATGGGAACGCGAACGGCGGCGGCCGGAATCGCCCCGGACAATATCGGAACGTTTGGGATGGCTGCTCAAACGAAAGAGCCTAACCAGCAACACCAAGAACAGACCGCCGCCAAAAACCAAGGGTACGATGAAATCCATGCGTCCACGTTTCATCACCTGATGGGCCACCACGCAGGCAAAACCGGTGGCCGCGAGGAGGAGAGCGATAGAGCCCGGCCAAATGACGCGGGCTTCCTCCCGGAATAGGACGCTATGGTGTTTGAGGATCAGGCGCCAGCCATTGAGGGCGAGGGCCAGTGGAATCACCGTCGCAACTGCAAACCCAACTTGCTGGCCTTGGGTAAAAGGACCATCCAAGACAAGCAAAAACCAACTCAGGGTCGGCACACAGACAATGGCAGAGACCAGGGTAATGACGTAGAGCATCCGCCGCCGGACGGGAATGCCGCAAAAAACGAGTTTGGTAGCTTTCCAAGGCATGGAGACAAAATTCTGCGTCAAAATCAGAGATTCTGAACTGCAGGGGGAGCAGCTCAAATCTAGCCAACCTTGCCTCATTGCCCATAAAAATATTCAACTCCAAGCTTGTAATCGTTAGTGTGCTGTGAGCTGAATTCTTACCTAATGCCTTGCTTGTAAAATATTTATGATTTTAATCAAAAAAGCTCGAATTTTCTTTAATGTTATTTTAATGAGGAAAGTGCCCCACCGCCCACAGAATTAAATAGTTTGAGCCACGCAACCAATCAAAGCGATATGGGGTTAATATGACTACGATGTTTAGTGCCCCTGCTCCTGCCTTCCCCGCCTGGCTCGGCGCCCACGCTGAACAGGTACCGGCGGAGGATGCTGCCGCCCCGAAACCCGCCCGCGACGAAGACGCCGAATTGATGATGGCAGTAGCCAAGGGCGATGAACAAGCCCTAGCCCAGTTGATTCGTAAATGGCAGGGGCCCTTGATCAATTTTTTCTACCGGTCGCTCAGCTCCGTGGAGGCCGCCGAGGACCTGACCCAGATGGTGTTCGTGCGCCTGTACCGGGCCGCGCATTCCTACCAGCCGGTGGCGCGCTTTTCCACCTACCTGTTTCACATCGCCCGACGCTTGCTCATCAACGAGTTCCGGCGCCGCCAGCGCAAGCCGCTGGAGACCATGGACCCGGCTGATTTGCGAGCGGTGGACCATTCCTCCGGGCGCGACCAGCAGAAGTTATTTGAACTGGAAGAGGCCTTCCAGCAGGCGCTGGTGAAACTTACTGAAGACCAGCGCACGGCCATCTTGCTGCTCAAGCAGCAGGAACTTAGCTATGAAGAAATTGCGGAAATCATGCACCAATCTGTGGCTGCGGTAAAAACCCACATTTTCCGAGGCCGTCAGAAACTCAAGGAAATCTTGAGCAAATTGATGTAAACTTTTTGGCCCTTAACGGGGTTTAACACGTCATCTTGGCATAATATCGGCTTCACAAGGCCATCAAACCAGCTTAGGATTAGATTTATGAAACAGAACCTACCATCTCCAGCCTCTAATCTTGAGGAGCGTCTTGAGTCATGGCTGGCCAGCCAGCCACTGACGCCCGCGCCGGATTTTGTGGCGCGTACTTTGGCCCGGATCCACGCCGAGGCCTCGCTGGTGTCTTCTGCCCAAGCGGGTAACGAGTCTGCCATTGACGCTTTAATTGACCGCTGGCTTGGCGAACAGCCGCTCGAACCGGAATACGAGCCCGCCCACCTGGCTACGCAGACCCGCCGCACCGCCGAGGAAGAAGAACAGCAAGAATCCCGGCCAAAAGAAACAAGTCGGCGTTGGATGGTGCCATTCCCAACTTGGGCCCGTTCTGCCGTGGCTTTGGCTGCCGCCGCTTGCGTGGCGCTGGTAACGTATTTCAGCAATTCGAATTTAGTCACCAAAACGACCACACCTTCTCCGCAACTAGCCCAAAATAATATTTCCTCCGACACCACGGATGATTCCGCTCAGCCGGCTCATTATGCCTTTGCGTATGACCCCAAGGCCGACCTGCAAACCAGTGATTCACTCAGCGACGGCGAAGCGTTGTTGAATTCTGATAACGACAATATTTTGCTCGGCAACGACGCCCCCACCGAAGACGATTCCGTCAATTAAGTTCCGTGTTCACGCCGCCCCAGCCTCGCCCATACCTTGGGCACGCTTTGGCCGCCATCTTGGCCATGGCGGCAACGATGGGTATACTGGCGGCACAGGACCATCCCCCGGCAAATTCTGACTCAACCGCGCCAGCGGCCGCCAACACTTCGGGCACTGCGGCGGCCAATGGCACCGTAAACAGCGGCACTGCAACGCAATTGCCGGTCGAAACAGATATTCGACAGTTACAACAGTTCCTCAGCCTGTCTCCCGAGCGCCTGAAAAAATTGCGCGAAACGATTGATAATCTGGATAACATGCCGCTGGCGGAGCGGATCGCTTGGAGCCAGGAAGTGAACCGGCGGGTGCAAAGCATTCAAAGTCTGGGTCAGGAAATCCGTGGAGATATTCGGGAACTGCCCAAACCGGAAGACCGCAGCATTCTTAGCCGTTACATGATGACGTTGTATCCCGAGGATATTCAACCGTTGCTCAAAAATCTGCAGGACGCCAAGGACAAGCCGGATGCGCGCAAGGTAATCATCCAAGATATGCTGAAAAAGGCGGTAGCGAATGGCATCAAGCCGGATCCTCGCGCGACCGACCGGGGCCCGATGCCCAGTAGCCCCCGCAGTAGCAACCGCGACCGGGGCGCAAATACGGATGCCGGACACAGTGAGCCGACCCCGTCAGCTCAGGTTCCACTGCCCACGACAACGAACTAAGCCGAAAAACTTTAAGACGCGCTGTCTTACTTTTTGGGCGCGACTGGAGTCAGAATTTTGGCCAGGCCGCTCTTGGCATGCGCGGCTTTGTTGGCGTGAATGACGCCAGTTTTGACGGCTTTGTCCATCGCCGCAATATAAACACGTGCGCTTTCCTTGGCCTTCACGGCATCGGTGCCGAGCACGGCCGCGTGGGCTTGCTTGGACAGCGTCTTGAGCCGCGCGACAACCGCTTGGTTGCGGATGGTGCGGCGGGCAGTTTTGCGGACGTTTTTCTTGGCAGACTTGGTGTTGGCCATGCGATAATACTCGTTGGGAAACGCGTTATCGTGACGGGGAGCCGTCGGTTGTCAACGGCAATCCCCCATGCAAAGCCTCCTTGTTTACCATGCCCCACCCGCCTCCACCCGGGGTCTCCATCCGCAAGCGGTCACCTGCCGCAGCCTCAAAATGGGCAAGTGAGCCCAAAACTTCGCTGCGGCCATCAGCCCGAATCAGGGTTTGCCGTCCCGGCAATCCTGCGCCGCCGCCAGCCACGCCATCCGGTCCGTGATTGCGCCGCTGGGTCAGCAGGGAAACACTTTGGGGGGCGAGGAATTCTATTTCGCGAATCAGGCCAGCACCACCCGGCCAGTGCCCAGCCCCGCCAGAACCGCGGCGGACAGCGAATTGCCATAGGCGAACGGGGTAACGCCGCTCCAGAATTTCTGGATCGGTGATGGCGGTGTTGGTCATATGAACGTGAACCGCAGAAGCACCGGCAAAGCCCGGGCCCGCGCCAGCACCACCGCCAATCGTCTCGTAATAACTGCGGGTGGAGTCGCCGAAAATCAGGTTGTTCATGGTGCCTTGGCTGCACGCCGCGAGTCCAAAAGCCAGCAAAAGCAAATCAACCACGCGCTGGCTGGTTTCGACATTGCCACCGGCCACGGCGGGGTCGTGGGTCGCGTCGCCACTGAAGTACGGATTGAGCAGCCCCTCCGGCAAGATCAAGTCAACCGGCTCAAATAGCCCTTCATTGAGCGGCAGGTCGCCACCCGTAAACAAACGCAGCACATATAAGAGCGCGGCGCGGGTAATGGCCGGCGGGGCGTTGAGCCCATAGGGATGCACGCCGCCAGTACCTGAAAAATCCACGCCCAAACGTCCTTCGGTAACTTGCAACATGACCCGCAACGGGGTGCCGTCATCAAAAAATTGTTCGGCGGAGCGGGGCTCTGGCGGTTCCGCGAGCAAACGCTTTTCTAGCAACCCTGCTGAATAGGCCCGCAAATCAGCCATGGCCAAAGCCACGCGCTCGGAGCCGTGCCGCGAAGCAAGTTGGCGCAGTAAACGAGCACCGAGCACGTTCGCGGCCACCTGCGCACGGACGTCGGCGAGGTTGTCAACCACACCACGCGAGGGCCAGGGTGCTTCGCGCAGATGGCGTTCGAGTTCGGAAAATTTTTCGTGCCCCGCGTCGAACAAGCGGAACGGTGAGAGCACGACGCCTTCTTCGACGAGCGTGCGGGCACCCGGCGGCATGGAGCCAGGACGAATCCCGCCGATTTCCGCATGATGAGCGCGACTGGCAACGTAACCCAAGCGCTGGCCAGAGTCGTCAAAAACCGGCGTGATGACGGTTACATCCGGCAGGTGGGAGCCGCCGAAAGCTGGATGGTTGGTAATGGCAACATCGCCGGGCCGCAAGTGAAGATGCTGCTCCACCAAACGCACACACAAGCCGAGTGCACCGAGATGCACGGGGACGTGCGGGGCGTTGGCCACCAACCGACCCTGCGCATCCAGCAGTCCACAGGAAAAATCCAGGCGTTCCTTGACGTTGGTGGAAAGCGCCGTGCGTTGTAATTGCGTGCCCATCGCCTCAACCAACGCGCGAAAGCGTTGGGTAAACAACTCGCGTTCGGCGGCCTCCGGGGCCATGGCAGCAAAATTGGATATTACCGGCGTCGTTGTTCGCTGGAGCAAAATTGAGCCCTGCGTACCGGCCTGCGCAGTCCAGCCGGGTTCAATAATCAGCGTGCAGGAGGTATCGGCCACGAGGGACGGTCCGAAAAGTTTTGCACCGGGTGGCAGTTCGCCGCGTTCAAAAACTGGCAGATCGAGCCACCCGCCACGGTGCCAAACACGTTGAATGGTGGAGGAAGTTGGTTGACGATCGTCGGTAAAATTTTCTGCCGCTGGAACAGAGGCCATTGACCGCACAATGACGCGCAAGGTGGTCACTTCGCAGGCACCGCGTGGCGCATAGCCAAAAACTTCCGTAAAACGCTTTTCGAAGGCGATGCGCAAGTTTGTGCCGATGGGCGCTTCGAGGGTCAGCGCGGCGTCTTGTCCGGTGAGGCGCAACGAGGCCTGGCGACGTGGTAAAATGGTCGTGCTTAAATTCTCTTCATTTTGCAAGCGAGCCTGCGCTTCATTTTCCAATTCGCGCCAAAGGGGTTCGAGGGAAGTTCCGTCGTCATTCAGAATCGCGAGTACCTGGCGTTCAGCCATACGTTCGATGGCGGCATGGCCCAGGCCGCGCGCACTTAAATGGCCGGCTTCGGCGGGAAATAAAATTTTGGTCACGCCCAAATGATCCGCGACTGCGCAGGCATGTTGTCCACCGGCGCCGCCGAAGGCGACGTGGGCATCAACTCGGGCGCGCCTGACGAGGTGATCGCGGCGCGCAGGCTGGCCGTCGCGTCCGGCCGGTGGCGG
>Ga0182012_10004352_pt1 | contig 14818 bp, 11 predicted proteins | sample 612S2SmetaG_FD_120486 | JGI IMG/M metagenome (GOLD analysis project Ga0182012, IMG submission 120486) | Permafrost microbial communities from Stordalen Mire, Sweden - 612S2S metaG | ecosystem: Environmental > Terrestrial > Soil > Wetlands > Permafrost | place: Sweden: Stordalen | collected... | reverse complement strand
AGATGGAACCACGGATAAAACACGCCCGCGGCGAGCGGAATTCCAACCACGTTGTATCCCGCCGCCCAGAAAAGATTCTGCTTCATGATGCGCAGCGTGCTCTTCGTCAGTCCCAACGCGGCCGGAATCGCCCCCGGCTGCGCGCGCATCAGCAGCACGTCGCCGGACTCCTGCGCAAGGTCCGCGCCTGTGCCCATGGCAATGCCTGCATCTGCCTGTGCAAGCGCGGCGGCGTCGTTGATTCCGTCGCCCACCATCGCAACACGCAAACCGCTCTTTTGCAGCGCGCGAATTCGCGCCAGCTTCCCCGCGGGATCGAGTCCCGCCTCAATCTCGGTAATCCCAGCCTGCTGGGCGATAGGCGCAGCGGCGGTGGCCGAATCGCCGGTCAGCATCATGACGCGCAATCCCATGGTACGCAGACTTTGAATCGCTTTCGCCGCATCGGGCCGCAGTGCATCCTTGGCGTCAAAATAACCGGCCACGGAACCGTCGACCGCCATCCACAAACGCGTCGCTCCCGGCTCCGGCGCAGGCACCTCGCGCGGCAGCGGTACAAACATCTCGGCAAACAGCGCCTCGTTTCCCAGCATGCAATTGCGGCCCTCGACGCGAGCCGTCAGACCGCGCCCCGGCAGCGCTGTCACCTCTTCCCCAGCCTTCCAAATTAATCCACGACTCCGTGCCGCATCCACGATCGCATGAGCCAGGGGATGATTCGCGTGTTCCTCGGCCGACGCGGCAATTCGCAACAAATCATTTTCAGAGTACTTCGCAAGCACATGAACTTTTTCCAGTACCGGCCTTCCTACCGTCAGGGTCCCCGTCTTGTCCAATACAACTACGTCGAGATGCGCCAACCGCTCCAACGCCTCCCCGCCCTTGAACAGCACGCCGAGTTGCGCGCCGCGCCCAACAGCCACAGTAAGCGCCGCCGGAACCGCAAGCCCCATGGCGCATGGGCAGGCAATCACCAGCACCGCAACCGTACTGGCCAGCGCCATCGGCACCGAGTGAGTCACAAGAATCCAGACCACAAACGTGATCAACGCCAGTACCAGCACCACGGGCACAAAGATCGCGCTGGCTCTGTCGGCCAGCCTCTCCATGGGAGCGCGCGAGCCCTGCGCCTGCTCGACCATCTTCGTAATCTGAGCCAGCACCGTGGCCTCGCCCAGTGACTCCGCCCTGCAAGTGACGGCGCCGTCGTAGTTGAGCGACCCCGCCAGCACGCGGCCCCCAACCTCTCGGGCCAGTGGAGTGGACTCGCCGGTCAGCATCGACTCGTCCACCGTCGTGCGACCTTCGACGACAGTCGCGTCCACAGGAATCCGCTCGCCGGGCAGCACTACAATTTTGTCACCGGGGAGAATCTCACCCAGCGGCACCACGGCTTCCACGCCGTCCACAATTCTTCGTGCCGTAGCCGGCTGCAACTGCGAAAGCGAATTCAGTGCAGCGAGAGCTCGGTGTTTCGCGCGCGCTTCCAGGCTCTTGCCCATCAATAGAAATCCAACAATCAGCAGTACCGCGTCAAAGTAAACCTGCCGCCCTGCCCCCGGCCACACCGTGGAATACGCCGAGTAAGCAAAGGCCACAGCCGTGCCGAGCCCCACCAGCGTATTCATATTGGTTTCGCCGTGCCGCAGCGCGCGAAGCGCGCTTAGGTAAATGCCGCGCCCAGCCCAGCCCACAACGGCCCCCGTCATGACGAGGAGAAACCAGCGCAGCCAATTCGCAGGCAGCGCATAGAACCATGGCAACATCCGCATCAGCCAGCCCATTCGTTCATTGCCCGCCGCGCTCATCTCGCTCTCGAGCGGCATGGCCAGCACCATGGCCACCGCGCCGGCCGCAATCGTTACCCATGCCTTGCGTGCCGCGCCCACGGCACCATCGTCCGCCTGTACGCCCACGGTTTCGCCGCTTTTCGGCAGCACAGAATCGTATCCCGCCGCCTGAATCGCCTTGACCAATTTTTCAGGTTGCGTTAAAGCCGGATCGAAGACCACGCTCGCACGATGCGCCATCAGGTCCACGCGCGCCGATTCCACTCCCGGCGTGGCAGAGAGCGCCGACTCCACGTGCTGCTGGCAACTGGCGCAGGTCATGCCTAGCACGGGCAGCGTTAGGGATTGTGTAGCCGGAGTATTCACCTATTGATCCAGATGCGCTGTGTAACCGGCCTTGGCCAACGCGGCAATAGCCTGGGCTGTACTGGAATCGGCCTGTCCTGAAGTTGCGATTCTGGCCGCGCCGATCCGCACCTCTTTCACTTCCAGATCGCCCGCTGACGCCAGCGCTTGGCTCACCCGCTTCACGCAGCTCCCGCAGTGCATTCCATCAATGTTCAAAGTAAACTCCGCCATGCCGCCCTCCGCTTTGTAGATGATAGATGGAGGCATGGGATTCATGTGAGCAATTGGATGCATCTATTTGCTGATTCAACTGCTGGGTGCGGGGCGCGCCACCTGGAAACTATGCCCTTAACTCCCCACAGTTTATTTGTCCTGTACTGCTCCGTCATCGAATGGATTGGGGCATCTGCTGGTTCTACTTTTAGCGAGTCAGCCGCGCTGTGCGCGATAGCAAGTCAGCTCCGATATCGACTCCGTGGGGGTTAAGTATGTCGTCCCTCCCCATCCGGGCTCGTCTGGGCACTGCTTTCTTTGCGGAAAGTGCGGGTGAGATTATGCTGGTCATATAACGACATGCAGAGAGAGTTTCCATCCGCGCCACTGGTGGCAGTGGGCGCAATCATCGTCAAGGAAGACCGCGTGCTGCTGGTGCGTCGAGGCTCGGCTCCGATGAAAGGCCACTGGACGCTACCCGGCGGCGTTCTCGAGCTCGGCGAGTCGCTCCACGATGGCGTCGTCCGCGAGGTGCGGGAAGAGACCGGACTAATTGTGGAGCCGGTTGAACTGGTCGAACTAGTCGAACGGATTCATCGCGAACAGGAACGGGTTCAGTACCACTACGTCATTGCCGACTACCTGTGCCGCGTCACGGGTGGCGAGGCGAGGGCGGCATCCGATGCCGACGATCTGCGCTGGGTGGAACGCGCCGAGTGGAACAGCCACAGCAGGCTCCAACTCGATCCGCTTACAGTGTTGGTGATTGAAAAGGCCTGGCAGAGGGCGCAGCAACTCTTGAAATAGATCGATTTCCGGCTAAGGAACTTCCAACAAACCTAGGTGGCATCCTCGGCGCCGAACTCCAGCTCGTCAAAGCGTCGCCATTTGTAAATCGCAATGGAAAGCGCCCAGCTCAACACAAACAGCAACACGATCCCGTAGCCGAGCAGGCCGAAGTTTTCGTTCAGCTTGGCCACCCACTCCCACGCGCCGCCCTGCATGTGGAAGCGCCCGGCAACCAGCCCCAGCGCCTCAATGCCACCCACCGCGAGCGCCACCACAACCGATACGGCGGTGATGGTCACGTTGTAGTAGAGCTTCCGAATCGGCTTCACAAAGGCCCATCCGTACGCTCCCAGCATGAGAATGTTGTCTGTCGAATCTACCAGCGACATTCCGGCAGCAAACAGCACTGGAAAAACCAGGATCGAAGAGAGTGGCAGGCCTGTGGAGACCTCTGCCGCCGAGATGCCGAGCACTCCAATCTCGGTTGCCGTATCAAAGCCCAGCCCAAACAAAAACCCCAGCGGATACATCTGCCAACTGGCGCGGATGAGGCGAAACATGGGCCTGAAGATGCGCGCCAGCAGGCCGCGATTGCCCAGCAGCAGATCGAAGTCTTCCTCGACATACGGCTCCCCGCGCCTCACCCGCTTGAAACTCTTGTAAACCGAGATCAGTACCGCCAGATTGACCAGCGCAATCGCAAACAGAAACAGAGTGGAGACCAGCGTGCCGATCAGGCTGCCAATCTCTTTCACTCCATCGACGCGGTGCTGAAGGGCAAGCGTAGCCGAGGCAAGCGCAATGGAGCCGGCAACCACAATCGTTGAGTGGCCGAGTGAAAACATCAGGCCCACTGCTACCGGCCGCTTGCCTTGTTGCATCAGCTTGCGGGTTACATTGTCGATGGCGGCAATGTGGTCGGCATCCACCGCGTGGCGAAGGCCAAAGCTGTAGGCCAGAAACGCCGTGCCCAACAGGACTGGGAAACGATGAAACGCAACCAGCGCCCAGCACCATGCCGCGACATTGAACAAGGCCAGGAAGGCGTACAGGAAAACGATCTTGGCTTTCGTATTCCCCGGCTCGTCGTTCAGCACTCTGGTCAGCAAAGTTGACATGGTTAGATCTTTATCTTCTCTCAAATAACTGCCAATTTCCAGATGAATCTCGGCAGCGTTCAAAGAAGTTATGTAGCACTGGATTCGCAGTTGCGCATGTGGCACTGAACACGGGCCGGAACACGCGTCTAAACTGGTCCTGAACTGCGCCCGACGCTGCGCACTGGGTTCGTTTCAAGAAAATCATCCCTCGGGGGCTAAAGCCCACGAATATTTTGCCGGGATTATGTACGGGCTGAAGCCCGTACCCTTCAAATTGACCCAGCCGGGATTATGTACGGGCTGAAGCCCGTACCCTTCAAATTGACCCAGCCGGGATTATGTACGGGCTGAAGCCCGTACCCTTCAAACTGACCCAGCCGCCTTTACCGCCCCGGTTTTGCGCCACCCGCTGCCATCGGCGAAAATGGAATTGCACCCATGCCCGACACTCCTCGCAGCTTCGAGCCTCCATTCACCGACGTTCCCGGCGCGCTTGCCGACATCCGCGCAGGACGCATGGTCGTCGTGGTCGATGACGAGGACCGCGAAAACGAAGGCGACCTCACCCTGGCCGCCGAGCACGTGACTCCCGAGGCCATCAACTTCATGGCCCGGTACGGACGCGGCCTCATCTGCCTGACCCTCACCGAGGAGCGCGCCGACCACCTGCGACTTTTTCCGATGACGCAGCAGAACTCGTCTCGATTCGGTACGGCGTTTACGGAAACCATCGAAGCCCGTGAAGGCGTCACCACAGGAATCTCCGCAGCCGACCGCGCTCACACCATCCGCACAGCGATCGACCCAAAATCGACATTCTCCGATCTCGCCCGCCCCGGGCACGTCTTTCCGCTTCGCGCCCGCAAAGGCGGTGTACTCGTCCGCGCCGGTCAGACGGAGGCATCTGTCGACTTGGCCCGCATGGCCGGCCTCCATCCGTCGGGAGTCATTTGCGAAATCATGCGCGACGACGGGGAGATGGCGCGCATCCCCGACCTCATTCCCTTCTGCAAAGAGCATGGCCTGAAGATTCTCACCGTCGCCGAGTTGATCCGATATCGTCTCCGCCACGAGCGGTACATCGTCCGTGCCGGAGAAACTCGCATCAACACTCGCTACGGCGAGTTCCGCATGATCGCGTACGAGAGCGAAGTGAATGGCGACGAAAGCCACATTGCCCTCGTCCGCGGCGAGCTGTGTCCGGACTGCCCTCCCTTGCAGAATGGCCCCGGAGGCAATGGCTGCAGCGCAGTGGGCAGCATCCCCACGCAACCCGGAGATAGCCTTATCAGTTTAGGCGACAAGCCGGGCACAGAGTCCCGCAGCCGCTGCGAGAACTCCGTGCTGGTGCGCGTTCACACGCGTTGCACCGCCGGCGACGTCTTCGGCGCGGACTGCCGCTGCCGTGAAATTCTCGACCAGTCCATGCGCATGATTGCAGAGGCCGACTGCGGCGTGATCCTCTACCTGCACAACACCTCGCGCGGCTTCCAAATTGACCGCACGCCGGCAGAGGCCTTGGACCCGGGTTGCGCAGACACTTCCACGAATGAAATCGATGCGCCGTCGGGCAATCTAATCCTTCATCCGCAGCAGCGCGCCCGCGAGGGCTCACAAGCCCGCACGGGCCGCATTCTGCGCGCCATCGGCCTGGGCGGACAGATACTTTCCGACCTGGGCATCCACCGCATCCGCCTGCTGTCAAACACGCCGATGCACATTCCGGCTCTGGAAGGCTTCGGGCTGGAAATCGTCGAGCAGGTCGCCATCCCGGTCGAGGAATGCACTGCTAAATCCAAGTAGGGAAAGCCAGCATAATTCCGGCCAAGTCGACCGCTCCGTGCGATATTTTATAGATTTTTTCCAAACCCCATCCCAGAAGGATATAAAATTACAAGGCAATTCCAGGGCAACCTATTGATGTCGTGGAGGGCGATTCCCTCCAGGTATTGGGTTTCATTCAGCCGTTTGCGTAGCTCACTAGAAGCCGCCAGACTCGCATGAGGAAAGGTAGCTTCTTTGAGCGTTCATCTTGTCAATCCAAGTGACAATTCCTTTGGCACGGCGGTGATTACGCCGCGCTGGCTGTTTGTGCTGGCGGCTGCTACGCCGCAGAGTGCGGGCGACCCGATTCTGGTTGACGAATCTCTTGAGCAGATTGATCCCGATAGCATCCAGCCCGGCGACATTGTGGGCATCAGCGTGCATACGGGCAACGCTCTGCGCGGTTACCAGGTGGGCAGAATGGCGCGCGGGCGGGGGGCATGGGTTGTGTATGGCGGCATTCACGCTACGCTGTTTCCGGATGAGGTGATTGAGGCGGGGCAGGGCCACGCCGTAGTGAAAGGCGACGGAGACATAGCCTGGGGCAAGTGCGTGACCGATTGCCTGGCCGGCAGGCCCGAACGAGTGTATGAAGGCGGGCGCATTGAAGGCAGTCAATTCCTCGCCGCTCGCTGGGATCTGATGAATCCTGAAAAGTATATGTGGGCCTCAGTGCAGACCATTCGCGGCTGCCCCAAGCACTGCTCCTTTTGCAGCGTGTGGCGCACGGATGGGCAGAAGCCGCGGCAGCGCAAATTCCAAAGCGTAATTGACGAGATCGTCGCCCTGCGGCGGCTCGGCTTCCGCTTCATCGCGCTGGCCGATGACAATTTTTATCCGGTGACGTTTACTGATTTGCGGCTGGCGAGAGAGCAGAACAACACTGCAAAAGTGGAAGAGCTGACCGCCATTCGCAATGAACGCTTTCAACTGATGGAAGAGTTGGCCAAGTTGCCCAAGGACATGGTGTTCTTTACGCAGATGACGATGGAGGCCGGCGAGGACCCGGTCTACCTGGACGCAATGCGGAATGCAAACATCAAAGGCGCGCTGGTGGGCGTGGAAGCGGTGACGCCGGAGGGTTTGAAAAACGTATTCAAGGATTGGAACTACTCTGGCGAGGCACTGGCAAAGCAGTTGCAGACATTCAAAAAGCATGGCGTGCACGTGCTGGGCTCGTTCATCTTCGGTTTACCTTCGGACCGGCCGGCTACGTTTGATGCGACGGTGGCAATGGCTCTGAAGGCCGGCGTGACCTTCGCGCAGTTTGTGATGATGACGCCCTTCCCCGGCACCGTGGACTTTGGCAAATGGGAGAAGGAACAATCCGCAAGCCCGACCATGGTTGGCGACGTGCCGATTACGCGCTACTGGATGATTCCGACGGAAGTGCGGCCCAAGATGTTTACTCCGCATCCGACCATGAGTTCGGACGAGATCAGAGAGCGCACGCAGAAGGTCTGGGACCGGTTCTATAACTGGGGCGCAATCTGGGAGCGCTCGGCCTGCACGCCTACGCTGAAGTCGCGCATCGCATTCATGTTTTTGTCGAAGTTATATCGGCAGATGTATGCAGGGACGGGTATTTCGACTGATAGCGCGCGGCGGAAGAAGTCCAAGCGCTGGGCGAAGTGGACTGCCAAGCAGTGCAAGAAGCTCTTCCGCGCTACACCCATGCCGGAGTTGCCTTCGCCCGTTTGGGATCTTGGCTATGTCTCCTCTCAGGCCGCATTCGCCGGCGGCAATGGCGGAGAGATGGCCGGCCCGTTCGTTGTACTGGGGGAGAAGTAGCAGCTATTGGGTTTGGATGCCCCTCTTGCAAGAGCGTAATCGTTCGATTACAACATGAACATGATTTCTGTCAGGCCGCTTCCGCAGTTTACTGCATAGCTTGATGGTTTAGCCGACGCTAGCGTGCGCGGTCTCGTTCTTGCTCGCATCAAGCGCCTCGAACATGGACTCATGGGAGACGTGAAACGGGTGGGCGAGGGCGTCACTGAGTTGCGGATTCGAGTGGGTGCTGGATGGCGAGTGTACTTTAGCCAACGAGGTTCACAACTGATTGTCTTGCTCGCGGGCGGTTCAAAACGAACGCAGAGAAGCGATATCAAACGAGCGCAGGCGTTGGCCGCTTGGCTGGATTAGAGGGGTTTTTATGCGCAAACGCGTCAACAAACGGATCAAGGCGATCAACCTACCCGAATTCGATGCCGCGCCGTACCTCGACAACGAGGAGACAATAGCTGCGTACCTCACCGATATTCTGGAGGCCAACGATGCGGCGCTGCTGGCTTCCGCACTCGGCGACATTGCACGGGCGCGCGGGATGAGCGAGATTGCGAAGACTGCGGGAATTACGCGCGAGGCACTCTACAAGGCACTGCGTGCGGACAGTGCGCCGCGATTTGAGACCGTGAGCCGCGTCTGTGCTGCACTTGGAGTACGCCTGGTGGCGCAGCCAATTCATTTGTAATTGGTTCCGGCCATTCTGTCGAAGCTCGAAGGCAGTTGAGCCCAACTCATGCCGTGGCCGCTGTTCTACCACCCCAGCACATATGCAAATATCAGCGGCGCTACGATCGAGGCGTCCGACTCTACGATGAACTTGGGCGTCGTCTCGCCCAGCTTGCCCCAGGTGATTTTTTCGTTGGGCACCGCGCCGGAGTACGATCCGTAGCTGGTCGTCGAGTCCGAAATCTGGCAGAAGTAGGCCCACAGGGGAACATTGTTGCGCTGCAAGTCCTGATGCAGCATGGGCACGACGCAGATGGGAAAATCCCCCGCGATGCCTCCGCCAATCTGGAAGAATCCCAGCGGTGTCTTGGTGGCAGTGTTGGTATACCACTCGGCCAGTTCCATCATGTACTCGATGCCGGTGCGGACGGTGTGCACCTTTTTCACGTCGCCGGAGATGCAGTGGCCGGCATACATGTTGCCCAAGGTCGCGTCCTCCCATCCGGGGACGAACATGGGCAGGTTCTTCTGTGCCGCTGCCAGCAGCCAACTGTTTTTGGAATCGATCTGGTAGCTGTTCTCCAGGTCGCCTGAGAGCAGGATTTTGTACATGAACTGGTGCGGGAAGTAGCGCTCGCCAGCCTGGTCGGCGCGCACCCACTCCTTCAAAACTTCGTTCTCAATGCGGCGCATGGCCTCCATCTCCGGGATGCAGGTGTCCGTGACGCGGTTCATGTGGCGGGAGAGCAGCTTGGCTTCGTCGGCGGGCGTGAGGTCGCGATAGTGCGGGACGCGCTCGTAGAAATCATGCGCGACAAGATTGAAGACGTCTTCCTCGAGGTTTGCGCCGGTGCAGCAGATGCCGTGAATCTTGTCCTGACGGATCATCTCGGCCAGAGACAGTCCAAGCTCCGCGGTGCTCATGGCTCCGGCGATTGTGACAAACATTTTGCCCCCCTGGGCGAGGTGTTTGTTGTAGGCCTCGGCCGCGTCAATGAGCGCCGCGGCATTGAAATGACGATAGTGATGCTTGATGAATTCCGTAATGGGAGGCATGGCGATCCTATGGTTCGAATTGGTTTGAATTGACCCAGCCATTAAGCTAACACAGCCAATTTAGCGGGCTGTGCATCGGAAGGACCCTCGCGGTGGGCAGACATGATCCAATCCGCAGCCTGTACAGGAGTTGCTTTGTGATGCCTGTCTCGTTGCATGTGACCCCGATCACTGCGATTCGCCTGGTAAAGGATTCATCTCGAATGCAGGAGTTTTGTGAGAAGGTCATCTATTCCGCACAGCTTTCGAAATCGGCATCCCACTCGTGAAGAGCGCTTCGGCTGCTCTTCCCTGGAGAAAGAAGACGGCACGATGGACCACGCCGAATTCACAAAAGCATCCACAATTGTAAAGACTCGCTTGGAGCCGGGAGGCTCATATCACAACACACCTTGGCGGGCTTGGTTTTCTATTCTGCTGTTTGCCGCGCTGGTACTTGCCGCATCTTCTACCCGCGTGCAGGCTCAGGACTGCCTTACTTGCCACGCCGATGCCGGCATGACCGATTCGGCCGGCCACAGCATCTCAGTGGACGGCAAGAAATTCAGCACAAGCGTTCACGGTAGCTTGCAGTGCAGCAACTGCCACGCGGATATCAAGGGCTACCCACATCCGGATAAAGTGGCTCCTGTTGAGTGCAAGACATGCCACGCGGACGAGGCGGCGAAACTGGCTGGAAGCGTACATGCGGATGCGAAGACGCACCCGTGCACTAGTTGCCACGGCGATGCTCATACGATCGTCCCCAAGAGCGATCCGGCATCGGCTGTGTACGCATTGAACATTCCCAAGACATGCGGCCAATGCCACGGCAACGCAGACATGGCCAAGAAGAATGGTCTGCCGAATGTGTATCCGCTATACATGGATTCGATTCACGGCTTCGCATTGAGCAAAGAGGGTTTGCTGGTGGCGGCCAACTGCCAGAGCTGCCACGGTTCGCATAGCATCAAGAGTCATACCGATCCATCCAGCCCCACGTACAAGGTTAATATTCCGAACACCTGCGGCAAATGCCACGCCAAGATCAACGCGGACTACGAGGCGGGCGTTCACGGCAAGGCGGTTGCTGCCGGCAACCTGAAGGCTCCGGTCTGCACGGACTGCCACACCGCGCACAACATTCTGCAGCCGACGGAATCGGCTTTTCGAATGCAGTCGACGCCGATCTGCGGCAACTGCCACAAGGACAAGTTCTCAACCTACCGCGACACCTTCCACTCGCAGCTCGGCTCGCTGGGCGGCTATGTGGAGACGGCGCGGTGCTGGGACTGCCACCGGGCGCACGACGTGCTACCGGCGAGCGATCCGACTTCGCCGATTAACAAAGCCAACCTGGTAAAGACCTGCGGCCAGTGCCATGCGGGCGCGAACCTCAGCTTCGTGCAGTATCAGCCGCACGCCAACGCGCATGATCGCAAATTAAGCCCCGGTCTTTTTTACGTGCGCCTGTTCATGAACCTGTTGCTCGCAAGCGTGCTGACGTTTTTCATGATTCACACCGTCCTGTGGTTCATCCGCGCACGGATGAATCAGATCAAGCTGCGGAATGGCAATGGAGGCAAAAATGCCTGAGCAAGAGGAAATCAACACGGCACAGCCGGCGGAGATCAATCATCCAGGATCGAAGGCGCAGGCAGGATCGCAAGCCCATGCAGACTCGCAAGCGCATGCAGGCTCGCAGGCGCCCCGCTTTTACATGCGCTTTACGCCTGAACAGCGGTATATGCATGCCACGCTGTTCACCACCTTTCTGGGACTGGCCGCGACGGGGCTGCCCATCCGCTTCAGCGAGAGCTTCTGGGCGCGTAAATTCGCATCTACGGTTGGCGGCTTCGGAGCCATTCTCTTCTTTCACAAGCTGTGCGCCATTGTGCTGACCATCGCATTTTTGATCCATGTGAAAGACGTCTTCACCCGATCCTGGCTGCGGCACGAGAAGGGTATCTTCTGGGGACCGACCTCGATGGTCGCCAACTGGAAGGACGCGAAAGACCTCTTCGGCCACATGCGCTGGTTCCTCGGCATGGGGCCGAAGCCAAAATTTGACCGCTATGCCTATTGGGAAAAGTTCGATTACTGGGCCGTCTTCTGGGGCATGGTCGTCATCGGCTTCTCGGGCTACGCCATGTGGTTTGCGCCCTTTTTCGCGCACTTCCTGCCCGGATGGGCGCTCAATGCCGTGCTGGTGATTCACAGTGAAGAGGGCTTGCTGGCGATCCTGTTCATCTTCTCCATTCACTTCGTCAATACGCATCTGAGGCCGGACAGCTTTCCCATGGACATGGTGATTTTTACGGGTGTCGAGAGCGAAGAGGAGTTCCAGGAGAAGCGGCCGCTTGAATATCAGCGGGCGATTGCCGAGGACAAGCTCAAAGGGCGGCTGGCCGAGGCTCCAGGGACATGGCAGCTCAATTTCTCCAAGATTGTCGGCTTCACGGCAATCTTTATTGGCCTGTTACTGTTGGTGCTCACGTTGAGCGCGTATCTTCGCGAGTAGGAATACGCGCTGCTCCAGAAACTCGCGCTGCTTTGTAGATGAGAAAGTTCTTACAACGCCGTAAGTTAGGATCGGCCATCACACGATTGGGGTGACTCCAGTCACTGCGGCAATCTCGCAGTAGGAATCATATAGACACGTGGACACTGCGAGACGATTTGCGGTTAGGCTGTTCGCTCTCTTTCTTCTGATCTGGGCCTCAACCACAAGCTATGGGCAAAAGCTCAAGGATGCGGATTGCCTTGCCTGCCATGGCGACGCTAGCCTGACCGCGGAGGAAAACGGCAAGACCGTCAGCCTGTTCGTGGATCAAACCAAATTCAAGCACTCCGTTCACGGCGGCATGTTTACCTGCGTTGACTGCCACAAGGACGTGAAGAGCCTTGCGCATGAGACGACTCCGTTGCGGGTTACTTGCGCCGAGTGCCACGCCGATGCGATGGACGCGTACAAGGACAGCGTTCATTCGAAGGCCAGCAAGACGGGCAAGAATCCGGCGGCCAATTGCGAGGACTGCCACGGCGGCGTGCATGAGATTGTTGCCGGCAGCGATCCGAAGTCACCCGTCAATCATACGAATATTCCTTACACCTGCGGGCGCTGCCACGGGCAGAAGTTCCTGATGGAGGCCAACGGGGAGACGACGCAACCCTTCATCTCTTATCAAGACAGCGTCCACGGGCGGGCTGTAGAGAACGGATCGGCGAAGGCGGCTGTTTGCACGGACTGCCACGGGTCGCATGAGATTCTGCCGGCCACGGATGCCAAATCGCCGATTTACAAGTTCAACGTGCCGAACACCTGCGGCAAGTGCCACGCCGACATCTCGAATACATTCAAGCAGAGCATCCACGGGCAGGCGATTGCGCGCGGCAACCAGCTTGCGCCGGTTTGCACGGACTGCCACGGCATTCACTCGATCAAAGCTCCAGCCAACCCGAACTCGCCGGTTGCGGAGAGAAATCTCTCTCGCGATACCTGCGCGCCGTGCCACCAAGGCGTGAAGCTGTCGCAGGAGTTCGGCATTCCCGGAGGGCGCGTTTCCAGCTACTTCGACAGCTATCACGGGCTGGCTGCCGAGGGCGGTTCCGTAGTTGCCGCTAACTGCTCCAGTTGCCACGGCGTACATAACATTCTGCCCTCCACCGATCCGCGCTCGACCATCAACCCGGCGCATCTAGATGCCACCTGCGGCAAGTGTCACAAGGGAGTAACGGCAAAGTTTACCCAGACCAAGGTGCACGTCGAGGACAGCGCGGGCGCAAAAGATGTCGGGACGGTTGTGGTCCGCTGGGTGCGCTGGATTTACATCGTTCTCATTCTCGTTGTCATCGGCGTCATGTTCCTGCACAACTTCATCATTTGGCGCAGCAAGGCACTCACGCGCCGCCGCATGATGAACCCCATGATGACGCGCATGACGGTGAATCAGCGCTGGCAGCACCTCATTCTTCTAGTGAGCTTCATCATTCTAGTGATTACCGGTTTTGCGCTCAAATTCCCTGACTCATGGTTTGCGCAAGTGTTCGGAATGGGCGAACATTTCCGCAGCATCATCCACCGCATTGCAGGATGCGTACTCATCGGCGTTGGCATCTACCACTGCTTCTATCTTGCGGCTTGGAAGGAAGGCCGGCGGCTGCTGCGCGATATCGCTCCGCGCCCAAAGGACGCATTCGACGCAATCGGCACGATGCGCTACTATCTCGGCTTGAGTAAAGAGAAGCCGAAGTATGGCCGCTTCAACTATGCCGAGAAGGCCGAATACTGGGCGCTGGTTTGGGGAACGGCGCTGATGGGCGTTACCGGCATTATGTTGTGGGCCAAGGTCTGGGTCGGCAATCTGCTGGCTCGCTGGTGGGTTGACATTGCAACCGCCGTGCACTTCTATGAGGCGATTCTGGCTACGCTGGCCATCGTTGTCTGGCACTTCTACCAGGTTTTGTTCGATCCCGATGTGTATCCGATGAACTGGGCGTGGTGGGATGGGAAGATGCCCGTTGAGCACTACAAGCACGAGCATGAGCTGGACGTGGAGTCCATTGAGGATAAGGAGTAGGCAGCAGGTTTTTCTATTCATCCATCCACAACGTACCCCGTGTACAATTCCGCTTAGAACACGACTCCTTGCCGGAGTATTATTCCGTCCTGCATTTCCGGTGCGGAGCGCGATGAGGTGGATCATGAATCGCAATTCCTTCGCTTTTATGGCGGCACTGGCTTTCGCATCTGCAGCGGCAACTTCCGCGGCGCAAGCCCCCGTCGCGAACGCATCAGGGGCGCAGGTACTGGATCTACCCACCAGCAAGGAACTCATCGGCCCCATCCCCGGCAATCCGCAAAAGCTCAACAGCCTGCCCATCTCCATGGCCGTCTCGCCCGACGGCCGATATGTCGTCACGGTGAATGCCGGGTATGGGACCTTCGAGTCTCAGTACGATCAGTCGCTTTCCGTACTCGATGCGCAAACCGGCCAGCTAAGCGACTTTCCCGATGCCCGCACCGGCCTGCGCGCTCCGCAGACACTTTACTCTGGCCTCGCGTTCAGCCGCGACGGCCAACACATCTACGCCAGCATGGGTTCCATTACCAACCCGGAAGGCGACGGCAAACGAGCAGTTGGCAATGGCATTGCGGTCTACAGCTTCGCCAGTGGAAAGGTCTTCCCCGAACGAATCATCCCGCTGCCTCTCCAGCAGCTGCCGGCCGGCCACCAAACCAATCTCCTTCGCGGCGGAGCCAGT
>Ga0182012_10004350_pt1 | contig 14821 bp, 12 predicted proteins | sample 612S2SmetaG_FD_120486 | JGI IMG/M metagenome (GOLD analysis project Ga0182012, IMG submission 120486) | Permafrost microbial communities from Stordalen Mire, Sweden - 612S2S metaG | ecosystem: Environmental > Terrestrial > Soil > Wetlands > Permafrost | place: Sweden: Stordalen | collected... | reverse complement strand
TGTCAGCCCCGGAACCTACGATCAAAAGCATGTCGTCCGCACCGGCAACGTGGCCCAGTGCATCGCCTACGGCCCCGGCATCCTCAACCAGGCGCATCTGCCCGACGAGTACTGCCGCGTGGAGGATGTGGTGAACTCGGCGAAGGTGATGGCGCTGGCAGCCATGCAGTTGCTCGGCGTAGAGAGTGCCCCATGACCATCTACCTCGGCGCGCTGCTTTTCTACTCCGTGTTTCTCATGGCGCTGGGCCTCTACATCAGTCGGCGCGTGAAGACCTCGTCGGATTTTTTGGTCGCCGGCCGCAGCCTGGGCCCCGGGCGTTTGTTCGCCACATTTCTTGCCGCCAACATCGGCGCGGGCTCCACGGTAGGCGCAACCGGGCTAGGTTATCGCTACGGCATGTCGGCCTGGTGGTGGGTAGGTTCGGCAAGCGTCGGGACGCTGGTGCTGTCGCAGTTCCTGGGTCCAAAGCTCTGGCGTGTTGGAAAAGAGCACGGCCTCGCCACATTGCAGGACTTTTTGGAGTTTCGCTACAACAAGACAGTCAAGGCCATCATCTCCGTTCTCTTCTGGTGCGGGTCCATGGCGATCCTGGCCGCGCAGTTGATCGCCATCGCATGGATCCTCAACGCCGTCGCAAATATTCCCAAGTGGGAGGGCTGTCTGATCGGTGGTTTCGTCGCAATTGTCTATTGCACGGCCGGCGGGTTGATGTCTTCCTCGTTCGTTAACATGTTCGAACTTGCGGTCACCATGTCGGGCCTCCTCCTGGCAGTCCCGTTCGCCATTCATGCCCTCGGTGGCTGGTCGCACATGCACGAACTGGTGCAGGCGCAGAAGGGAACAGTAACATCGGATGCCATGTTCAACATCGTCGGCGCAGGCTCCAAGCAAGTGATGGTCTGGTTTGCGATTCTTGCCCCGTCGTTCATGATCTCTCCCGGCCTGGTGCAAAAACTCTACGGTGCGCGCGATGTGAAGACAGTGCGTCTCGGCGTAGGACTCAACTCATTGGGTCAGGCGATCTTTGCCTTCGTGCCACCGGTTCTGGGGCTGTGCGCCTTTGCCGCCTTGCCGCATCTGGCAAATCCTGAACTCGCACTGCCTTCGGCCATGAAATTTCTGTTGCCCAAATGGCTGGGTGTCTGGACGTTGGCTTCCATCTTCTCCGCCGAGCTCAGCGCCACGGACGCAATCCTGTTCATGCTTTCTACCTCGCTTGCTGTGGACTTGTACAAGACGTTCCTTAAGCCGAAGGTATCGCAGTCGCAACTACTCGTCGTCAGCCGCATCGCCTCTGCCGGAGCCGGTGTGCTGGGCATCCTGCTGGCCACCGTGCTGCCATCGATCATTGCCGCCATCAGCATCTTTTATGGCCTCATCGCAGTCTCGCTCTTTGTGCCTGTAGTTGCCGGCCTTTATTCACAGCGTGTGCTTTCCTCAGCTGCGATTGCCAGCATTCTCAGCGCCATCGCCGCTACCGTGATTACCATCTCGATCACCCACGGCCAGGGCATCGGCATTCTCTCACCGCAGGCGGTTGGAATTCTGACTGCCGCTGTGGTGATGATCGGCTTCCGCGTGCTGCACCCTGGTCGCGCGGAAAACAATCTTGCATTTGCAGGCGGGACGGAGGCTCGTTAAAGCCGAAGGGCTCGCTAAAACCGAAGGGCTCGCAAAATCCGGGCCGGCTCGAAAATCCGACAATACGAAAAGGAGTCACTATGCGTCGACGGGAATTCAATAAGAACATGCTCACCATGCCGCTGGCTGCCGCCGCTGCACCAGCTATGGGCTGGGGCGCGGAAACAGCCCTCGATACCAGCTTGCTGCCACCAGGGGGCTCCATGACCGACGTGCCCGGAATCAAAGTCGGGCACTTTACCCTCAAAGAGCGCCCCACGGGTTGCACGGTAATCATGTGCGAAGAAGGCGCAACCGGCGGCGTCGATGTGCGCGGTTCGGCCCCCGGAACGCGGGAGACCGATCTGCTCTCGCCCATCAACCAGGTTCAGAAGCTGAACGCCGTCATGCTCTCCGGCGGCAGCGCCTACGGTCTCGACGCAGCCAGCGGCGTCATGCGCTACCTGGAAGAGAAGGGCTTCGGTTACAAAGTCGGGGCGGGGGTTGTCCCCATCGTACCCGCCGCCATCCTGATGGACCTCGGCGTGGGCGGATTCAAGCCGCGCCCCAATGCCGAATCCGGCTATGCCGCATGTCAGGCCGCGAGCACCGACCCGGTGGCCGAGGGATGCATCGGCGCGGGCGCGGGCGCAACTATCGGCAAAATGTTCGGCGGCAAGTATTCCATGAAGTCCGGCCTCGGCACTTCCAGCGTCAAGATCGGCGGCATTGTTGTAGCCGCCATCGTTGCAGTCAATGCAGTTGGCGATGTGGTGAATCCGCTCACGGGTAAAGTGGTCGCGGGCGCGCGCTCGGAAGACGGCAAAGGCTATCGCAATGCCATGGCGCAAATGATGGGCGGCTATCGCGTAGCCATCCAAGGCGGAGCCAACACCACTATCGGCTGCGTGGCCACCAACGCCAAGTTCACCAAGACACAGATGTGCAAGATCGCGCAGATGGCTCACGACGGCTATGCCCGCGCCATCAACCCGGTGCACACCATGGGCGATGGTGACACCATCTTCTCCATGTCCACGGGCCTGAGCAACACCGCTGCCGATGAAAGCGCAATCGGCGCAATAGCCGCCACTGTCATGGCGCGCGCCATTGTGCGCGCGGCGATGATGGCCACCAGCATTCCCGACCTTGGGCTGGTCGCGTATCGCGACTACGCCGGAAGGCTCGGCTAGCCAGAGTGTCTTCGGGCCAAGTGTTACTAAGACCCTGGCTGCCGGGTGCCCCACCCTTGAATCGTTTCAAGATTCAAGGGTGGGAGAGCACAGATCTCGATTCGAACCTTGCTGAGTCAAGCCGAAACGCGCCAGACCTTACTCATAGAATTCATTGCAAAACCGCAACCCTGCGCGGGGCCAATATGATCTGGAGATTCGATCTCGTAGCAACACAGGACAGAAGGTTGCACTCTCGAATCCTGCAGGCATTTGAAAATCAGATGGTCGATATCCGGTCCCTCGTCAGCCGGCCCGCCGGAGATGCCGTACAAATCATCTGTGTCGTCTCCTCGGAACAAGACAAGGCATATCGCCTCAGAGCGCTGCTCTATCGATTGCAGAATATTCGCAGTGTTCAAGTCACTGAGATCGAAGCTGCCAAGAAAATACCCATGCGTTCATTGGCGAGAACCTGAGCCATCGGGCGTCTTCTCCACCAGCGGCACCCAGAAGCGAAAGGCCGCGCCTTTTCCGGGTTCGCTCTGTGCTTCGATGCCGCCGCCATGCACTTTCAAAATGGAGCGAGTGATGGCCAGGCCCATCCCCGATCCTTTACCCCGCGAAGAACCTCGTTTGCCGCGATAAAATTTGTCGAAGATCAGCGGAAGGTCCTGCGCGTCGATGCCCGGGCCGTCGTCTTCCACGGAGAATTCGAGCCGGTCGCCGGCGCGGCGACTGGTGAGCGTGATGTTACTGCTGGGCTGCGTGTGTGCGGCGGCATTTTCCAGCAGGTGACGCAGCACGCGGCGCAAGAGTTGCGAGTCGAACCAGCAGGGCACATCCGGATCTTCTGCTTGAATGATTACCTTGTGCGTTGCCAGCGCCTTGCGGGACTCCTCGACAGCCTGCTCCAGCAGCGCGCGAGGATGATGCGGCGCAGGATGCATGCGGACGACTTCGGCATCGTACTCCGCCATCTCGACCGCTTCCCCGATCAGCAGGTCAAGCCGCGCCGATTCTTCGTCGATAATCTTCGCCATCTCCAGCCGACCCGCCTCGTCAAGCCCCGCGGCATCGAGCAGAGTTGTCGATGCGGCGCGAATCGAAGTGAGCGGAGTGCGCAACTCGTGAGTGAGGGAATCGATGAGCGCCGTGCGCAGCCGCTCGCCCTCGCGCGCCGCGCTAACGCGCTGCGAAGACTCAATGGCCATCGATCGCGCCAGTACGATGGCCACCTGTGCGCTGACAGCGGTCGACACCTCGAGCGATAGCGCAGGCGGCCGCCATGCCAGCGATCCAACCGGCCTCATGCCCAGGGTGAGGGCCATCACCTGATAGCCGTTATCGAGAGCCAGCGTCGGATTGCCGCCCAGCGTCATAGCCCGCATGGTCATTTTGACAGACGCCGGAACCTCCGCCGCCGGTACATCGGCATCGGATGCAAAGAATCGCTCTTGATCGCTGACATAGAGAGCCACGGATTCGAGCGCGAAGATATTGCGGATAAGCTGGGGCAGATCGTGGATCAGTGTTTCGGTTTCATCGTGGAGCATCATCTCGTGGCTTAGCGCGTAGAGCCGCTCCACGTCTGCCTGGCGCTGCTCGGCCTGGCGCGTCTGTCTCCGCGCCTGCTCCGCCAGACGGCTCACCACTACGCAACTGGCCAGAAAGGCAATCATGGCCGTCCACGAATCCACGCCGCCAATGAGCAAGGTATAAAGCGGGGGCAGAAAATAATAGTCGAACGCGATGGTGCAAAGGGCCGCAATATAGAGGGAGAGTCCGATTCCAGCCTGGGTTGCCGATATCACCACCAGGGTAAGAAACACCACGCCGGCGGCTGCCGACGTGGCGTTGAGCCAAACCAGCGCCAACGTGGCCAGCCCCGCAACCCCGGTTGCCGCAAGCAGCCTTATAAACCGTACTCTAGTGAAGTATTGCCCCATCTGCGCCTCACCGGAATCATACTCGAAGCGGCGATAGTGTAAGCTGCCGATGGAAGCAGTTAGAGGAGAACGAACTATGCCGGGCAGAATTCTGGTCATCGACGATGAGCCGCAGATCACCCGAGTGCTGCGCGCCTCGCTCTCCGCGCAGGGCTACGATGTGCGCACGGCGAACGAACCCGAGGAGGGGCTGCGAGTCTTCAAAGAGTGGCCGCCGGACATGGTGATTACCGACCTGATGATGCCCGGCATCAGCGGCGTGGAGGTGTGCCGCGAGATTCGCTCCAAGGGGCAGACGCCCGTGCTGGTGCTCTCGGTGCGCGAACATGAGCGTTCCAAAATCGAGGCCTTTGACGCCGGCGCCGACGACTACGTCACCAAGCCATTCGGCATTCAGGAGCTGCTGGCCAGGGTCCGCGCTCATCTGCGCCGCGCCCCGGAGCGCACCACCTCAGCGATCGAAGCAGGCGATTTCGTTATCGACACCGACGCGCATTCGGTCAGCGTGCAAGGCAAGTTTATCCATCTTACCCCCAAGGAGTTCGACCTGCTCTTCCATCTGGCGCGCAACGCGGGCAAGGTGATGACGCATCGCGCCCTGCTGACCGCCGTGTGGGGAGCGCAGTCGGTCCATCAGCCGGAATATCTGCGAGTATTTGTCGGCCAGTTGCGCAAGAAGCTCGAAGGCGAGACGGGCCGCCAGTACATCCAAACGGAGCCATGGGTCGGGTACCGATTCAGCCCCGAAGGAATCACGGAGATCGAGGATTGAGCGGCGGGCTGGAACTTCAGATTCTCGGATGTCGTTGCTCTAACGGGCAGATGAATCCATCCTTACGACTTATTTAGGAATTCTTATCGACACTCAAAGGTGGTTCGGTTCAGTATAGATTTTGGCTGGAGATTCCAGCCGGGAGCCGGTCATCCGCCGGCAGAAACTGCGAGTTGCAAAATGCAGGATCTTTCGATGTTGTTGTTCACCGCAATTTTCTTCGCCCTGGCGTTTCTCTACGTCAAGGCCTGCCAGAAGCTGAGGTAGCGCGATGCAAGTCGATATTGTTACCGCCATTGCCCTTGTCCTTTCGGTTCTGCTTTTGGGCTATTTAACCGCGACTCTGCTTTTCCCGGAGAAATTCTGACATGTCCGTCAATGGTTGGCTGCAATTCGCCATCTTTTGCGTCGTCCTGCTTGCGACTGTTCGTCCGGTAGGAAGCTATATAGCGCTTGTGCTGGAAGGCGAGCGCACCTGGCTCACTCCTGTCCTGCGCCCCATCGAACGGCTCATCTACAGGCTTTGCGGCGTGCGCTCCGACGAAGAGATGAACTGGCGCGAGTACGCCTTTGCCGTTCTCGGCTTCTCATTGGTGAGTCTGGTTGTCACGTACATCATCGAGCGCGCACAGGCCGCGTTGCCGTGGAATCCGCAGCATCTGGCTAACGTGGGCTCCGATCTGGCATGGAACACCGCCGCCAGCTTCACCACCAACACCAACTGGCAGGCCTACACACCGGAGAGCACCATGAGCTATCTCACCGAGATGGCCGGCCTGGCGACGCATAACTTCTTCTCTGCCGCCGTGGGCATCGTGGTGGCGGTGGCGCTCATTCGCGGCATCCAGCGCACTTCAGCGAACACCATCGGCAACTTCTGGGTCGATTGCACTCGAACCATGCTCTACATCCTCGTGCCAGCCTGCATCGCTTATGCGCTGTTGCTGGTTGCGCAGGGCGTTCCGCAAAACCTCAACGCCTACACTTCTGCACACACGCTGGAGACATCGGCAACTGTGCAGACTATAGGCCAGGGGCCGGTTGCCTCGCAGGAAGCTATCAAGATGCTCGGGACCAACGGCGGCGGATTCTTCAACGCCAACAGCGCCCATCCGTACGAAAATCCCACTCCGTTTTCCAACTTCCTGCAGATGCTTTCCATCTTCCTTATTCCCGCCGGGCTGACGTACACGCTGGGCCGGATGACGGGTTCGAAAGGCCACGGATGGGCGGTGCTGGCGGCCATGTTTGTGCTTTTTGCTGCAGGGTTTGCCGTTTGCTACTGGGCTGAAGCTCACCCCTATCAAATGATTCACGGCGCAGGGCAAACGCTCACCGCCTCCGCGCCCGGCGGCAACATGGAGGGCAAGGAAGTCCGCTTCGGCATCGCCGACACAACTCTCTTTGCCACTATCACTACGGACGCAAGCTGTGGTGCGGTCAACGGAATGCATGACAGCTTCACGGCCCTCGGTGGCATGGTGCCGCTGGCCAACATCATGCTCGGCGAGGTGGTGTTCGGCGGCGTCGGCTCCGGCCTCTACGGCATGCTGATCTTCGTCGTGCTCGCCGTCTTCATTGCCGGGCTCATGGTGGGCCGCACACCGGAGTATCTGGGTAAAAAGATCGAAGCCTACGACGTGAAGATGTCCATGCTCTACGCGCTCATCTTCCCGCTCATCATCCTCTCACTCACTGCCGTGTTTGTTCTTTCGCCCAATATCGGGCTATCGAGCCTGAACAACAACGGCCCGCATGGGCTGAGCGAAATTCTCTACGCCTTCACCTCCGGCGCGGGCAACAACGGGTCCGCCTTTGCCGGCCTCAATGCCAACACATGGTGGTATAACGTCATGCTGGGCTTCGACATGCTCTTCGGCCGCTTCTTCATGATGCTGCCCGTGCTGGCTCTGGCAGGCAACCTGGCGCAGAAAAAGAGCGTCCCCCCCTCGCCCGGAACATTTCCCGTCAACACGGCGCTGTTTACGGTGCTGCTGATTGGCGTCGTGCTGATTCTTGGCGCGCTTACCTTCTTCCCGGCATTGAGCCTGGGACCAATTCTTGAGCACCTGCTACTCAAAACCGGTCAGCTTTTCTAACGCAATCAATTAGCAAGAGACGAGACACACTGCGATGATTGAAAAAAAGAGTCTTTGGAATACCGAGATCATGGGCCAGGCGGCGCTGGACTGCGTGCGCAAGCTCGATCCCCGCGGCATGGTCAAGAATCCGGTGATGTTTGTGGTCGAGGTGGGCAGCGTGCTGACCACTGCGCTGCTGATTGACAACACAATCCATCACCGCACCGACTTTGGGTTCAACCTTCAGATCACCCTGTGGCTCTGGTTCACGGTGTTGTTTGCCAACTTTGCCGAGGCCATGGCCGAAGGCCGCGGCAAGGCCCAGGCCGACACGCTGCGCAAAGCCAAGGGCGAGACCATCGCAAAAAAATTCGCGGCCGACGGCACCCTCGTTGAGATTGCCAGCGGCCTGCTGCGCGCCGGTGACGTGATCTACGTCGAGGCCGGCTTCTATATTGCAGGCGACGGAGAAGTGATTGAAGGCGTCGCATCCGTCGACGAGTCCGCCATTACCGGCGAGTCGGCGCCGGTGATTCGCGAAGCTGGCGGAGACCGCTCGGCCGTTACCGGCGGCACAAAAGTTCTCTCCGATTGGATTAAAGTCCGCATTACATCCAACCCCGGCGAAACATTCCTGGACCGCATGATCGCGCTCGTCGAAGGCGCGACGCGCCAGAAGACGCCCAATGAGATCGCGCTCAGCATTTTGCTCTCCGGCCTCACCATCATTTTCCTGCTCGCCGTCGTTACGCTGCAGCCATTTGCCATGTACTCCAAAGCTCCGCAGACGGTCTTCGTGCTCGTCTCGCTTCTCGTCTGCCTCATTCCCACGACCATCGGCGGGCTGCTTTCGGCCATAGGCATCGCCGGCATGGACCGGCTGGTGCAATACAACGTGCTCGCCATGAGCGGCCGCGCCGTGGAGGCCGCTGGTGATGTGAACACGCTGCTGCTGGACAAGACCGGTACCATCACGCTCGGCAACCGACAGGCCACGGAGTTCATTCCCGCGCCGGATGTGAGCGATGAGCGGCTGGCCAACGCCGCGCAGCTTGCGTCCCTATCCGACGAGACCCCAGAGGGCCGTTCCATCGTTGTACTTGCCAAGGAGAAGTACAACCTTCGCGGTCGCGACCTGAGCGGCATTCACGCCGAATTTGTTCCTTTCTCCGCGCAGACGCGCATGAGCGGCGTCAACATGCCGGGCACCATGATCCGCAAAGGCTCCGTTGATGCGATCGCGCGCTTTCTCGAAGAACAAAATTCTCCTCTGCCGCAAAAGGTGCGCGATGCAGTGGAGCAGATAGCCCGCCAGGGCGGCACACCGCTCGTGGTTGCGGAGAACGCGACGGCGCTGGGCGTGATCTATTTGAAAGACATCGTCAAGGGCGGGCTCAAAGAGCGCCTTGCGCGCCTTCGTGCCATGGGCATTCGCTCCATTATGATTACCGGCGACAATCCGCTCACCGCCGCCGTCATCGCTCGCGAGGCCGGCGTAGACGACTTTCTTGCCGAGGCCAAGCCCAAAGACAAGATGGACCTTATCAAGAAGGAGCAAGGCAAGGGCAAGCTCGTTGCCATGACCGGCGACGGCACCAACGACGCTCCCGCGCTGGCCCAGGCCGATGTGGGCGTGGCCATGAACTCCGGCACTCAAGCCGCCAAGGAAGCCGGTAACATGGTCGATCTCGACTCCAACCCGACCAAGCTGATCGAAATTGTCGAGATCGGCAAACAACTGCTCATGACCCGCGGCGCGCTGACGACTTTCTCCATCGCCAACGACGTGGCCAAGTATTTTGCCATTATTCCAGCCATGTTCGCAGGCGTCTTTCCGGTTTTGAACGCGCTTAACATCATGTATCTGCACTCGCCACAGTCCGCGATTCTCTCCGCCGTCATCTTCAATGCGGTCATTATCGTCGCGCTCATTCCGCTGGCGCTCAAGGGCGTGAAGTACGAACCCAAGGCCGCGGACATTCTTCTGCGCAACAACCTGCTCGTCTACGGCGTAGGCGGCATCATCGTACCGTTTATCGGCATCAAGGCCATCGACATGTGCCTGGTAGCTATGCACTTGGCCTGAAAGGAAATGGATCGTGACCAGCACTACACTTACCGAGGTAAAAGCAGTTCGCCAGCTCAACCTATCGAAGCCCGCCGTTGCCTCCCACTCCGTATGGGGCACTGCAATCCGCTTTACCATTCTCTTTACGCTGGTCGTCGGTCTCGGCTATCCGCTGCTGCTCACCGGTCTGGCTGGTTTGCTGTTTCCGCATCAGGCCGCGGGAAGCCTGATCACTCTCAAAGACGGCACGGTCATAGGCTCCGAGCTGATCGCTCAGAGTTTTACGTCTGAAAAATACTTCCATCCCCGCCCCTCGGCCGCGGGCAACGGGTACGACGCGACTTCATCCGGCGGCTCGAATCTCGCGCAATCGAACGCCAAACTCGCGCAGCGTGTCCAAGCAGACATCGACAAGCTGGCCAAGGAGAATCCCGGCAAGCCGGTGCCCATCGATATGGTCACCACATCCGGCTCCGGCCTCGATCCTGATATCACGCCCGACAACGCCTATTTCCAGGCTCCGCGCATCGCAAAAGCCCGCGGTCTCTCTCCAGATGCGGTTCAAAAGCTCATTGACCAGCACACGGCAGGGCGGCAGTTCGGCATCCTCGGCGAGTCACGCGTCAACGTGCTCGAACTGAACCTGGCCCTCGATCAGCTTTCAAAATAGTTGTCGCACTCCGTGTAGCGCCGGTCTTCAGACCGGTTGTCATGCAGGCGTCCCGGTCGGCATACGATGCTGACCCAGCGCCGAGTCCCCCAATCTCCATTTACACTGTATTCATCAGGCGCATAGAGATAAGAATCGATTTATTTCTCGCGCGAAGGCCTCATCCCCTGAGCCGTTCCGGAGAGAATTCAATCATCAATGGATAAGTTTGTCATTCGCGGCGGCAATCCACTCACAGGTGCCATCCGCATCTCGGGCGCGAAGAACTCCGCACTTCCATGTATGGCCGCGGCCATCCTCACCGAAGGCGAAATCACACTCGAAAATATTCCTCAGGTTCGCGACATTGAAACCGAGCGCAAGCTGCTTGAATCCATGGGGGCTGAAGTTGCGCTGCGTGAAGGCCAGGCGCAGGACCACACCGTCCTTTGTTGCAAGACCCTCTCTGACCCTGTCGCCCGTTATGAAATTGTAAAGACTATGCGCGCCAGTTCGCTTGTGCTTGGGCCGCTGATTGCGCGCACCGGCATGGCCCGCGTTGCCATGCCCGGCGGATGCGCCATCGGCGGACGGCCCATCGATTTGCACATCAAGGCGCTCGAAAAGATGGGAGCTGTGATCACTCAGGAACACGGCTATCTCGAAGCCCGCGCCCGTCGCCTGCGCGGCGCACACATTGTTTTCGACAAGATCACCGTCACCGGCACGGAAGACATCCTCATGGCAGCTGTCCTCGCAGAGGGCGAAACGCTTATGGAAAACTGCGCCCGCGAGCCTGAAGTCGCCGATCTGGCCGCGCTGCTCACCGCCATGGGCGCAAACATTCAAGGCTCGGGCACGGCCACCATCCGCGTGCATGGCGTCACCAGCCTGCAAGGCGCGCGCCATCGCATCTTTCCGGACCGCATCGAAGCGGGGACTTTTCTTGTAGCGGGCGCCATCACACGCGGCGACCTCACCGTCACCAACTGCAACCCGGCGCATCTCGGCGCGGTGATTTCCAAGCTGGAAGAGGTCGGCGCGGGCATAGAACTTCTCGGCCCCAACTCCGTGCGCGTCACCGCCTCAGGCCCACTTCGTGCCGCCGATATCTCCACCGAAGAGTATCCCGGCTTTCCCACCGACATGCAGGCCCAATACGTGGCTCTAGCAACTCAAGCCGAAGGCGTCAGTCAGGTCCGCGAAAACATCTTCGAAAACCGCTTCATGCATGTGCAGGAGCTGGTCCGGATGGGCGCGAACATCAAAGTAGATGGAAACACAGCCACAGTGCGCGGACCGGCAAAGCTTTCCTCCGCCGCGGTCATGTGCTCCGATCTGCGCGCTTCGGCCTCGCTCGTCCTCGCCGCGCTGGTCGCCGACGGCGAATCCATTCTCGACCGCGTTTACCACATGGACCGCGGCTACGAACGCATTGAAGAGAAACTGAGCAGTGTAGGCGCGCAGATACAACGCCTCGGAAATATCTTTACCCCGCGAGAGGAAGCCACACTGGTGACGTGACCGCAGGGGTTCGTGTTTTCTCAAGACCCAGCGCGTGGTCTGGGGTACCCAGCGCATTCAATTATCCTCCGGTCAATGCCGGATCCTTTCTGTTGGGTCATTTCTGTTTGTTGTTAAGGGCGCGCCACGCGGCCAGAGAGTCCATGTAATCTCGCCAATGCGCGATTTTTCGACTTTCGATTTTTATGATCGAGCAAAACCGATTGTTGTACTTCACGCCAGTCGCAAGGACTGTCCCGTGAACTTCGTACTCGATGACGACCGTGCGACCGTTATCGGCCTGGTGGGCAATCAGATGGTCGGCAGACTGGAGCTTGATGTAGTCTCCATAGCCGCCAAACGCACTCATGAGGTTGGCGCGTCCCTCTATTTTTCGCGGCCATCCCAGATCATAGAGGACTTCGTAAACTATGTCATCAGCGACAACATCGAAGAAGTGTTCGCCATCAACCAGGTCGCCCAACGCGCCTCGGACTAGCTGGAAGTACGGTTCTGCTGCTTCATATTCCGCATATCGTTTTTTCTTCATCATGAATCCCCGCGCCACTGGGTGGGGAAGCAAAGATCCCCACCGGTTCGCGACCCAATTCACCGAATCTCAAACACATCCTTGGTCGCAGCCGCTACCGCTTCCGCGCGCTCCATCACCTTCTCTGCGACGCCATAAAACTCCGCCGCCTGCGGGCTCTTTGGCCCTGCGAGTGCAACGGGTAATCCGCGATCTCCACCCTCGCGAATTGCAGGGACTAGTTCAATCGACCCCAGAAACGGCACGTTGAACTGCTTCGCCGTCCTCTCCGCTCCACCGCGCGAAAAGATATCAATCACGGTCTGGCAGTGCGGGCAGGTAAAGTGGCTCATGTTCTCCACGATGCCCAACACCTCCACGTTGACCTGGGCAAACATCTCGAGCGCCTTGCGCGCGTCTTCCAGGCTCACATCGCTGGGCGTAGACACAACCACCGCTCCGGTCAGCGGCACGGTCTGAACAAGAGATATGACTACGTCACCCGTGCCCGGCGGCAGATCGACGATCAGATAATCCAATTCTCCCCATTCCACTTGCTGCAAAAACTGCCGGATTATCTGATGCAGCATCGGCCCGCGCATCACCAGAGGCTTGTCTCCGGGCGAGATATATCCGATGGAAATCGTTTTGATGCCGTGCGTCAGGTTGGGCTGAATCATCTGGCCATTCACGACCGGCTGCTGCGTCGAGCCCATCATGAGCGGAACATTCGGTCCATAGATATCGGCATCGATCAGGCCCACGCGCTGGCCCAGCTTGGACAAGGCAATGGCCAGGTTCACGGCCACCGTGGTTTTGCCCACGCCGCCCTTTCCCGATCCGACTGCGACAATCTTCGATACGCCGGGCAAAGCCATCGGCGTTGGCATGGCATTGGAATGCGCCATAGGGATTTGGTTGCTCCTTCTCTTCTTTGAACTTCTGTTTTTGTTTTCCGCTTAGTCGATTATTCGCGGCTGCCGGTAAGTTCATCTGGTTCCGGCGTCGCCTTGCGCGCCTCTTTCCGCCGCGCCTGCTCTGCCTCGCGATACTTGCGCCGGAGCAGGGCATCGTCAAAGCGGCGCTGCTCGTTCGGCGTCTCCACAACCAGCCGCGGAATCGACTGCGGTTTCCCGGCCTCGTCCACCGCTACAAAGACTAAATACGCGCTGGCTACGTGGGCCACATCGCCGGTTCGCGAATCCTCCGCCCACACCTTCACGCCCACCTCCATCGAACTGGTAAAAGCCCGGTTCACGCTCGACTTCAGAGTGAGCAAATTTCCCAGCCGCACGGGCTGGATAAAGTCGATGTGATCCATCGAAGCCGTGACTACATTGGTTCGGGCGTGCCGGTATGCGGCCATGGCGCCGGTCAGATCGATGAAATGCATCAGCCGCCCGCCCAGCAGATTGCCCAACGTGTTGGTATCGTTGGGCAAAATGATCTCCGTCATCTCCGATCGCGTGCTGGCCACAGTGCGTTCCGCCGGTTTTATTTTCGGATCAGCCATGTTCTTCCTGCTCCATTATGACCTTTGTACTGCGATGTGTATTCCCGCGCACTGTAGTTTTGACAGCCGTACAGCTACAATAAAAGAGTCGGCAAGCGCGTGAGACGAGGAAACGGGTAAACCAGCCTGTTCCAGTTTCAGCAATTGCCGCCAATTAAGCAAATCTCTCCGGTCAAACTCCACCGGATCAGGATCTTCCAAGAACATGGATAAACTTGCCGGTCTAAAGGAAATTCTCACGCTGGACCCCAAGAACAGCTTTGCACGCTACGGCATCGCCATGGAACTGGCCAGCCGCGGCGATGTCAAGGCCGCTCTCGCGGAGTTTGACCTGTTGCTGACCAATGACCCGGACTACACGGCCGGGTACTTTATGGCCGCGCAGACCCTGGCCTCATCCGGGCAGAATCAGAAAGCCATCGAGCGCCTCAAGACCGGCATCGGATGCGCCGCCAGAAGCGGTAACAGCCATGCCCTGAGTGAGATGCAGGCCATGCTGGGCGAGCTTGAGCGGCAAAATTAAAAATACGGTATCCTGATATAGCTTTTCATATTCCGCTTCAGAACCAAATCGATCTCCTGATTCACTTGGTCTACTTGCTTCATCACTCTCACTAAGGAGTACATCATGGTGAAGTACTCAATCGTCGTTCCTTTTCAAAATGAGGAAGAAAACGTCACCATCCTATACGCGCGCCTGAAGCAGGTTATGGAGCAGGTTGGTGAGGATTTTGAGCTGGTTCTGGTCGACGATGGTTCGCGAGACCGCACCTACAAGCTCCTCGAAGAGATTGCCGCCGTCGACTCCCGCGTGCTGGTCATCAAGCTGCGCCGCAACTTTGGCCAGACCTCGGCGCTAGCCGCCGGCTTCGATCACGCCTCCGGCGAGTTCATCCTGGCGATGGACGGCGACCTGCAGCACGATCCCAACGACATTCCTGCATTCATCGAAAAGCTGGACG
>Ga0182012_10004349_pt1 | contig 14821 bp, 8 predicted proteins | sample 612S2SmetaG_FD_120486 | JGI IMG/M metagenome (GOLD analysis project Ga0182012, IMG submission 120486) | Permafrost microbial communities from Stordalen Mire, Sweden - 612S2S metaG | ecosystem: Environmental > Terrestrial > Soil > Wetlands > Permafrost | place: Sweden: Stordalen | collected... | reverse complement strand
GATGGTGAGGGATGTTCCCTGATGAAGCGTCTGGAACTCTAGGTGAGTACGACAGCCTGCGGGATGGAGAAGGGGGAGGATTTTCTGCGCTCCCTCTGGAAGGGAGAAAAATCAGGGCATACGGCGGGTGTAGCCCATTACCAAGCCCAGCAACAGATTGGAGAAATCCAACAACGCTTTGGTTTCCGCGGGCCAGCCATGATTATTGCCAACGCCTGTGCCGGGGGAGGAAACGCCATCGGTCATGCCGCCGATCTGATCCGAACCGGGATGGCTGATATCGTCTTGGCAGGAGGCTATGATGCTCTGTGTGATCTCGTCTTCACGGGATTTGACTCACTTCAGGCACTTGCTCCCGACGCATGCCGTCCCTTTGACCGGGGGCGAAGGGGATTGATGTTGGGGGAGGGGGCCGCCTTCCTAGTGGTGGAAAGTGAACGCCATGCCCTCGAACGGGGGGCAGCCCTCCATGGCGTTGTTGTCGGTTACGGACAGGCCACTGATACCTTTCATCTGACGCAGCCTGCGCAGGATGGAGCGCCTCTCGAACAGGCGATGCGTCAAGCTCTTGAGAAGGCTCGTCTCACCCCGAGCGAGATCGGCTATGTGAATGCCCACGGGACGGGCACACCCTTCAACGACGGGGCCGAAGCAAAAGCTTTCCACGCAGTATTCGGAAAGACCTCCACGAAGATCAGTTCCACAAAATCTGCAATTGGTCACACACTAGGCGCGGCGGGAGCAATCGAGAGCGTTTTCAGTCTGCTTGCCCTCAAAAGTGGTTTTCTCCCTCCTCAAGTCAATCTGCTCGATCCCGAACTACTTGTGGCGGATGCCTTGGTGAAAGTGGGAGAGACGGCCAGCCTTCACTCCGTGATGAGTGTTAACCTCGGTTTCGGAGGTTCCAACGCCGTCTTGGTTTTTAGCAACCCATGAATATTGGCATTCTTTCCTACGGTATGGTCTCTCCCGGCGGGATTGGCCCTGAGTCCTTGGAGAAGGAATGGCCATGCACCAAGATACGAAATGCCCTGGGCACAAGAAGTCATGACGTGGCTTTGGTGGACCGTACACTTCCGGAGCTGGCGCGATGGGATAGGGAACCGCGCCTCCGACGAGCTAGCCCCGTTACAACCTTCATCGTTGAATCGGCAAACCAGGCTCTGGAGGCTGCTCCCGAGATAGACCTTTCACGCACGGGAGTGGTCGTCTCATATTTTCTCGGATGCCTGATCTACTCGATTCGTTTTTACCGTGAAATGATCAAGGATGGCCGCCGTTTCGCCAGCCCTATTCTCTTTCCTGAGACGGTGTTCAACAGCCCTGTCAGCCATCTTGTCACAACACTTGGCTTGGGTGGTCCTGTCTATTCCCAGGTGGGTGACAAGTCCTGCTGGGCCAATGCCCTACGCACCGCGAAATGCTGGTTGCTTAATGGCTCTGCCGATCATGTGATCGTCATTGGGGCCGAGGAATTCGATCCGCACGAACTTGATGCCTTTCATGCAGCAGCTTGGTTGCGGGGAGGTAATCTTATTCCCAGCGAGGGGGCCGGCGCGCTCCTACTCACCGCGTGCGCCGGAAACAGAATGCTCACACTATCCGAGGTCGAGGACGGTTACTGCTTTTTCAACAAACAAGAGGCAATGGAGGCAGCTCGGTCATGCCTGCAAGAGTTTCCGGAAAAGTCTCCGATTCTGCCATCGGCGACATCCTGGGCAAAGAAAATTGAGCCTAAGGTGCTGGGCAAGCGGGCCTTGTCTTGTGATAACCGACAGTCTTCCCTTCCCTTCGAGGCTTCTACTGCTTCTGCTGCCTGGGACACCATTCGTGCATGCAGGTACCTAGAGAGGAAGAGAGAAGGTGACCTGATTATACCATACTGGGGATTGTCTCACCAGTTTGCCGCCGCCAGGATCTCCAGCCCTCCTTTAATTCCAAAAGTATCCAAGAGCCAATCGAGCCTAGGATAATTTGCAGCGACTGGCCGATCCGGAAATTGAAACCTCCGAAAAGATCGCGCTGTCCCAGATTATTGGTTCCAATGACTCCGCGGTCACGACGAGAACGTGCCATGGCCGCAAATCGCCTGTTGTACAGACGCATGAACCAGAATACGGGGGCTGCATTGCGGTGGCTATAGGGTGGCTCGGTGAGATCCTCCCCACCACTTTTGAAAATGAAGCGGGCTACAAAAAAATAGTACAGGCCGATATCGAGCCGGAATGCGACACGCATCAGGTCAAAGTCGGCCAGGTAATCGTATTTGTTCTCGTAGAGTGCTTCAAACATGCGCTGGTAGCTGGTGAGAAAATCCCGGTTATGCCGCTCCACTTCCGGTGCGACCTCCTCCCCCCGACGCCAAGTCAGGATCATGCGCACGGCAGAGGATGTGGTGAAAGAGATCCAATCCATCCCCGGACTGTAAAATGGATCCAGAAAAGCAGACGCATCGCCGGTCAAAACAAATCCGTCGCCCGCCTGCACGGAGGAACAGTATGGAAGATTGCGCCGGAAATGCACATCGCCTTCGATAAATTCCGCCCCCCCGAGCATCTCGCGGGCACCTGCATGTTGGGAAAGGAAGCGGCGGAGTTTTTCTCCCACAGGGGAATGATCTTCGGGCCATTCGGCAATCCTCTGGTCGATGACCACACCGATGCTGGTATCTCCTCCCTTAAGGGCGATCCACCAGGCCCACCATCCGTTGCCGACAAAGTGGTTAGTGGCGGTGCCACGGATGCCAACAAAAGGACGACCCAGTCCGGGATTGTTCCTGATGAATTCCTCATCATCCCAATCCCGCGTTCCTCTCCATCTCGACCAGACGGAAAGAGTCGGATGACGTGTATTAGGCTTCCACCACCCATTCTCTCTGGCTAAGAGGCACCGCACTCCGGAGGCATCAACGACCCATCGGGCACTTAGGGTGCTTTCCCCTGCCTCTGAGCTGATATGGAGAATCTGTTGCCCCCCGGGTGAAAGCTCCACGGAGGTCACTGATGCAGGACGTAAAATTTCAACTCCCAGCGCGCCAGCACGCCTTAGCACCTCCTCGTCCAGAACGGCCCTATCCAACAGAAATGAGGGGACGGTTGAGAGATATTTGCCCCCAATTTCAGAGCAATCGCCAATGCCGCTGCATTGGTCATTTGAAAACCAAAACCTGAGGCCGTTTTTGCAGAGTTGCGTCTCAGTGAGAAACCGGGTGAGGCCCAGTTTTCGGCAGAGAAAGTAGCCGCTGACTTCCACGGTAGCCTCTCCAACGCGGCGTTTAAAGGCGCTATTCTTTTCAATGAGAACCACTCTTAATAAGGGATCTTCACGTTTGAGAAGCAACGCGACGGCGGCTCCACTGAGGGCGCCGCCGATCACGGCTACGTCCCATTCCTCCGTCTTCTGGGTAGATGGAAGCTCCTGCATGGCACAAACCATAAGTCTCTCGACCTGAGCCGGGCAAACGAGTAATTCGCAGGGCTCCGATATTACAGAAGGCATGAATGATATAAGAAACCACAGGGGATGCGTGAGTAGGAGTGCGAAGCAGTCCACGGACATTCCTTGCGGCAGCAGGATTATTCAAAAGAGGTGATAGGAAATTAGCCGCCTTCCCTATGCGTAAATACTGGCTGGCGATCTTGCAGGGGGCTGTTTCGGTTTTTCTGATCTGGCATCTCTTCAGCAATCCCTCCTTGCGCTCCGAAGTCTCCCGGGTGCTTGCGGTTGCTGATTTGCGCTGGCTGGGGCTCGGCCTTCTGGCCGCCATTCTGAATGAATCGTTGGCCGCCGTGCGCTGGTGGTTTGTGTTACGCGCCTTTGGAACTCCCGTAGGTCTGGGACGGGTATTTCTTTTCTGCGGGGCGGGCATCTTTTTTTCCCTTGGACTTCCGGGAACCGCCGGGGGAGACGCCTTTCGAATTCTCTATATCATCCGTCTTTATCCTCATAAGAAGCTGCGCACCGCGCTCTCAGTTCTGGCCGACCGTCTCTGTGGTCTTGTCTCCTTGGCGTTGGCTCTCTCCTTGTCGGTGGGGCTGCGTTACCGTCTCTTTAATCATGATATCCTTTCACGCCAGATCCTTATGGCGGCAATCGCATTGCTGAGCGGAACCATCCTCCTAGTCTTTCTCTGGTGGTTAACGACTCTTCCGAGGGTTCGTACTCTCTGGGTTCCGGAGATTATGGCTCCCTTTCGCAAGAGGGTGAATCATTTAGGCTATGTTTTTTTGGGGCTTACTTCCCGACCCAGCTTCATTGCCGCAGGGGTACTCTCTTCCATGGGAGCCATCACAGCTCATTTTGCGACCTATTTTTGCAGTGCCCGCGCATTCATGCTGCACCTCACTATGGGGGATATCTTCACGGTCATGCCTGTGGTCGATACCCTGATCGTTCTTCCTGTGACTCTTTTTGGAATTGGCCTCAGGGAAACACTCTTTAATCAGCTTCTTGGGAGTCTATTTGCGGTACCTGCGGGAGTGGCCACATTAACCTCGCTCGGAGGCTTTGGATTGCAGGCAGCGGTTGCATTGATAGGGGCACTCTGTGTTCCCTTCACAACAGCGGAGAAAAAAAGTAAAAATTAAAAGCTGACTACTCAAACATGGAGGGCTCGTTGATAGTGCCTAGAAGATCGGTATGCAGTGAACTCAACATGGTTTAGAGTTCTCCAGGTGGCAGGACGACTCTCAATTTTTCAGATGATTAGGGTGATATCATCCCTCTCGAATTGATTCCCTTTTTGAACTTCTGACTTTGTCTCGAGAATTATCGCTCTCCTATAGGGTCTAACCCTACTGAAAATGGACTCAGCGATCTAGAAAATGGCATGAAGTAACTAGAGCCATGAGCAAGCCTTATCAGCAGAGTAAGTATGTCAACCTATTCTCCTAATCGCTCCAAAACCATGAGTCAAAATAATGAGTTAGCACGAGTGAGTGAGTAGGCTCTTGTGAGTGGTGGGGAGGAGCATATTTAGATGAAAAAGCGCAATATATCATCGAGCGAACATGCACCGCATTCGCACATACTTCGTGAAGACAGGGTAGTTATTCACCCCATGGTTCCTCCAATGCACTAGAGATAATCTCGAGTTCATGAAATTGCTTAAGGAGGCGAGATGCCAGAGGTATTGACTCAATCGGAATCACAGTACGCCCTCCTCTCTTCTATCGTCGAATGCTCTCAGGACGCCATTTACAGCGAGTCACTGGAGCAGGCTGTACTTTCATGGAATGCAGCTGCTGAGAAAATATACGGTTACTCTGCTGAAGAAATAATCGGCAAAAACTTCATGCCATTGATTCCCCCGGAGCACAGGGAGGAATATCGAGAAATGTGTGCTCGAATCAAACGGGGAGAACGAGTTGATCATTTCGAAACAACCCGTTTGCGGAAGGATGGAAAAAAAATTTGGGTTTCGATATCGCTTTCCCCAATCCTAAATGGTCAGGGCGAGGTGCTCGGTATCTCTAAAATTGGACGTGATATCACTGAAAGTAAGAAACGCGAAGAAGATCTGCTTCTTAAAGAAAGAGTGTTACGTGAAGTTGCTCAGGGTGTGATCATCACTGATGCAAGTCAGATGATTGTCTACGCCAACCCGACTTTTGAGTTACTCACCGGCTACAACTCGGATGAGGTTGTAGGCAGGAATTGCAAATTTCTACAAGGGCCAGACACCGATCCGGAGACTATCGATAAACTCGGTCTGGCGCTAAGAACCGGCAAATCGTTTCACGGAGAGATTCTCAACTATCGGAAAAACGGAACATCATTCTGGAATGATCTCAACATCAGTCCCGTGCATGAAGATGAGGGAACCCTCTCTCGGTTCGTGGGCATCCAGCGTGATGTTACCGAGCGGCGACACACCCAGGAGTTGCTTCGTAAAAGTGAACTGCATCATCGCTCACTCTTTGAAAATATGTTGGAGGGATATTGCTATTGCCATCTCCTCTATGAAGACGGGCATCCCCAAGACTACATCTATCTGGAGGTCAACAGGGCATTCGAAACGCAGACAGGGCTCAAAAATGTTTCCGGAAAAAAAGTAAGTGAAGTTCTACCCGGAATGTATGAGGCCAATCCGGAACAATTTGTGATCTATGAGCGAGTAGCCTCGAGTGGGAATCCGGAGCGATTTGAGACGTATTCAAGACTGCTGAAGATGTGGTTTTCAGTTTCGGTCTATAGCTATGAAAGTGAACATTTTATATCCGTATTTGAAAATATCACTGAGCGAAAAACGAATGAAGCGCGTTTTCGCCTGCTTGTGGAATCCAATGCCCAGAACGTTTTCTTTTGGAATTTAAAAGGGGAGATACTAGATGCCAATGATTCTTTCCTGAAGCTCATCGGGTACACCCGCGAGGAACTGGATGCCAGGCACCTCAGCTTGGTTGGGTTGACACCGCCACAATACGCCGATCTCGACCTCCACGCACGAGAAGAGATCAGGGTTAACAATGTGTGTGCTCCGTATGAGAAAGAATTCATCCGTAAGGACGGCTCCCTCGTGCCGATTTTGATCGGTGCAGCTGTTATTGAGGATTCCCCGGAAAACGGCGTTGCTTTCGTTCTTGATATCACGCTGCTTAAGGATGCCGAGCATAGATTGACAAAGGCGCTGGAAGATCAAAAAGCACTCACTAGTACAGCCCAGGCCGCCTTGGAGAGCAAAGGTCAGTTCCTTGCCGTAATGAGCCACGAGATTCGCACTCCCATGAACGGAATTCTGGGATTTGCTGAACTGCTAATTTCCGAGGACTCCCTTTCTCCGGAAGCTCAGGAGCACCTACATGCGATTTTAAAAAGCGGAGAAAGTCTCCTGCGTATCATAGATGATATTCTCGATTACAGCCGTATTGATGCCGGCAAACTCGTGATCGAAAACACCAACTTTTCCATCCATGATCTCGTCGTAGAGATCAAAAGTCTTTTTGAATTTTCTATCAGAGAGAAGGGGCTCTCTTTCGAGTGTTCGGTGGATAAATCGCTTCCCCCGCAAATCACCGGCGATGCAGGCCGGATACGGCAGATCTTGCTAAATCTTATTGGCAACGCCATTAAGTTCACTTCCTCCGGCTCCATTGGGCTCGACATATCCCATCGCAGGCTTGATTCACAAGTGCTAATCGAATTTAGCGTCAAGGATACTGGTTTAGGTATCCCACTCGACAAGCAGGGGATGATATTTGAGTCCTTCACTCAGGCTGATTCGACTATTTCCCGGCGTTATGGTGGAAGCGGTCTCGGGCTTGCTATTTCGAAAAGCTTGGCAAAGCTGATGGGAGGTTCAATTGAACTCAAAAGCCAGCCGGAAAAGGGCTCCACATTTTCACTGTTGATACCTCAGCAGAGGGCGATCTTCGTAGCACCCGTCATTGCAAGCAAGGAACCAGCCGTGCTCACAAACGACCTCGCCTCGCACTATCCAATGAGTATTCTTGCAGTCGATGACAATGATCTGAATCTGCGTCTTATTATCGCCATGCTCCAACGCCTTGGCTATAGCCCATTCAGCGCCAGGAATGGATTGGAAGCAGTAGAAATATATCAGAAAGAACATCCCCAGTGCATCCTGATGGATATCCAGATGCCGGTCTTGAACGGAATTGATGCCACAAAACAAATCCGAGAAATTGAAACAGCCTCCGCGCGACCCCGCGCGTATATTTCTGCTTTGACCGCGAATAGGGTTCCTGAGGATCAAGCACATTGCATCGGCGCCGGAATGAATTTCTGCCTGACCAAACCGGTGAAAATCCAGAATATTGCGGATGTCGTGATTGCCGCATCAGCGATTGCAGTAGGTGCCGTTTAAAAAGACGAAACCGATGATTCATCAAATATTTTGCCTTCCTGCTTTTGGGTAATAAAAAAATTGCGGTGCACTAACCAGAATTCAGAAAATGAGGTGCTGATTATCCTTGTTTGATAATGCAGAAGGAAGATCAGATAGAATCTTTGGATGTTTTTAGGAGAAACCAGCACTGGATCAAGGCAGCTTTTGTGCTCTAAACACCCTAAGCCAATCGGGCTCCGGTCCGCACCCGCGCACTGATGTATCGGGGCGCCGCTTGAGACCTATGGTTCTGGCTAGTAGCCGTTCTAGACTGTCCCAGAATCCCACCCCATCCAGTATGGGATTGAGGAAATTTGTCATGGTGCAGTAATGACTGTTTTTAGGGTCGGTGTGATGCAGGGCATGATGTTTTCCCGATTGGAGGATGTGAATGTCCTGCAGAAAGGAAATTAACGGTCCGTTTTCCTTTCGGGTGCGATGTTCCCATTTGTGAAATTCATTGGCATTCGCCGTAAGCAGGGCGAATAACCAAACATGCCATGTCAGTAGCCCCAAGCACCATGATCCGATTAGGAGAATGAATGCTAGGATGACCAGATCCCAAGAGCTATGCCACCAAGTGTGTCGCGTCATATAACGAGGGAAGTGATGATGAATGGTATTGGGGCGGCCGATGAATTTGCCAACAAATGGGGTATCTTCACGGATATAGGCGTCCTCGATCCAGTGGATGATACCGGAAGCGAATTCTGCGGCAATGATCGTGGCTATGATTTGGGTGGCGAAGCCGAGTGGAGTAGTCATGCCGCCGGTGTAAGCCAGCTTGCCCGTCGAGCGTGAATCGATAAAACTTCAGGCAATATTGCCTGAATCGATGTTATGAATATTCACCATCTGGAGCTTTTTTATTATATTGCACGCCATGGAGGAATCATGCAGGCGGTGCGAAACATTCCTTATGGCATCCAGCAGCCTGCAGTGAGCGGCCAGATAGCACAACTGGAGGAATCGCTCGGCACCACGCTCTTCCATCGTCGTCCCTTCTCTCTCACCCCCCCGGGGAAGAAGCTTTTTGAAAAGATATCACCCTTCTTCTCGGATCTCGACCGGATGGAGTCAGAATTACGGGGAGGGGAGTGCAGTAGCCTCCGGATTGGTGCCTCCGTGATTATTCTGCGGGATCATCTTCCGGAGGTTCTTCAAGACGTGAAAAAGACATTTCCCCAACTCAAGGTCTGGTTGCGTGAAGGGTATCAGCAGGATTTAGAAAATCTGCTCCTCCGCGATGAGATTGATATTGCCGTGACGATTGTGGAGAAAAAATCGGCTCAGGGAATCAATGTATTACCCTTCATTGAACTACCGCTTGTGCTGCTGGTCGGGAAGGAAAGCCGCATTAAAACGCCCTCTCAGCTCTGGAAACTGGATAAAATCACCGAGCCACTTATCTGTCTGCCGCCCACAGAATCTCTCTGCAGGAATTTCCAGAATGGTCTAGCAAAGCTGGGTGTCGATTGGTTTCCGGGTATAGAAGTCAGCTCTCTGGAACTCATAGAGAGGTATGTGGCCTCCGGACTGGGAATAGGTCTTTCGGTTGTTATTCCTGGGGCCACCCATTCCCCGAGTATACGTGCTATTGCTCTGGAAGGCTTTTCGCCGATTCACATCGGTGCCCTGTGGCGGGGAAAACCAACGCCCCTCCTGCAGGCATTGCTTGACGAAATGAAACAGAAGGCCAAGCGACTGAAAACTAAAGGGACCTAAAACTCGCTCTAAACAGGCGCTTAACCCGATGTTCTGGCGCATCCCGATAGTTACAAGGAAATACGCATCATCGAAAAAAGCGATGTCAGACCGAGATTTATCGATTCGTCGTTTTCTCCCGAGGCTGGTAGTTCATCCCCCTGAGCAACGAAACTTTTCCTGAACTGACCCCCCCACCGCGAAATCATGAATACCCTCCAACAACTAAGAATGCAGGCGGCGGCTATCCAGCAGGCAATCGAGAACATGCAACTTGCCGGGAATCGAATGAGCCACGATCTGGAGGGGCTCTCACTGCGTATCGCGGCGCTGGAATCTGAGATCAGGCAGCAGGAAGGGATGATAGCTCTTTCCGATGATTCGGTGACAGCTAAGCCTTTGGAAGCATCTGTGGTGACGCAATCTTCAGTGCCCCCCGTCATTCCGCCGTCGCCTTCTCCCCGGGAGCCACAAACTCCTATCGAACAAGCCGAAAGGTTGGAGGATCAAATATTCACTCCTTCTCCGCCGAGAATCCCCCTAATGACCGATCAGATTGCCAAACCTGCCGCCTCCACCAACAACTGGGAGCAGTTCATGGGAGCAAAGCTCTTTGCTTGGGTTGGCGGTCTGGCGCTTTTCCTTGGTATAGCGCTCTTTGTAAAATACTCCTTCGAGCGTGATTTGATCTCCCCCGCGGTCCGGGTCTCCATCGGGTTCCTCAGTGGGCTTATCCTCCTTGCCGGTGGTCTGGTGATGAGACGCAGGGATACCATCGTGACTGCCCAGACACTAGCCTCAACAGGCATTCTGGTTCTCTATGCGGTCACCTTTTCCTGCCGAGCTTATTATCATTTTGTATTCTTTGACACGCTTCCGACTTTTCTGGTGATGGTGTTCATAACTGTTGTTGCCATTCTCATTTCAATAAGGATGGACGCGGTGGCGGTAGCGGTGCTTGGGATTGCTGGAGGATTCCTGACACCGATTCTGATCTCCTCTGGTCAGGACAACCCTCTCTTGCTCTTCGGTTACATTGGATTGCTGGACATTGGATTGCTTGCCGTAGCCCTTGGCAAGAGATGGGCTTCTCTGCCGATACTTGGAGGTATCGGAACGATGGCGATGCAGGCTGATTGGATCGCGAGGTTTTTTAACGCCGGACATTATGAGCAGGGTAATAAGGTAATCGTCTGCATGGCGGTTTTCGCGGGTTTTTTCGCGCTCTTTATGATTGCGACCGCCCTTGGGAAAAAATTCAGGAAACTGGAATATCCCCTTTCCGCTACGGCTGCATGGGTCGGTTCGCTGGCACTTCTTGCCGCCACGTTTTTTCTGCTTTTCCCTTCGCTCGGCCAGCGGCCTCTTCTTCTTTTTGGCTATGTATGGATGATCGACCTCGGTTTCCTAGGGCTAGCTGTTCTGGATGATCGCCGGCTAGCAACGCGGATGCGTGCCGGGGTCTCGGTCTTTACGCTCCTTGCCCTTTGGACCAGTGCATATCTTTCCTATGAGAATCTTCACGCAGCACTCGCCCTGTATTTCATTTTCGCCCTGTTTCACACGGCTGCCCCGGTAATCCTTCATCGATGGAAGGGGAGGGGTGTTTCCGGTTGGGGGAGTATCTTCCCCGCACTTGCTCTGCTGCTCGTGCTCATACAGATCTTCAAGCTCCCTACGGTGTCGCTTGCAATCTGGCCACTGGTTTTGCTTCTCGACCTTCTGGCAGTGGGTTTGGCCCTAGCCAGCAGAAAGCTTATCCCAGTCCTGATCACCATGCTGCTGACGCTTGTGTCACTAGGTTCGTGGATTATCCGGATGCCGGCTGAACTGACTGGTTTCACCCCTTCACTTGTGGCCGTTGGGGGATTCTCCATTTTCTTCGTCGCCGTCGCGATCTGGATGAGCCGGAGCCCGCAGCTGGAATTATCCACTGAGAAGGATCTCATGGTCCAGATCCCGGTGATGTCGGCCACGCTTCCCTTCGTACTGCTAGCCATGATGCTGCTTAGGCTGCCGATTTTAAACCCGACACCTATCTTTATTGTTTCCCTTCTTCTGGCCCTCTTGATGCTCCTTCTGGTGCGGATAATGAAAATCGAAATTCTTTCCATTGTGGCTTTAGGCTGTACCGGCGTTCTCGAATATCTCTGGTATTTCCAGTATTTTGGAGAATTTCAGCATTTCGCGGCAGACAAAACCGTTCTGGTGCTCTCATGGTTTTTCGTTTTCTACGCGCTCTTCACGATATTCCCTTTCCTCTTTCGTCGGAGTTTTGAGGCAAGTATTATTGTCTGGGCCGTCGCTGCTTTGGCAGGACCGGTGTATTTTCTGCTCTTTTACAATCTGGTCAAAGCCGACTATCAGAATCTGCATCACTTGATGGGATTGCTTCCCGCGGCGTGCGCCATTCCACCCCTTCTAGGACTCTGGTTGCTACTCCGATGGATGCCTTATGATTCTCGCGTCCGCACTTCCCAACTTGCGTGGTTTGGCGGAGTTTCCCTATTTTTCCTCACACTGATCTTCCCCATCCAGTTCCATCATCAATGGATCACACTCGGATGGGCCTTGGAGGGGGCTGCTCTCTGTTGGCTTTTTCACCGGATCCCCCATCGCGGGCTGGCGCTGACGGGCTTTTTTCTTCTGATAGCCGCATTTGTGAGGCTGGCCCTCAATCCGGCTGTGTTGGACTACTACGTACGATCCGCCACCCCGATCTTGAATTGGTATCTCTATGCCTATGGCATCACCGCGATCGCTCTCTTCACAGGGGCCTATTTGTTGGCTCCTCCCCGAAACAGGATCGCAGGCTATAACGCGCCGCCGCTGCTCTGGGGACTTGGTACAATTCTCTGCTTTCTCCTTCTCAATATCGAGATAGCCGACTACTTCAGCGTTCCTGGAACGCCGGTACTCACCTTTGACTTTGAGGGGAATTTTGCCCGCGATCTCAGCTACAGCATCTCATGGGCTCTCTTTGCCTTGATTCTGCTGATCATCGGAATCGCTAGGCGGGTTGCACCGGTTCGCTATGCCAGCATCGCTCTCCTAGCCATTGTATTGCTCAAACTCTTTTTCCATGATTTTTCCACGCTGGATCAACTCTACCGGATAGCTGCCTTCATCGTAGTGGCCGTGATTGCTATCCTGGCATCCTTCCTCTATCAGCGTTTCCTGCTTCCTGTCAGCCGGACGAACCAGTCTTGAGTCGCGCCGACTATTTGTCCCCTGCAAGCCATGAAACTTTTTAATGCCTCGTTTTTGAAGCTCCTGATCACCCAGAGCCAAGTGGCTTTCAACGATAATGCCACGAAGCTTCTGCTGATCGGGTTGGTTAATATAGTTCTTCCGGCGGAAAAGGCCCTTCACTACGTGAGTGCGATTTCGTTTCTTCTGGTGGCTCCCTATGTTCTCTTTTCCCCGCTTGCCGGGTATTTGAATGACCGTTTCGCAAAACGCAATGTGATCCGATGGAGTCTCTGGGTGCAGATCACAGTCATGGTTGTCCTGATCGGGGCGGCGGCGATTCACGATCTTCACTTGATTATGCTCGGGTTTTTTTTACTAGCGACCCAAGCGGCACTCTACACTCCAGCCAAGCGCTCCATTATCAAGGAGATCCAGAGCCCGGAGAATATCCAGCGGGCTGTCGGATGGACCGAAATGACGGGAATTGGAGCGATTCTCGGAGGAAGTCTTGCGGGAGGTATCTTAATCGATGCTTTAGCCCCAAAATTTTCCAATCCTCCCTGGGGTGCCGCCGTTGTAATCCTGAGCGCTTTTCTTTTTATCTGTCTTGTCTCGGCGCTTCTCTTTCGAAGATTTCCGCAGGGATCCTCCAATCCATCCCTCAGATTCTCGGTCAGGACTCTCGTGGGTCACATCGACACCTTTGGGGTACTCTGGAAGACGGAAGGCATCTTCAAGCCGGCACTCACCGAGGGAGTCTTCTATCTCATCGCAGGCGCGCTTTTAATCATCCTTAACCAACTTGCCCGTATCGCCCACCCAGGCGGTGCCGGCACTGGCAGCGCCACCGGCATGATGATGGCGGTGCTTGGAGTGGGCACCGGCATTGGCAGCATGATCTCTGGATCAATGAAGCGCCAGAGCATCAGGCTTGCCGTAGTCCCCTTTGCCGCTCTAGGCATGGCGATCGCACTGCTCCTGCTCGGCCTAGCCAAGGAGGGATCTCCACAATACAGCGCTATTCTGATTGCCGGAATCTTTGGGGGAATCTATTGCGTCCCGGTGAGCAGCGCCTTGATCGAACGTTCTCCGGAAGTCAGCCGTGGAAGAATTCTCGCTGGGTCGAGCCTCTTTAGCAGTCTGACAGGTGTGATCGCCATAGGATTACAATGGTTCTTGGCGGATACTCTCGGCCTTCCCCCGTCTTATCAGCTCGCCGTGCTCTCGGGGATTCTCGTGATCACCGCGATCATTTCCTGCTACACGCTCAGGGTGGAGGTGCTGAGCATCATCACGCTCGCCCTCTCGCGTATCTTTTATAAAGTGTCCGCCCTGCACTCGCAACGCATCCCTCCCATCGGGGAAAAGGGAGGGGCTTTGCTTGTCGCCAACCATGTCAGTTATGTTGACGCCATTGTTCTTTCAATCGCCTGTCCGCGCCCAATCAGGTTCCTAGCCTATTCTTCATTCTTTAAGAATCCGCTTCTTGGTCCGATTCTCCGTGCATTTGGTGCAATTCCAGTCGATGAAAAAAAGGCCAAGGATGCGATTCGCGCCGCCGCCGGTGCCATTAAATCTGGAGAACTCGTCTGTATCTTTCCCGAAGGACAGCTGACTCGGACAGGGGCTCTGATGGGCCTGCGACATGGCTATGAACTAATCGCACGGCAGGCTGGATGCCCGATCATTCCGGTGATTACCGATGGTCTCTGGTCATCGATCTTTTCTTATGAGCGGGAAGCTTATTTCTTCAAGCGTCCCAGAACACTCAGGGTGCCCGTCCGGGTTGCCTTTGGCGAATCTCATGAGGAACTCCCTGGCAGCGAGTTGCGCAAGGAGTTTTCCCATCTGAGCGCCGAGGCGTTTGCCAGGAGGCCGGAGTTTAGGGAAAGCCTTCAGGAGGCATTCTTCAAGCAGTTAAGCGGTCATCCCGGCAAGGTCTATCTTGCTGATTATGCCATGGAGGGAAAGAAGTTGAGGGGGTTTGAGCTCTTGGGTGCGAGTATTTCAATGGGTCGCAGAATCAGGATGATCGCCAAGGATGAGGCGAGAATTGGCGTCGTGCTGCCACCAGGAATT
>Ga0182012_10004348_pt1 | contig 14825 bp, 8 predicted proteins | sample 612S2SmetaG_FD_120486 | JGI IMG/M metagenome (GOLD analysis project Ga0182012, IMG submission 120486) | Permafrost microbial communities from Stordalen Mire, Sweden - 612S2S metaG | ecosystem: Environmental > Terrestrial > Soil > Wetlands > Permafrost | place: Sweden: Stordalen | collected... | reverse complement strand
GCGGGGCGGCGCAAATCCTGGTGGACGGCGGCGACATAGAGCTTACTGGAGTGCAGTCACAATTTCAAACGGGTGTGAGCACCGAGGCCGTGCAGGAGTTTAAAGTGATGGCCTCTAATTTTGCCGCCGAGTATGGCAGAACGACTGGCGGCATTATTAATCTCACTCTCAAGTCGGGAACGAATTCATTTCACGGAGACGCGTACGAATTACTCCGCAACGAAGACTTGGATGCGCGCGGATTTTTCAATCCAACGCGGCGCGCCGACAAGCAGAACGACTTTGGCGGCATCTTCTCCGGACCAGTGCGGTTGCCGAAACTATACAACGGCCATGACCGTACGTTCTTCATGTTTGCCTATGAAGGTTTCCGCTACGACGCGGGCGCACTCAATCAAATAGGAACGTTCCCCACCAATGCGACCCGGCAAGGCGACTTTTCGGCATTGGTGGACTCGAATGGCAATCAGATTCCTATCTACGATCCGAACAGTACGATTGTGCAGCCTGACGGAACCGTGGTGCGCACCCAGTTTCAAGGAAATGTAATCCCCACCAGCAGTATCGATCCAGTGGCAGCGAGGATCTCCGCGATGTTGCCGCCATTGGATTTTCCGAATCAGTTAGCTAACAATATCTATACCGACGAGAGCAATCAGGTAAAGACCAAGATATTCGATTTTAAGTTGGATCATCAGCTGACCAGCAAGCACAGGCTCACGGGGAGCTATAACACCGATGAAGAGAAAAATTTGGACACTTGGGGCTTTGGAGCCCTTGGTCAGAGCGGCGGCGTTGACTCGACTACCACCTACATTCGTCTGGCTGAAGACTTCATCGTCTCGCCCACCATCTTGAACCACCTGCAGTTTAGTTTTTCGCGACGCCACTTCAATCAAGCACCGCAGTATTTCGGAAACTATGCCAGCCAATTGGGATTGACGGGAGTAAATAATCTGGTTTTCCCGACGATTGACATCACCGGCTACATAACTCCCGGCGGAGACACCTTCGGCGGCGGGCCTTTCGGCGAAGACTTCAAGGCACGCGACAATTCTTTCCAAGAAACGGAGGCGCTGAGCGTGGTGCGCGGAAGGCACAGTTTGAAATTCGGCGGCGAGGTTCGCAAGCAGCAGTTCAACGTGAAAGACCTAACCGACTACTCCGGGTATTTCGATTTCGATCCAGCGCAAACCAGTTTGCCGAACGCCACTCAGACGACGGGCGATGGCTACGCCAGTTTCCTGTTGGGCGCGGTAAACACGTCTACATTGAATTACTCCGGCAACAGCAGCGCCCACCGGTTCGCGGCCATGAGTGTATACGCGCAGGACGATTGGAAATTCTCATCGCGGCTGACACTGAATCTGGGGCTGCGCTATGACCGTTTTTGGCCCATGTCGGATGCAACCGGCCGGCTGTCAAGCTTCGATCCTACCGAACCAAATCCAGGAGCTGGAGGCATTCTGGGGGCGTTAGCCTTCGCCGGCAACGGTCCCGGGCGCACAGGCCAGTCAAGTTTTCAGAAGATTTACAACAAAGCCTTTGGGCCGCGCGTTGGTCTGGCATACGCCATAGATCAGCGGACAGTGTTTCGCGCCGGATACGGAATCTACTATCAGGAGTTAAAGGAACCAGGATGGGGCGGCGTCAACGATGGCTTCTTTATTAAACCTACAATTTCAACGCCCGACGGGTTTTCTCCGGCGTTTCAACTTGGTGGCGGATTTCCGCAAACGTTTCCTACATCACCCACGCTCGACCCATCGCTGGACAATGGCAGCAACATACCATTCGCCGATCCGGAACCGGCGCACCTTCCTACCGCGCAGAATTGGCAAGCCAGTATTCAACGGCAGTTATCGAACAAGTTGACGCTCGACGTTGCTTATGTGGCGGCAAAAGGAACACACCTCATTACTGCAAACAAAATCTATAACGAGGTGAACCCCAAATATCTCTCTCTCGGCAACCTGCTCAACGCCGATATTAATTCGCCTGAGGCGCAAGCCGCCGGCATCGGTCTCCCGTATCCAGGTTTCAGCGGCACTGTCGCACAGGCTCTGCGCCCTTATCCGCAATATCAAACAATCATCGGCTCAACCGATTATGGTTCCGACAAAACGGGCAACAGCACCTACAACGCTTTGCAGGTGAAGATGCAGGGGAAAATCACCCGCGACCTCATGCTGTTGCTGGCCTACACTTGGTCGAAAAATCTGACCGATGGATCGGACAACAGAGACCTTGACACATTCCTGGCCAACTACACGCAAGCGCAGGATGGCTATAACCGGCGGGCGGAGAAGACCTATGCGGCTGCCGATATCCCGCAAAGCTTGGTGACAAACTTCGTGTATGACGTGCCGCTTGGCCGCGGCCACCCCCTGTTGAACCGTGGTTGGATTTCGGCCGCCGTGAGTGGTTGGTCGTTGGGTAGCGTACTGACTTATCAAAGCGGGCAAGTGATCCCAACTCCCAGTCCCGCTTTTAGCGACGTGCCTTTGTTCGCGGGCGCTATCCGGCCGGATGTCGTCAATGGGCAAAATCCACTGACACCGCAAGCGATGGGTAATTTTGATCCGGGCTCGGACCTGTATCTAAACGCCAATGCCTGGACATCGCCGGCTGCCTTTCAATTCGGCAACGCCGCGCGCATGAGTGGGGCTCGCACCAAGCCCTTGCTCAATGAGGACTTCTCACTGTTGAAGACGACGAACCTCGGAGAGCATCTAAGGCTGCAATTCCGCGCGGAGGCCTTCAATATTTTCAATCGCACGGTTTTCGGTTTTCCGGCCACTGATCTGGGCGGATCTGATTTCGGCACGGTGGTAACGCAGGCTAATAAGCCGCGCAGTTTGCAGCTTGGGGCGAAACTGTTGTTTTGAGACTGGTTTTTGTACTTGTGTGCGCTGTTTCGGCGCTTATTGCGGCCAACTCGCCGGCGTCGGAAGCTTTGGCGCATGCCGAAAAAGCCCGGTTGCTTACGCTCGCGGGTCAATACACTGAGGCTTTAGTCGAGTGGCGCGCGGCGTTGCGCTTGGTTCCAGCAAACGCCGTCTTTCATAACTTATATGGTCTGGCGCTACAGCAGTCCGGCGAAATCGCCGCGGCACAGATGGAATTCCGGCGCGCCTTGCAGCTCCGCAGCGGTTTCGTCGACGCGCAGAACAATTTGGCGTATAGCCTATGGCAGAGTCACCAGGAGCAACAAGCCGCTATCGAAGCCGATCGCGCCCTAAAATTATCTCCCGCGGACCATTCTCTCCACTTGCTTCGCGGTCAACTCTTCGCTCACGCGTCAGATCGCTCCTCCGCCTGCCACGAGTTTTCGCTTGCCATTCCTTGGCCCCGAGAGGCTGCCTCTCTGTGGGAGATCATGGAGAACTGCCTGGCCGCCAACAATCGTCAGGTGGCTCTCGCAGCCGGCAACCTGCTTCCCACAGACGAGGATACGCAGTTCTCAGTCGGTCTCTGGCTCTTAGCCGCGAACCTGCCGGGCGAATCCATAGCGTTCCTTAAGAACGACCCGCGGGAACGTGGTGTTTTAGCGTTGGCGGAAGCTTATCTCGCTTCGTGCGAACCCGCGAAAACTCTCGAAATGCTTAACCGCATTCATCCTTCGCCGGAAAACGATTATCAGGCTCGGGACTTGCGGGCTTCCGCGTTGCTGGCGCTCACCCGGGAAGGAGAAGCGGAACGAGAGTTTCGCGCTATGGTCGAACGCTTCCCCGATTCACCCGCTGCTTATGTTGCCGCAACTCAACTTCCGTTGCAACAGAAGCGCTGGCAGGATGCGCTCAACCTATTGAACTCAGGCCTAATTCGGATGCCGGGCAACTGGTTGCTGTTGTTCCGGCGTGGTGTTGTCTACAAACTGAGTGGCCACTTGGATGAAGCGAAGACGGACTTCATTGACTCATTGAACAACCAAGGCGACGTTGCTTTGGTCGCGGCGGCCCTGGGTGACCTGGAAGCCGAGAAAGGCGATCTTGCCGGCGCGGCTAAACTCTTCCAACGCGTTTGGCAGCAAACGAAACTGCCGCAGTTCCAACTCGCTTATGCCTTGGCGTTAGACCGCCTGGGCGACGAACCAGAGGCGCTCGCTAAACTATGCGGGGCCGCCCGCTCATCTCCGCAAGATGCCCAGGTTCACTATGAGTTGGGCAAGATGCTGGCGCGCGCCGGGCGTTTTAGAGAAGCACAAGCGGAGTTCGAAACCGCTCGCCGGTTCAATCCTACCTCGGCAGTGATCCTATACGCCTTGGGCCACGCCTACCTTGCGGGCGGCGACCACGTCAAAGCGAAAGAAATCATGGCTGCTTTTCAAAAAGCAAAACAACAGACGCCACCTAGCCCCTGCAAACCTTTATGACGCGGTTTTCTGGGCGTTTTCGAATACTGTCAAAAAGACCGTCGCTGCTAACACCAGAGCGCCGCCCACGATCTGGACCATTGTCATCTTTTCGTGCAGCAACGCGACCGACAGAATCACTCCAAATAATGCCATGAGATATACCGAAACGGAAACCTGAGCGACTTCAAGCCGCTTTAAAACCCAAAAAAACAACACCATCGCGACTCCCCAGGAAAACGCGCCTAACACAAAAACAGAAAGCCAGGCTTGCCAGGGATAGCCGCTCGCCAGATAGAACGGGCGCGCATCGAACCCCGACCATACGGCACAGCCGGCAATGCCCACCACATAGCTGTAGATGAGCACCTCCAATTCACTGAAGCGAATCAATACGACCTTGCCGTAAGCATTCAGGAAAGCGCTGCCCGCGCCGGAAAGGAAGATCACGATATTGCCGATCAGCAGTTTACCGCCAAACGAAGCGTGGGTGATATCTTCCAGCGAAATCAAAGCCGTGCCCAGCATGGCGAGAACGAGCGATAGGCCGCGCGGAATTGTAAAACGCTCTCGTAGAAAAAGAATCCCCATGAGCACCATCATCACCGGGATGGTGAGGGAAAGTATGGAGGCATTGGCGGAGGTGGAACGGGCGATGCCCCAGGCGAGCCAAAGCGACGATGGCACAATGCCGAGCAGCCCCAGCAGTATGAAATCCCACACGCTGCGCATCGTTTTTCTGCCGGCCGCACGCATGGGACGCTTCTTTCGTTCCCACCACAGAAAAGGCAGCAGCAGCACGAAAGCAAAGAGCAAAGCCCAAACATTCATCGCGGCCGCGTCCATCGTTTCCGAAGCTATTTTGTACGCCGGAAATTCCGCCGCCCACAAGAAGTTAACGAAGACGAGGATGGCGAGGTCGAGCCAGCGGCCGGCAGGGCTTTGCGTCATGTATGAGTCGAACTCTCCCGCTGGAAAAGCAGGGTAACCTCCAAGATCTCATACACCTTTCAAAAGTTTTGCCAGCGTTTCCACGCCAGAACGCTGGTCAACCTGCACTTTCTTGACGCTCAGCGTGCGCGCCAGTTCGCCTGTCTCACGAAATCCAGAACCACAGAGGAGAACCACCACCGTTTCATCGCTCTTGATCACACGGTTCTCCCGCAGGTGCTTCAATGCGGCGTTTGACACGGCGGCGGAAATTTCCACATAAATGCCCTCGGCCGCTCCTAACGCCAACTGCGAGGCTAGCGCTTCCCCGTCGGAGACGTTGACGAACAATCCGCCGGAATCGCGAATCGCGCCTATCGCTTCAATCCCATCGGGCGGGAAGGCCATAGCTAGTTTCGCCTGCGCCGTTCTTGGAGCGGCAGCGTCCCGCGAAGTCTTGTAGGCCAAATCGCGAAGTTCCTGATCGTTTGTAACGTTACGCTCAAGCCCTTCCTGAAGCAAGAGATAGTCCTGCGGCAGGATGCCGGCCATCTTCGGTAGCGTGGAAATTTGCCCCCTATCGCGAAGATCACAAAAGCCACGCCAAATGCCGGCTAAAGTTCCGCCCCCGCCTACCGGCACTAAACACCAATCTGGAACACCTCCCAGTTGTTCGGCTATTTCGTAAGCGATCGTTTTCGGGCCTTCACTCTGATAGGGATTGGCCAAGCGGTAGGTGGTGGTCTCGTACAGTCCCAGTTCTTTGCATGTTGAATGTACCCAATCCAACGCCGCCGCGGCTTCGCCCATGTACTCCAGCACCAGGGAACCATAAACCATGAGCGGCAGCAAACGGTAATCGGGCGAACCTTGTGGCGCTAGAACGATGTTCATAATGCCCGCCCGCGCCGCATAGGCCGCCGATGATAGCGCAGCGCTGCCATCGGAATAGAGCATGCACCTTTTCAAACCGAATTCCACGGCCTTGGTAACGGCTACCGACATGGCCCGGTCTTTGTGCGACCCTGTTGGATTGACTGTTTCGTTCTTCAAAAAGAGGCGTGTGCCGTAATCGGCACGCGCGCGAATCAGCGGCGTGTTGCCTTCGCCTAACGTAACAATCTTGGATGGTTCGCTCACGGGCAATAGTTGCGCGTACTTCCACATGGAAGAGACTGCATTGAAGCTGTCCACCGAAGCCTTCGCATAAGTGAAATGGAGACGGCCGCCGCAGCTTGGACACGCGGAATGGAATGCGTCATCGGCGACAGCGCATTTGCAGTGGCCGCAGGTAATGCTAAAAGGCTGCCCGATTGTAATCACCTAGACTTGATTGTAATCGCCATAAAACGCTGCATTCAGGGCGATGGCGGGTTGCGTCAAACATTATGGACACTCGAAGAACTTTCCTTGCCGCTTGTCTCTCCGCCGTTGCGCCCGTTCGCGTCCAGCAAGGAAAGGAAGCACACTGGACCATTTACATCACCAACGATTCGTGTTCAGACTACACCTGGAACAACACCGAGCCAGATACTCTGCGCGCCTACGCCGAGATCATCCGCGCTCACCTTGACGAAATGGCCCGTAGCGACGACGAGCAATCCGAGAATCAAGAACGCTACAATCTCTCAATTACCGGCGAGGCGATCTCGTTTTTCAATCTCTATCCCGAACGCAAGGATGAGTTCATTCGCCGCGTGAAGGAGGGGCGGATCTCCATCAGCCCTTTCTTGAACAACAGCCTCTTGGCGTTCCAAAGCACCGAGAGCGCCATCCGTAACTTCTATCCTGCCGTGAGGATGCAGCGCGAGTGGGGCTTGCCCTTAGAGGTTGCCGAACATATCGAGTGTCCTTCTTTGCCATGGGGTATGGCCTCTTTACTCGCTGGGTGCGGAGTGCGCTGGCTGTCGGTCCCTTTCCTGGAGTACGATTCGACCTTCAATGGCTTGGATGTGCCGCCACTCTTCGTCTGGGAGGGGCCGGACGGAACATCAATCCGGCTTATCCTTGATAAGTTCGCCTCCGAGACCGGAGAATACTCGCAGGGCGCACACATTCTCAATAATACCTCCGAGATCGAGGCTAAGTGGCTTGCTCACTACGAAGCGCTCGGAGACAGCTATCCTTTGCGCATTGTGCTGGCCAGCGGAACGCATAACGATCTATACCTAAAAAGCACGCGGCAGGTGATTCCTTTCCACGAAAAGCTTCGTGCGTGGAATGCCGAGGCAAGTCATCCTGCCAAGCTCATGAACGCTACTCTTCCAGACTTCTGTGCGGCTGTTGATGACGTCGAGCGAAAGCAGCCTTTCTTGAAGCGCGTTAAAGGATGCTTCGGGCACTCTTGGGACCTTTGGCCTCTCACCACGGCAAAATATGCTTCGGGTATGCGGGTAGAGGGGTCGCGCCTGCTGGATCTGGAAGCGTTCGCGACGGTATCCTCATTGTTGAACGGCACACTTTCGCAAGATGTCCGCCCGGCGGTCCTCAAGGCCGAATGGGCGTTGACGATGATGTCGGATCATGCCTGGAACGGCGCGAGCGAGGCGAATCGACGGGAGAACGCCGCCATTCGCCGTGACTGGCTGGCCGACCTGCAACGAGCGAATGACTCAATCTCCGCGACAGTGTGGCGGAACGTCGGACTGAATCCCCAACCCGGCACTCTGACGGTGTTCAACCCAGTATCGTTCGAGCGAGATGGAATCTTGCGAATAGAGGGAAAAGCGGCGGGAGATCACTTAGAGCAAGGGTCGCGTCTCTTTCCTCTACAAACCGTTGAAGAAGACTCCTTGCAAGTGACCTACTGCTCCGTGGGCAAACAACTTGGCTTCGCTCTGAGCACCTTCTCTATTGTGAAAAGTGGGAAGCGCTCCGAGCAGCTTCTACGGGGCTCGGACACGGAGCTTGAGGGACCTTTCTATAAGTTGCGAGTTGATCCACTGACCGGCGGCCTGGCGAGCCTGCAGCACAAAGCGTCGGGCACGGAACTCTTGGTTCCCTTCACTGGCCGGACGATTGCGCAAATCGTTTACTTTGACGGGCAAGAGCATCCTATTCAAGACTTAAGCTCAAAGCTAGTTTCAAACGGATCCGTGTTAGCGCGTTTGCGAATCGCCGGAACTATTGCGGGCATAAGCCATGTGCTCTTTGTGACGATCTATGCGGAAATCGATCGGGTCGACTTCGACTTCCACATCGATAAGCCTGTTTCAAGTCGCGAACAGCGCCTGTGTCACGTGTTCCCGGTGGTTTCGCCCACAGCGGTCCTGCGCGCCGAGACATCCGGCGCTGTCGTTCGCCCCTTCGCACAACCGAAAGGCGACCTCCTTCCCGGCGCCGATACTCGCCGTCTCGCCGTTCAGGGCTTTGTGGATGCGTCAAGCGCCGACGGTGTTGGCGTCACGGTAGTTCCCGTGGAGGCCTTTGCTTTGCGCTTGGATCTCGATCCACTAAGCTTCGAAGCGTTAGGTAACGATCAAAACTATCAGGAATCAACTCGCGATCAGAACGGCGAGACCGAATTCCGCTTCCGTTACTCACTGCGGGCTCACGCTTCAGGCTGGCATGGTGAATCTGTTGCGGCCTTCAGTCGGGGCGTAACGTCTCCCGTGGTCGCTGCCTGGGGAACGGTTTCGGCGAATGCACTTGGTACGGCAGTTCCCAAGATCGAACCTGGCCGTGCGATTGCGACGGCATTCAAACTCGCAGACGATCCGGCAGCTGGCGGCCACATTCTCCGCCTGTGGGAACGCGCGGGCCAGTCGGGACCTTTAAAGATAGCCGTTCCCGGTTATAGGCGGGCGATGCGAACCGACTTGCTCGAACGGAATCAATCCACTCTCGTAATCGCCAGCGGCGAGACTGAGGTTCCTATCGCCGCTCATGGCTTTGTCTCAATCCGCCTGCTTCCCACCTAATGAGTGGAACACGCAAGACTAAACGCTGATCGACGCCTTCGCCATCACTCCGCCATCGCACACCAACTCCGCACCCGTGGTGTACTGGGATTCATCGGAAAGCAGCCACACCACCGCCTTCGCCACATCTGCTGGCTGCGCCAGACGTCCCAAGGGGATTTCGCGGTTCAGTTGCGCACGCATTGCCTCCCTGTCCGCCGGCATGACGTTGTTCCACATCATGCCGGTTTCGGTCGCGCCCGGAACCACGGCGTTCACCCGAATGCCATGACGCGCATAATCCACCGCCATGCATCGCACCAGTGCCGATATTCCGGCCTTGGTCGCCGAATAAGCGCCCATTCCGCCAACGGGCAGGGCCACTGAGCCGCAAGGGGAGGAAGTACAGACAATTGATCCGCTGCTTCCTGCTTCCAGCATTTGCTGGAGGCCGAACTTACACGTGAGAAACACTCCCGTTAGATTGACGGCAATCACGCGCTCCCACGTTGTGATGGGCAACTCGTGGATCAAGCCTCCTTCATCGATCCCGGCGTTGGCAAAGATGCCCCAGGCGGGCCCAAATTTTGCGGCCGATTCCCGATAAGCCTCCGACACTTCGGCCTCCCGCGCCACGTCGCACGCTATCCCCACCGCCTCGCCTCCGAGTTCACGGCACGCTACCGCTGCTTCGCGTGCGGCGTCGCCATTCTTGTCAATCAGCGTGAGTCGATCTTTTCTTTTGGCGCAGGCCAAGGCAGTACCGCGCCCAATGCCGCTGCCCGCACCGGTGATGATGATTGTCCGCATGTAGAATGTCTTTGAGTTCAATTCATCTTAGCGACGTAACAATGAACAAAATCCACACGAGCATTTGGCTGAGAGCGCTAGGATTGATATCCGCGCTCCTCGCTTCGCGCGGCATAATGGGGGCCCAAACGTCTCCGCGGGAAGTGGCGTTGGTTATTCCTCACACACATTGGGAGGGAGCCGTGTTCAAAACGCGCGAGGAGTATCTGGAAATCGGCCTGCCCAATATCTTGAAGGCTCTTTACCTGCTGAACAAATATCCGGACTACCGGTTCGTCTTAGACCAAATGTGTTACGTTCGGCCGTTTCTTGAACGTTATCCCTCCGAAGCCCCGGCATTCCGCAAATTTCTGGCGGAGGGCCGCTTGCAAATTGCCGGTGGCACCGACACAATGCACGACAACAATATGCCGTCTGGTGAATCGATTGTACGGCAATATCTTTTGGGAAAGTCGTACTTTCGCGAAAAACTCGGCTATGACGTGACAACCGGTTGGGGACTCGATACCTTCGGCCACAATGGGCAAATGCCGCAAATTTTGAAACTCGCGGGCATGAAATCTTATTGGTTTCAGCGCGGTGTAGCGGCGGCCGACACGCCGAGCGAATTTCTGTGGGAAGGTATTGATGGCACCCGGATACCCGCGTTCTGGCTGCCGATCGGCTACAGCGCCCTTTATGATGTACCGGAAAATGAGCCTGAGTTCAACGCTCTGCTGAAAAGCCGTTTCGACAGTCTGACGCCGTTCACGCGCGGAGATACCCGGGTTCTGATGTCCGGTGCGGACGTATCCGAGCCGGAAGAGAAACTCCCGATCATGCTTGAAAAATTCAATCGCTCCGGGAATCAGCCGTTTGCGGCGCGCTTTGCCGTGCCCGCCGACTTTGAAGCGCTGGCCGACAAACGAACGGATCGTCCGGTAATTCAAGGCGAGTTGAATCCGCTATTTCAAGGCGTTTACAGCAGCCGGATTGAAGTGAAGCAGGCGATTCGCGATCTGGAACGCCTGCTCACTACGGCGGAAAAGCTCAGCGTGATGGCGGGCTTGCTGGGCGCTTCATCCCAGCGCGAAGCAATTGAGGAGGCCTGGGAGCCGGTCTTGTTCAACCAAACCCACGACCTGACTTCGGGCGTGATGGTTGACAAGGTATACCAGGATTCGCTGGAACGGTACGCCCATGCGCGCCTGCTCGCCGGGAATTTAATCAACGGCAGTCTGGATTCAATCGTGGCCCACGCCGACACTTCGGGAAACGGTAATCCGCTGGTGGTTTTCAATACGCTGGCTTGGCCGCGCAACGATGAGATTGAAGTGGACGTTCCGTTCAGTGAACAAGGAGTGAGACAGTTTGCGCTGTTCAACGCCGAAGGCAACGCTGTGCCGGTGCAATTGCTGAGCGTGTTACGCAATGAGGATGGTGGCATTCGGCAAGCCCACATTGCCTTTATCGCGCGCGATGTCCCGGCAATGGGTTACGAGGTGTATCACGCCGTGGCGAATGTCACCGGACAGCCAGAAGCAAGCACTCGGTTATATAACACCATGCGTGATGACAGGGGCACGATCGAGAACGAGTTTTACCGCGCGACGTTCAACTTGTGGACCGGTGAAATGACAAGCCTGGTACTCAAGGAAAACGATTGGGAATCGCTGGCGAACCCTGGCAACGTAGTGGCAAGGGAATATGACGGCGGCGATTTTTGGGAGTTATACGGCACGCTGAACGGCGCACGATTCACATCCATGAAGAAAGAAATACTGCCGCCGCGTCCCGCCTACACCCAATGGAGCAGCGATACGGTTGGTGGAAGCGGCACCGCCAGCAGCGGTGCGGTGTTTTCGGAGTTCCACATCAAGCATCCATTTGGCAAGAATCAATTTGCCACGCGTGTCCGAGTCTATCAGGGGCTGCGGCGAATCGACATCAGCACCGAACTGGTGAATGACGAAGAATTTGTGCGCTATCGGGCGCTTTTCCCCATCAGCATTCAGCACGGAACTGTCATGGAAGAGATTCCGTTTGGCGCCATTGAGCGGCCGCAACGGCAGGAGTTTCCCGCCCAGAACTGGATTGACTATAGCGATGGGATGCACGGCGTTTCGCTGATCAATGAGGGGCTGCCGGGCAACAACGTGGCGGACGGAAAATTGATGCTGTCGCTGATGCGCTCGGCGCGCTTGATTTCATATGGCTTTATTGGCGGCTATGAGCCCGGCGTTGGATCGAATACGGGGCTTGGCATAGGGGGCAAATATACTTTGCGATATGCGATTGTGCCGCATGTGGGCGACTGGCGCAGCGCGGCGCCTTGGCGCACGGGTATGGAGTTTAATAGTCCACTTATCGCGCACCGAGCCGCGGCGCACTCGGGCGTCTTGCCTGCCAAGTGGGGATTGCTGGAGATTTCGGCCGGCGATGTGGTCACGTCCGCGCTTAAGCCCGGCAGGGATGGGACGGTGGTGGTGAGGGTTTATGAAGCGGCCGGTAAGGCGAGCCGGGGCGTGCAGGCCAATTGGCGCGCGCAAGTGAGCGAAGTGAATGCAGCGAACTTGATCGAAGATGCCGGCGAGCGCGTGGCAGCGCAGGGAGATGGCTTCGCTTTCGATTTGAAGCCGTATGAGATCAAAACGTTTAAACTTCACCTGAAATTGCCGCCCAACGGCGCTAAGCAGACGGCGCAACGCTGAAACAGTGTCCGGCGTTCGTATACAATCCCTTAAGCGTGGACGAACTCAGGGATTTACCAACGGCTGAAGTCATGTGTGTGGGGCTCCTGGTGGCCGATGTCTTCACCAGCCCGCTGCAACGCCTTCCCGCGGCGGGTGAACTAACAACAATCTCCGGTTTGATCATGAGCGCAGGCGGTAGCGCCGCCAACGCCGCAATTGCGCTGCGGATTCTTGGCCGGGAAGTGGCTGTGGCGGGCAAGGTTGGGTTCGACACGCAAGGAGATTTTGTCGTTTCCGAATTACGGCGCCGTGGAATTGCCGTAACAAATATTCGTCGAACCCCGAACGGTGGCACCTCTGGAACCATTGTTTTAAACGTAAAAGGCGAGGATCGGCGTTATCTGCACTGCACAGGCGCGAACGCCGAGTTTGGGCTTGGCGATATGGATTTAGGTTCACTTGATGGCATCAAGGTACTTTACTTCGGCGGCTATTTGGCCTTGCCCGCATTCAGTGTTCACGCGCTGACAAAATTGTTCCGTGAAGCGAAATTAAGGGGTCTTGCCACGGTCCTCGATGTGACGATGCCCTCCGGCGCGTCGTTTGGCATAGAACACATAGCTGGCCCCTTGCGTTTCGCAGACTATTTCCTGCCCAATTACGAAGAGGCCGCGAGGCTGACGGGAGAGAGGGACGAGCGGCTTCAAAGTAAACGGCTGAACGGGCTAAATCCAGACTGCGCGGTGGTGATCACGCGCGGACCGGAAGGGTTGATTGCCCGGCAGCGCGGGCGTTGCATTGAAATACCTGCATTTCGCATGGAAAGCGTGGACGAAGCAGGGGCCGGCGATGCCTTCGCGGCCGGTTTGATCACCGGCATCCTGGAAAATTGGGAGTTGGAGCGCGCCCTGAAATTTGCCGCTGCCGTGGGCGCCTCGCGCACCCGGGCGCTAGGATGTTTCAGCAGTGTTTTCACTTTTGAGGAAGCTGTTTCATTTCTGGAAAACGGGCCCTCTAACGGTGGCGGAGTGGGACACTTTCAATAGGGCGGGAACGCGCCCAGCCCGGCCAACATGAAAAACCAAGAAGCGAGAAAACCTCTGCTGGTGTACATGCAAGGGATTCTGCCGTCGTTGAATCACACCGAGCGTTTGATCGCGGACTACGTTTTGGCAGATCCCGAGCGGACGCTATCGTCGTCGATCGCGGAAATGCGCGACGGATCGGGAGCAAGCGTCGGTTCGATTGTAGGATTCTGCCGCAGGCTTGGGCAAAAGGGATTTGCGCAATTCAAAATTGCCTTGGCGCGGGAACTGGCGCAAAGCGGGTTTTCCGGATTCGGTTCCAGCGCGCATGGCAATGGGCAAGGCGCGTCGCTGTTTGAGAATGTCTTCCGCTTTCACGCGCAGAGCTTAATGGAGACGTTGCGGATCAATAACCAAGCCACTCTGCGGCAAGCCGCCATGCTGCTCGAGCGCGCGCGCCACATCGAATTATTTTCCACTGGCATTTCTTTTCCCGTCGCCTACCTGGCGGCCTCGAAGTTCAAGCTGATCGGTTTACCAGCCGCCACGCAGTTCGATTCGCATATGCAACTGGTCGCCGCCACGCAGCTAAGAAAAGCGGATGTGGCCGTTGGCATTTCGTGCTCGGGCTCGACGCGGGAAACAGTGCGTTGTCTGGAGATTGCGCAAGCGCGCGGCGCCAAGACAATTTGCCTCACCAATTCGATGAAGTCACCCATTACGGCCTGCGCGGATCTGGCGTTGTTCGCCACGCCCAGCGAAATCAAATATTTCCAGGCTCCCTTGGCGTCGCGCATTACGCAGTTGGCGATTATCGATGCCTTGTTTGTGTTTCTGGCGCAAAAACATAAAGATCGCACGGCGGTGGAGTTGCATAACGCGGGCGAAGAATTACTAAAACAGCGGCTCACGTAATGCCGGCAAATTGCGGCGCGGACCCGGCCACGCCGATTAATGTTCAGTTCATTTTATTGTATATTGAATATTCCTCATTTCTGAAGACCAAGCGATTTCAATTCACCAGCATCGGAGCCAATTCAATGAATCTAACCGGTAAAGTTGCCGTGGTAACAGGTGTAGGCGCGGGCATTGGCGCGGCGGTGGCCGACACCTTCGTGGCTGCGGGTGTGAGAGT
>Ga0182012_10004347_pt1 | contig 14826 bp, 12 predicted proteins | sample 612S2SmetaG_FD_120486 | JGI IMG/M metagenome (GOLD analysis project Ga0182012, IMG submission 120486) | Permafrost microbial communities from Stordalen Mire, Sweden - 612S2S metaG | ecosystem: Environmental > Terrestrial > Soil > Wetlands > Permafrost | place: Sweden: Stordalen | collected... | reverse complement strand
GGGGATATCGATGCGGCCGATGACGCCGTCGTCACCGACGCTCACTCGCGCATCGCGCACCCAACCCTCGGGGAGCAGCGCCGATTCCAATCGAAACGTTCGAACCATGATCCTCCCCGGCCTGTATAGACAGGCTAGCTTGCCGTATCATGAGACGAACGGCAAACGGCGCTGTGTGCGGGAAGCAGCGCCGCCTACGGAGGACGGGGACGCGTGCAAGCAGCGGTCGAGCGCGAGTGGGACAGGGTATGGGTGGGCGTGAGCATCGCGACGATGGTCGCGGGCGCCGATGCCTATGGCAAGTCGGGCGCAGATGCGTTGGCCGTCAAAGACGGGCGCATCGCGTGGCTCGGGCCGGCCGCCGAGGCCAGGCACCGGGCGGCAGCGCACCACATCCCGGTCGAGGAGTGCGCGGGCCTGTGGATGACGCCGGGACTGATCGATTGCCACACGCACCTGGTGTACGGGGGCAACCGGGTGGATGAGTTCGAGAAGCGGTTGTGCGGGGTGCCGTACGAGGAAATCGCACGCGCCGGCGGCGGCATCCAGTCGACCGTCCGCGCAACCCGCGCCGCGGACGCCGCAGAACTCATGGCTGCGGCCACGATTCGGGCGACGCGATTGATGTCCGAGGGCGTCACCACCCTGGAAGTGAAATCGGGTTACGGCCTGGATTTCGACACCGAGCGGCGGATGCTCGAGGTGGCGCGAGCCTTGAGCCGCGAGCTTCCGGTGTCGATCCGGACCACTTTCCTGGGGCTGCATGCGCTGCCGCCGGACTATCGCGACCGGCGCGCGGCCTTCGTGGCGCAGGTGAGCGGGCCGTGGCTCGACCGGCTCATGTCCCTGGGGTTGATCGACGCCGTCGACGCGTTCTGCGAGAACATCGCGTTCACGCTCGCGGAGACCGAAATTTTTCTGCGCGCCGCCCGTGACAAGGGGTTGCGCGCGCACGTGCATGCGGGACAGTTGAGCGACATGGGTGCCGCTGAGCTGGCGGCGCGCTATGGCGCGCTCTCGGTGGACCACGTCGAGTATCTGAGCGAGCACGGCGTCCGTGCCCTCGCGGCGGCGGGAACGGTGGCCGTGTTGCTGCCCGGCGCTTACTTCACGCTGCGCCAGACCACCCCGCCGCCGGTGCGCGCGTTGCGTGCGGCCGGAGTGCCGTTGGCAGTGTCGACCGATGCGAATCCCGGCACCTCACCGTGCACATCGATCCTCCTGACGCTGAACATGGCGTGCACATTGTTCGGGCTGACGCCCGAAGAAGCGCTCGCGGGCGCGACCCGCAACGCCGCGCGGGCGCTCGGCCTGCAGGATGAGATCGGCACGATCGAGGTGGGCAAGCGCGCCGATCTGGCGCTTTGGCGGATCGAGCGGCCGGCAGAGCTTGCCTACAACCTGGGCGCCAATCCCTGCGAGAGAGTGATCGTGGACGGGGTCCCAATCCCGCGTGTCGGATAAGGCTTACATCCGGAAAAGTCATCCTGCCGCGTCAATCGCCGGCTGTTTCGCCAAACCGTCATATTTCCCCATTACGGTAAGCATGCGCCGCTCGCGCGAAAATCCGAATATTCAAAAGGGGAAACGATCATGATCCGCAAGATTGCCGGCCTCACCGTGGGGCTTTGCTGCGTTTTTGGGTGGACCGCTCACGCGGATCCCGAGACCAGCGCACTCGGCCCTGAAAATCCTGTCAAACATGTTCTATTGATCAGCGTCGACGGTCTGCATGCCGTCGATCTGACCAACTACGTTGCGACGCATCCGGATTCGACGCTCGCGCAACTCTCGAAGCACGGTGTGACCTATACCAACAACTCGACGTCGATACCGTCGGACTCCTTCCCCGGGCTTGCCTCCTTGGTGACGGGCGGCACGCCGGTCACCGCGGGACTCTGGTACGACGACACGTACAACCGCGCACTCTCGCCGCCGGCGACGACCGATGGCCTCGGCAATCCGGGCGGCAATTGTCCGGGGCAGGTGGGCACGATCGTGGCTTGGGACGAATCCGTGGACAAGGACCTCACCCGGCTGGACGGAGGCGGCGGCTTCGACCCCAAATACCTGGTGCGAGATCCAAAGAACGGGTGCAAGACCATCCTGCCGCACGAGTACCTGAGGGCGAACACCATATTCGAGGTGGTAAAAGCCGGCGGCGGGCGCACCGCGTGGACCGACAAGCACCCGTCATACGAATGGACCAACGGGCCGAGCGGCCAGGGCGTGGACGATTTCTACGGACCTGAGATCAACTCGATCCCTGTCGCGCTGCCTCAGTTCCAAGGATGCTCGCCCGTACCGTATCCCGATACCACCTACGACGATGGCTGGACCAACAGCTTCGCCGACATTCAATGCTACGACTCGTTGCACGTGGAAGCGGTCATCAATCAGATCGACGGCTACACCCATGATCGAAAGGCCAAAGTCGGAGTTCCGGCGCTGTTCGGCACCAACTTTCAGTCGGTCAGCGTCGGTGAGAAGCTCGCGGTCGATCCTGTCAGCGGCTTGAAGGGCGGCTATCTCGATGTGCTCGGCACCCCCGGCCAGGCGCTCGTCGGGCAGATCGATTTCGTGGACCGGTCCCTGGGCAAGATGGTCCAGGAGCTCAAATCCCAGGGTATCTACGACTCCACGCTGATCATCGTCGGCGCCAAGCACGGGCAGTCGCCGATCGACGTCACCAAGCGCCGCGGCATCGGCAACGGTCAGCCGACGGCCACGATCGGCTCGGCCGACGCGTACGACATCTCCGATGACGGCTCCCTCATCTGGCTCACCGATCCGTCGCTGACGCCGAGTGTCGTCGCGAATCTGAGCACGCCGGCCAATCAGCAAGCGCTCGGCATCCAGGAAATCTTCGCCGAGGCGTCGCTCCGCGACAAGTTCGACAACCCCGCGGTGGATCCGCGCACGCCGGACATCATCCTCAAGGTCGACACCGGGGTGATCTTCACGGGGGGCACGAAGCTCTCGGAGCACGGCGGCTTCAATGAGGACGACGTTCATACAGCGCTGCTGGTGGCCTACCCGAGCCTCGAGCATGCGGTCGTGAAGGCCAAGGTGCTCAATCAGCAGGTTGCCCCCACCATCGTCAAGGCTCTGGGACTCAACCCGAATGACCTGCAGGCGGTGGCCAAGGAGCAGATTCCGGTGCTGCCCTTCCTGTTCGGCGGCAAGGTCGACAACAAGGTGACGGGCTTCTAAGCAGGAGGCGACGGCTTCCAGCCGGGTATGCGGGCGGAAGCGCAACGGGGTTGCGCTTCCGCCTCATGCTGATGCACGCGCGAGGGCGGGCGCCGCAAATTCCCCGAAGCTGTCGATGCCGGTGTAAATTGAGGCTTTACCTCATCGAGGAATCTCAACATGCGGACCAAGATCACCATCGCCTTCATCACCGCTGTGATCGGGGCTTCGGGCGCCCTGGCCGCAGATGAAGGCCGCCAATATTTCGATTCGAACGCGTCGGCCAACGGAACTCCCCTGCCGTTCAGCGACGCGGTCCGGATCGGCGACACGTTGTACGTCGCCGGGCACATCGGCCTCGATCCGAAGACACAGAAGGCGCCCGACAATGTCGACGTCGAAGCGCATGCCGTCCTCGATTCGGTCGAGCGCACGCTCAATACGGCGGGGCTGCGCATGGACGATCTGGTTTCGGTCACGATTTACTGCACCGATTTGGACTTGTACGACCGCTTCAACGCGGTCTATCGCAGCTACTTCCACGGACATTACCCGGCGCGTGCGTTCATCGGAGTCGGCCGCCTCGTTCGCGGCGCGCACTTCGAGATCGCGGGGGTCGCGGCAAAGGCGGGCCGTTAGGCTGCTCAATACACCTCACGTTGATGGACGCGCGAGGCGGGCGCGGGGAATTCCCCGAAGGTGCCGATGCCGACCGGATTGACACTCGCGCCCCAGGAGTACTGCAGCCAGCTCGGCGCCGTGGCCGTCACCGACAGGGCGCCGTTGTTGCCCGCGCCCGGCGCGGCCAGAATGAGATTGAAATTTCCGTTCATGGCGGTCGGATGATATTGCGATCCTGTCGCGGCGGGTGCCGCGCAGCCCATCCCGGAGACCCCGGGATTTCCGCTGTCGCGCACGCAGGTCTTGCCCGCGCTGAGATTGCCTTGATAGCCGCTGAAGGACAGGGCGGGCGCGGCCGTGCAGCTGTCCGCCGTGTTCGTGGTGAATCCCACCGTGGTGTTGAGGTAGTACTGGGTGGTCAAGGGCATGGGCAGATCGAGGAGCTCCGAGCCGACCGAGTCTCGCACCGCGAGTCTGCCGTAGTACTGCGCGGCGCCAGTGCTGAAGCCGATGCCGGTGCCCGCTCCGAAACTCACCGGGTTGGACGCGGCGATCCCATCGACGCTCGCGACGCCAACCCCGTCGGCGTCGATGACGTTGACGCCGAGCGCGATATTGGCGTTGAACGGCGCGATCGCCGTGCCGCGATTGAAGAGCAAGCCCGTACCTGAGTTGAAGGTGAGGGTGACTTGACCCGTGCCCAAATCCGCGATCACGGGATCGACCGTCGTCGCGGGAAGGCCGGACAGATTCAGCGAGGGGCTCGCGGGTGTGGACGTATAAGTGCGTCCGGTCAACGTGCCGTTTGAGAGCTTCATGAACGCACCGGTGTAGTTGCGGGCGGGCGTGATGCTGCCCAGGGCCAGCGCCGTGACCGTCGCAACCGGGGCGACCGTGTAGCTCAGCGGCTGGCCGAGATAGCTGAAGCCCCCGGCGACACATGCCGTGCCCAAGACCGGTGTGTTGCGGGTGACGGCAAAGCTGTTCGGATAGAAACGACCGATGTTGCCGGAGGAAGTGCCGGTGAGCGCGCCCGAGCCCAAATAATTCGAGACGGCCGGCGTCAGCGTGATGATGCCGACTTCGGGCCAGTTGAAAGTCGTGCCGGTGGTCGCGCCCGCGGTGAACGCGCCGAAGGCGGATGCGTTGTTGAGCAGCGGCGCATCGCCGCCCGACGGCGCCGCGAGCGTCGCGGTCAAGGTCACCGTCGCGGGCGTCGTTTCGCGGCCGAAATTGGGCGTCGCCGCCCCGAGGTAATTCTGTGCGGTCGCCGTGGCGGAAAACGGCTGTCCGGCGGGCAGGAATGCGGCACCGGCGGCCGACGCGGCGCCGGGGTTGTTGCCGGGCGAGGCGAGCGCGGGACTGCAGGTGCCCGCGCCGTAGGTCGTGCAGCGGATGTTCGACATCACCAGCGTGTAGGGCTGCACCACGAACTGGCTCGAGCCGTTCATCAGGTTGCCGGAAGCGGAGCCATTGCCAAGCGGGATGTTGTAGCGCGCGTAGAGCGTGATCTGTCCCGCGTCGGAGTACGTGAGCACGATCGGGGCCTCGGCGTTGGCCGTCGAGAACTTGAGCGGCACTGCCGTATAGCTCGACACGCCGCTGTCGGGATTCGACGCGATCGCGGTGGTGATCGCGTTGTTGGTCACGGTGAGCGTCTGGCCGGCGATGCAGGTGGTCGGGTTGTTGCATTGATAGGCGAGACTGATGTTCGCCGTGGCGCCGCTCGAGAAGACCGAGGTGCAGGCGCCGGTGTTGGTGTCGGTGCGCACGGCTTGCAGCGCGAGACTTTGAGTCGAGGGCTTACCCGCAATCTGCGTGCCGATGAGTGTCGGGGCATTTGCACCGTTGGTGACGATGAAGCCGGAGGGAGCGAAGGTGATGGGGCTGTCCTCGGAGGCAGTCGCGGTGCCCGATGTCGCGGTCGCCGTGCCGTCGGTGACCGTGATGGTCACGGTCTCCGGGTAGGTATCGCGTAACGCGAATACGGCCACGCCCGCATCCGAGGCGGCGTAGGTGTAGGTGGCGGTGCCTGAGTTGGAACCGACTGCCGTGAACACGCCCGCGCCCGTGGTCAGCGACCAGTCGCCATGACCCGTGCTGGTGCCGAGCGTGATGGTGTTCACCGTCGTGACGACGGTGTGGGTGCTCGAATGCGCGCTGATGGTCACGGCCGTCGGCGCGCAATTCACCGCGGATGGGGCGGCGCTGACCGCATAGTGATTGGGGCCCGACACCGGATTAATGGTCACGCTGCCGGCGCCGCCGGCCGTGCCCGTCTCGGGATCCGAGGACCCATTCGAGGCGGCGTCTCCCGCACCACCGAGACCGCCCGACGAGCCGAGCACCTTGAAATTCGAGATCAGGCCGGCGTTGGCGCAGGACGAGCCCGCGCCGGAGGGCGTGCCATACGCGGTGCCCGTCTGGTCGAAGTGGGTGGGGCCGCCCGCTCCGCCCGGGCACCCGCCGCCACCCCCGCCGCCGCCGCCGCCGTCCCCGCCGTCCTGCGAGGGTCCATTGGTGGCGCCCACGCCGCCGGCCGATCCCGGTAATGCGCCCTGCGCGGTCGAACTCACGCTGGGCGCCGCCGTCGAGTTCCACGAGCCGCCCTGGCCGCCCCCGCCGCCGCCCGCCACCAGGAGCACCGTGCCCGATGCCGTGGTGACCACGGTCGCCGCGCCGCCGCCCCCGCCGCCGCCCGAGTAACCCGAACAGCCGGCTTGTCCGCCGGTCCCGCCGCCGAAGCCAGCCGCGCCGCCGGAGCCGCCGCCGGCCCCGGCGGAATTCGTGCAGCTATGGCCGAAGGAGGAGGTGTAACCTTGAGCGCCGCCGCCGCCCACATAAATGTGGAGCACCGTGCCAGGCGCCACGAGGTAGGTGCCGCTCACCGTGGCCCCATTGCCGCCGCTCGCGCCCGCTCCATTCTCGTCCGCGCCGCCGCCCCCGCCGCCGCCACCGGCGATCTGGAGCGTGACGCTGCCCATGCCCGCCGGAACCGTATAGTTCTGCACGGCGCCGGTGTAGCCGAAGCTCGCTGTTTGCGCCCTTGCGCCGCCGGTTACGCAGCAGAGCAGAGCTGCCGCCAAGGCGGCTGCCGGCGCGCGATGGCGGGGCGCGACGCTCATCAGGTGGCGCTCGAGTAAGTGCCGCTCACCACGCGACGAACGTAACCGGGCTGGCCGTAGGTGCCGATCACCGCGGTGGCCTTGAGCACGTAGGAGTTGGCCGTGGCGGCGCCGTTGGCGAAGGTGGATGCGGTGCAGGTGACGGTGACCGTGAAGCCGGCGAGCGAGGCTTCCGTCAGATTGAGAGTCGTGCTCGCGGCACAGACGCCCGCGTTGATGCTCTGGTAGGCGCCCCATTCGATGCCGGCCTGCGCCGCGGCCAGCGCGCGGGCCTCCTCCAGGCTCATGGTGACCGCCTGCTGCTGTCCCGTGCCCACGCGGACCGCGATCACCGCGAGCGCGCCCAGCACGACGATCAGAAAGAGGGCGGGCACCAACGCGAAGCCGCGCGCGCCGACGCGGACATTCGCGGCGCGGGCATTCACGCAGCGGGCCTTCCTGGCATGGTCGCTCATGGCGCGTTCACCACTTGAACCTCGTTCAGCAACTGCACGGATTCACCGCTCTGGGCGATCTGCAGGGAGAGGGTGGCGAGGGCGTTGCGCTGCGCCGTGCCCGCCGAATACGTGAATGAGCAGGAGGCTACGTTGGCCGCCACCAGCGCGGCGGCGGCGCCCGACATCGCGGCGGCGCTGGTCGGCTGCGTGCTCGCGATCGCGTAACCCGAATAGCGGGTCAAGGTTCCGGCCGACGTGTCGCAGAGATAAGAGACGGGACCCGAGACCAGGTAGACGCGCTTCTCGGGCGATCCGTAGGCGAACTGGAACGGCGGATTCAAGGTCACAAGATTCTGATTCGACGTCGCACCGGCCGAGACCGTGATGGTGGTGCCGGCGGGGGTGATGACATTGGTCATCTGATAGGCATTCGCCCCGGGGACGCCCACGTTGTAGATCGACAGGAAATAAGCATTCGAGGAGAAGGGCAGCGTCAGCTGGGTGAAGGGGACGGTGGTCGCGAACGCCCCGGAGGCCGTGGTGAAATCGAGGGCGAGAGCCGGATTCGATACCGGACCGTTGTCCTGATAGCGGGCTCCGTCGGCGGTCGCGAGGAGCTCGAGCGCGGTCACCGTGCCGCTCGAGGCGACCCTCACGCTGTTGGGCAGAGCGCTTCGAATGTCACGCGCCATGAAGCGCAGCGCGCTGTCGCTGGCGTCGACCAGGCCGGCGCGGCGGGTTTGCGCGGTGTAGGCGTTCATCGGCATGACGATGAACATCGCCATGAAAGCGACGACGACGGCCCCCACCGCGATGGTCACGACCATCTCGATGAGGGTGAAGCCGCGATGTGGGCGGATCGCGCGCATCAGTAGCTCGTCCGGTAGCCCGACAGCGTGACGCTGCCGCTCGGCGCATAGCTCACCGTGATGTCGATGCGCCGGGCTCCCGCGGACGGCACGCCGGTGAGCGCGCTCGACGGCGTGGTGGTCACGCTCACCGTGTAGGCGCTCAAGGCCGGAATCGCATTGCCGAACTGATCGTGCGCGCCCACGTCGGTGAGGCCATTGTATTCATCGACGAGATCCCAGCTTCCGCGGCCGGTGTTGGGAGGCGTGCCGTTCGGGTCCACCACCCAGCGCTGCAGGATCTCGTCCAGATAGGCCTGCGCGATGGCGACCGCCTGCTGCTGCACCATGGCGTCGGCGCTGCGCAAGGCGATCGCTCCGATGACGCCGAGAATCGTGGTGACGGCGATGGCGACGATGGTGATCGCGACGACCAGTTCGATCAGGGTCACGCCTTGGTGGCGATGCGGCGACGCCCCCCGCCGACGGCGATGCGGCGCGCAAATCATCATTGCACCTGTATCAATCCCGTGCCGGGATCCAGGGTGATGGTGTGGGTGCCGACGGTGATGGTGGTGCCGGGACTCGAGGTGAGCCGCCCCTGCGTGTCGAACTGAAAGGTTCCGGTCGGACTCGCGCTGGTGCTGGCCGGCGCCGAATCCTGGATGGCGGAGCCGTCCGCTCCGATGAGCGGCGTGGACCAGGAGGTGTCCGCGGCATTGCAGGTGTTGCCGGAGGCGGCTTGCTGGGCGGCCGAGTACGAGCTCGCCTGCAACGTGAGCTCGGCCGGGCAGCCCGAGATCACCGCGGCCTTTTGGGTGACGCGCAACGCCGAGGCGAGCTCATCGGCGTAGCCGCGATCGGAGAAGGTCTGCTGATTCCAGAAGCGCGGCGCCATGTACACCGCGAGGATGCCGGTGACCGCCATGACCACCACCAGCTCCACCAGGGTGTAGCCCCCGGGGCGCGTGAATCGGACGCGTTGGGGGGCGGTCTTGGGCATGGGCGGCGTGTGGGCGGGAATCCGTCCCGCGGAGAGTGCGACGGTGGCGCTGGCCTAGCAGCCGGACGTTGTGATCGCCACGGTCGGCGCCGAATTCGCCGCGGCCGCCGTGTAAACGACATTGCAACTTCCCGGCGTGGCCGCGCCGACCCTGGTCCAGGTCGCCGTGGTGCCCGTGCCGCCGTAAGCGACCGTGAAGTCGCTGCTGGAGAAGCTCGCGTTGATCGCGCTGCCAATACCCCCCAGGGTGGAATCGGGATAACTGTTGACCAGCGCGACCGAGGTGCCTTCCATCGTGACAGGTCCCGTGGCTCCGGCGCTCGTCGCCATATCGAGGGCCCGCGCCAGCGCCGCCGCGCTCTTCACCGTACCGCCCAAGCCGTTGACGGTGGCGACGCGCGCCTGCCCGTCAAGCGCAATGAATTTGGGAATGGCGAACGCCGACAAAATGCCGAGGATGGTGATGACGACCACCAGCTCGATCAGGGTGAATCCGCTAACTTTCGCTTTCATCTTGAAGCACTCCTGGCGCATCCGCGCCTGTAATTAACCTGGCGTCTTGCGCCATTTCCCAGGAGTCGGCCTCCCTGCGCCCCTCTTGAGCCGATCGATGTCGGACAACGCCTCATTCGGCTGAAGTTGTGACCCGGCTCACGCCGGGCGGATGCGGCCGTGCAAGCGAGGCTCGCCCGGCCGCCCATCAGCCCACATGGCCGATCTTCCCGATCAAATTCCACATGGGCAGGAACACCCCAAGCGCCAGGACCAGCACCATGCCGCCGACCGCGACGATCAACATCGGCTCGAGCATGGCGGTGAGGTTGCGCAGCCGGAAATCGACCTCGCGCTGGTAGAAGCCGGAAACTTCCTCGAGCAGGCGGGTCAATTCGCCGGTCTCCTCGCCCACCAGCATCATTTGCAGGACCAGCGGCGGGAAAATGCCCGAGGCGGCGGCCGCGCGGGAGAGCGGCTCGCCGCGCTCGACCGCATCCCGCAGCCGCAGCAGCTGCTCGGACAGGAAATCGTTGCCGGCCGCTCTGGCGAGCAGCGTGAGTGCCTGGATCATCGGCAGTCCCGCTTCGAGCGAAATCGACAGCGAGCGCGTGACGCGCGACAGCACCGATTGATGCAGCAGCGCGCCGAGCACGGGCACCTTCAGCTTGAACCGGTCCCATTGGTAGCGGCCGGCCTCGGTCGCGATGTGCCGCTTGAACGCAAAAAATGCGATGACCACCGCCGCGACGAGCCCTGCGCCGTGATGCCGGACGAAGCCGGAAGTGCCCATGATGACCCGCGTGGGCAGGGGAATGTCGTTGCCGAGGGCCTTGAACAACGGCGCAAAATTGGGGATCACGAAGACCGTGATGATGACCATCGCGACCGCGATCGCGCCGACCACGATGAGCGGATAGCGCATGGCGGCTTTGACCCGGTCCTGGACATCCTGGTCGTGGCCCAGGTATTCGCAGAGCCGCGCGAATGCATTGTCGAGCGTGCCGGTGGATTCTCCGACGCGCACCATGCTGAGGAACAAGGGCGAAAAAATATCCGGATGGCGCCCGAGCGAAGACGCGAGATCGCGCCCGGACTCGAGGCTGTGCAACACGTCGTGCAGCGCGTCGCGCAGCAAGGTGTTGTGCGTCGACTGCGCCAGGCCGCGCAGGCCGCGCAGCAGGGGCAGGCCCGACTTGGTGACCGAATACATCTGCCGTGAGAACAGCACGAGGTCGGCGGCCGAGGGCCGGCCCGCGCCCAAGCGAAGCAACAGCTCGCGGACGGACATGCCCTGCACGGTGACCGGCGCGATGTCGAGCGGTGTGATGCCGAGGTTCAACAGCCGGTTCGCAACGGCGTCGATGTCCTCGGCTTCGAGGCGGCCGGTGACGAGCTCGCCGCGGCCCGATCTCCCCCGGTAGCGGAAATCCGACATGGGCTACACGCGTTGCTCGAGCAGCGCGTCGACGCCCGCCCCTTCCAGCGGTGCCTCGTCCTCGAGCTGCACTTCGGCCTCGCGCCTGCGGGTGGGTTCGCCCACCTCGACGAATTCCTCGAGGCCGCTGCCGACGGCCATTGCTTCACCGAGGGAGGTGAGGCCGCTCAACGCGAAATCTATCGCGCCTTGAGCGAGCGGGACATAGTCCTCCCGCAATCGTGCAGCGTGGGCGAAACCCTCGAGATCGCCGCGCCGAACCGCGTCGGCCAACGTGCGGTCGATCTCGAGAATTTCGTAAACAGCGACGCGGCCCCGGTACCCCGTCAGATTGCAATAGGTGCAGCCGGCGCCGGCGACGAACCGGTGATCGTCCGGCTTCAAGTCCGGCCGGCAGGCCGCGAGCCACGCGAGCTCGTTGGCCGTGGGCATCGCCGGCTGCGCGCAATCGGTGCACACCCGCTTCACCAACCGCTGGGCGATGACGCCGTGCAGGGCCGCCGCGATCATGTAGCCCGGCGCGCCCATGTCCAGCAGGCGGTTGACGCTCGCAATGGCGTTGATGGTGTGCAACGTCGAGAACACGAAATGACCGGTCATCGCGCCGCGCAGGCCGATCTCGACGGTCTCGCGGTCGCGCATCTCACCGATGAGCAGGATGTCCGGGTCCTGCCGCAGGGCCGTGCGCAGCACGCGCCCGAAATCGAGCCCGATCTTCGGCATCACCTGCACCTGGGTGATCCGATCGAGGCGGTATTCGACCGGGTCCTCGACCGTGATGACCTTCACGCCGGGGCGGTTGACGTGGTTGAGCGCCGCATAAAGCGTGGTGGTTTTGCCGCTGCCGGTTGGTCCGGTCACGAGCACCATGCCCGAGGTGCGCTCGACCAACCGCTTGAAGCGCTCCTCGGCGACGGCCGGCATGCCGAGCCTCTCGAGCGACAGCAAGGCGGTCGACTGGCTCAGGAGCCTCATCACCACCGATTCGCCATACGCCGTGGGCATGGTCGCGAGCCTCACGTCCACCGCGGCCTCGCGCACGCGCACGGTGAAGCGCCCGTCCTGTGGCAGGCGCTTCTCTGAGATATCGAGCCCGGACATGAGCTTCAGCCGCGTGACCAGCGCGCTCGCCACGCGCCGGCCGTCGATCACCTGTTCCTGCAGGACGCCGTCGACGCGCAGCCGGATGCGCAGCTTCTGCTCGCCCGGCTCGATGTGGATGTCCGACGCCCGTGCCTGCACGGCGTCGTTGAACATGGTCTGCAGGAGTTTGATGACCGGGGCATCCGGCGAGCTTTCCTCGGCGGAAAGCTGCTCGATGTCGACGTCGTTGGCGCGCAGGTCGTCGCGAACCGCCTCGGCCAGCGAGGCGATTTCGTCGGTCTGGCGATAGACGGCGTCCAGCGTCTTGAGCAGCTCCGCCTCGCCGACCAGCGCCAGGCGCAGCGGCTGCTTGAGCTTGGACTGCAGCTCGTCATAGGCATGAAGGTCCGACGGATCCGCCATGCCGATCAGCAGGCCGCGCGCATCCTTCAGCAGCACGATGGCGCGATAGCGGCGCGCCAGCGGCTCGGCCAGCAGTTTCACCGTCTCCTGATCGACCTTCGCATGCTTCAAGTCGACCACCGGAACCTGCAGATGCTTCGACAGGAATTCGAGGAGCGAGGATTCGGACATGAAGCCGAGATCCGCCAGCACGCGGCCGAGCTTGCGCCCTGTTCGCCGCTGCGCCACGAGCGCGGACTCGAGCTGGGTTTCGCTGATGGCGCCGTGCTGCACCAGCATCTCGCCGAGCCGGATCCTGCGCTTCGCGCCCATGGGGGGAGTCGCGCCGCTCATTGGCTGAAGCTGCTCCGAACTTTCGGATCGATGGCGGCGGCGTGGTCTTCCTGTTCCTTGGTGAGCTGGGCCCACTGCGCGTCGTCCTCGACCAGGACCGGCCGCAGCAGGATCACGAGCTCGGTGCGCGTCATGGTCTTCTGCTGGCTGCGGAACAGGTTGCCGACCACCGGGATGTCGCCCAAGCCGGGCACCTTGTAGTCCTGGGTGGTTTTGTCGAGCTGCATGAGGCCGCCGATCACGATCAGCTGGCCGCTCATGGCTTTCACCACGGTATCCGCCTCGCGCACTTCGCTGTAGGCAAGCGGCAGCGAGTTGGCCACGCCGTTGGCGGTCACGTTCAGCGTCTTCGAGGTGACGTTGCTGACGGTCGGATGAATGTGCAGGATGATCTGGCCGCCCTCCGAGAGCTGCGGCGTTACGTCGAGCGCGACACCGGAGAAAAACGGTGCGAGGTCGAGATTTGCGGTCTGCGAGCTGGAGGTACCCACCAGCGTATTGGCGGTCACGCCGGTGACGAAGTACTCGTCATCCCCGGCCTTGATGACCGCCTTTTGATTGTTGAGCGTGGAGACCCTCGGGCTCGACAGCACGGTGGCCTTGCCCTGCGTGGACAGCGCCTCGACGTAGGCGCTGAAGTTCGAGGTGTTGACCGCGAACGCGAACGCGCCACCGAGCGTGTTGGTGACGGTGCTGGTGATGGGATTGGCGCCTCCCAGCGTGACCGGGCTGGACGGCTGGTTGAGAAGCTGCAGGTTGTTGGTGCCGAGTCCCGGGGCGGGGAAGCCCTGCTGCGGCCCGGTTTGGAACGCGCTGTAAGTCTGGTTGCCCTTGGTCGCGATGGCGGCCCAGTTGATGCCGGCCTGGAAGCCGCTCGACAGCTGCACCTCGACGACCTTCGCCTCGATCATCACCTGCTGGGTGGCGATCTTTTGAATCTTCCGCAGGTATTGCTCCGCATCGCGCAGCTCCCGCGGCGTCGCGCGGATGGCGACGATACCGGACTCCGCATTGACCACGACCGCACGCCCTCCGTCCTTGCCGACGAGCGCCTTCAGGCTGTCCTCGAGCTCGGGCCAGAAGTCCGAGGAGGAACGCGTCGAGATGCTGGTGCCGGTGATTTCCTTGACGTGCTCGGAGTCCTTGGTTCCGTTCATCGCGAAGATCGAGCCCGGCGGCTCGCTCAAAAACTGCGTACCCTGGTCCGGGGACTGGCTGCCGCCGCCTCCCGGAATCTGGGCGTTGGAGCTCTGACCGACCTGCCCGGAGGCCACCCGCGTACGCGAGGTGCCGCGCCGCTCGAGGTCGATATAGTTGATCTGAAAGAGCCGTGTTTGCAGCGAGGGCGGATCGATCACGAATCCGGAGGGCATACGGTGATAGTCGTAACCGTAGGCATCGCGGACCGCGTCGAGCACCTCGACCAGGGTGACGTTCTTCATCTTCAGCGTGACCGCACCGGACACGCCGGGCTCGAGCACGATGTTGTACGGAGTGCCGTCGGCCAGGCCCTCGAAGAAGGTTCGCGCCGGCGCGTCATTGACGGACACGTCGAAGCGCGCATCCTCGGCGCCCGCGGACGGAACGATCGCCGCCGACAGCGCGGCGATGATCAACAGGGATCTGAAACTCGTCATGGTGATTCTCCGCTCGCCGCGCGTGCTGGCCCTGCCGCAGGCTTCTTGATGGGGGATTCCGGATGGGGGAGATGCAGCTCGCCGCTCTGATGGGCGCTCGTGAAGCGGACGCCGTCCTCGAGCACCGAGGCGATGGTGTAGGGGCCGACCACCGAGCCGTCGTGCACCAGCCGGCCATTGAAGATCGCCGTGCG
>Ga0182012_10004346_pt1 | contig 14828 bp, 11 predicted proteins | sample 612S2SmetaG_FD_120486 | JGI IMG/M metagenome (GOLD analysis project Ga0182012, IMG submission 120486) | Permafrost microbial communities from Stordalen Mire, Sweden - 612S2S metaG | ecosystem: Environmental > Terrestrial > Soil > Wetlands > Permafrost | place: Sweden: Stordalen | collected... | reverse complement strand
GAAATCCTGATTGATTTCCATGACCGCATCAAAAGCATCACCCGCGGCTTCGGCTCCATGGATTACGAACACGCCGACTACCGTGAATCGGACATGGTCAAGCTGGACATGCTTGTCAACAACGAGAGCGTGGACGCCTTTTCCTGCATCGTGCATCGCGACAAAGCCGAGACCCGGGGTCGCGCCCTGGCCGCCAAGCTGAAGGAAGTCATTCCCAACCAGCAATACCAGGTCGCCATTCAAGCCGCCATCGGCGGCAAAATCGTGGCCCGCGAGACCGTCAGCGCCTTCCGCAAAGACGTGACCGCCAAGTGCTATGGCGGCGACATCTCCCGCAAACGCAAACTGCTGGAGAAACAAAAAGAAGGCAAAAAGCGCATGAAAGCTTTTGGGACCGTCAACATCCCCCAGGAAGCCTTCATTGAAGTATTGAAAGCCTGACCCCCTCCCGGCATGATCTTCCGGGTTGGAATGAACCAATTGGCCCGCTGAATTGTCTGTAACTGAACATGGGCGGCTTAAACTGAAAATTTATGATGTTGATCCGATGGCTCACCTCGCAGACGTTTCGTCATGCTCTGACATTGCGCAAGCACGTTCGACGTCTGCTCGCCGCCCAGCGGGATATTTTGGCGCCCCAGGCCGCCAGCAATCTCGACCGTGCCCTGGCCGATTTCAACGCTGTCCTGGCTTCCGGTGCCGACAACCAGGCATTGCTCTTGGAAATGCAAAAACTCGAGGACGCCGCCAACAAGTGGATCAAGCCCTACCCCCACGCCGCGTGGCGCGAAAATATCGAGGTGATTCTGGTGGCTGTCGGGGTGGCCATGGCGATTCGCACCTTTTTCATTCAGCCATTCAAAATCCCCACCGGCTCCATGCAGCCAACGTTATTTGGGGTGACCTCGGACAATCTCATCAACGACCCCAATTTCACGATTCCCACGGGTTTGGCGCGCGTCAAGGAATGGTTTGAGGGCATTTCCTATATTCACGTGGTGGCGGACCAGGATGGCCAGTTAGGTCAGTTGGGTCAGTTCAGCAACGGACTTCCCTTGGTGTTTTCCGAGCCTAAGAAATTTCTAATTTTCAACCTGAGGCAGACCTATAGGTTTGCCGGGGTGGAGCATACCCTCTGGTTCCCGCCGGATTTGGGCGAGGCCCCGCTAGAGTATCGTGCACTGGATCAGGCCAATCATCTCATGCTTGATCCCGGGCATGTCTATCACAAGGGCGAGGACATCCTCAAAATGCGCGTGAGCGCGGGCGACCATCTGTTTGTGGACCGGGTGACGTATAATTTTCGCAAGCCGGAGCGCGGGGAGATAATCGTGTTCGCCACGGCGGGCACGAAAATTGAGAAACAGGATGAGTTCTACATCAAGCGCCTTACCGTCCTGCCGAATGAGCGGGTGCAGATTGGCAATGACCGGCACATGATCATTAATGGGAAACGGCTGGATAAGACCACCCCGCATTTCGAAAATGTGTACGGCTTTGATCCCGCCACGCCCCCGCGCGAAAGCCATTTTTCCGGGCATGTGAACGGGGTGGTGGCGCAGCAATACAATTTGTACCCCAATCTGGCCCCGTTGTTTCCGGACCAGAACACGGTGTTTACCAACACCGGTGACAATTTGATGGTATTTGGTGACAACACCTGCAACAGCTCGGATTCCCGGTACTGGGGAACGCTGCCCGCCTCGAACGTCATCGGCAAATCCTTTTTTGTGTACTGGCCGTTTACGAGCCGCTTTGGCTGGTGGAACCGGTGAGTCCGTCTGTTTATGAAGGCTGGTGTTCCTGAAACCGTGCTGATCACCGGCGCCTCCTCGGGCATCGGCTTGGAACTTGCCCGTTGTTTTGCCGCCGACGGCTGCCGCTTGATTTTGGTGGCGCGCAATGCGGCGGCGCTGGATAACCTCGCGGCCGATTTGCGCCGGGAATACGCGGTGGATATCATCGTGCTGATTCATGACCTCGCCGTTAGTGAATCCCCCCGGGCAATTTTTGCCGGGTTGCAATCCCGGGGCGTGACGGTGGATGTGCTGGTCAATAACGCTGGTTTTGGCGCCAATGGGGCGTTCGTCGAACTGCCCGTGGCCCGGCAATTGGAAATGGTGCGGGTGAACATCTCCGCCCTCATGGAACTCACCGCATTGTTTCTGCCGGGTATGATCGCCCGGAAGGCCGGCGGGATTCTAAATGTGGGTTCGGTCGCGGGCTTCCTGCCCGGCCCGGGTATGGCGGTCTATTTCGCCACCAAGGCCTTTGTGCTGTCCTACACCGAGGCGCTGGCCGAGGAATTGCGGGACACCGGCCTCAAGCTTTCCGTGCTCTGTCCCGGCCCCACCGAGTCAAATTTCGGGACGGTGGCGCTCGGCGGGAAGCAGCGCGAGCGTCCGGTGAAAAAAATGACTGCGCGGGCCGTGGCCGAAGCGGGCCACCGGGCCTATCGGCGGGGTAAAACCATCATCATCACCGGCGCCATGAACCATTGCCTGGTGTTCCTCACCCGGCTGGCTCCGCGCTGGCTCCCCCGCCGGATCGTTGGTTTTTTCAATCGGACTCGCTAAATATTGCCTAAGTTGCAGCCTAACCCGGGTATTCACCGCAAGTCATTTTTTGCAAGCCACTTAGTCCCCGATGTTACCTGCCCCAAAGGGCAGTGGCGGACCGGCCACTTATCCCCTAGATTGTTTGCATTCAGAGAGTGCGGGTCAACCTAAACGAAGAGCGGGGCTGGTGCAAAACTGCACCAGCCCCGCTTCGTTTTTGCCATCAATTCCATCCCCGGTAAACCTTCCTCCGGGCGGCTTCCACCTATGCTCTGACCGTTTTAACGATACTGGCAATCAAGCCGTCCGTGGTATGGATTTTCGCCTCCAGCGTGGGTTGCAACCCCAAGGCTTGGATGGTCTTCGTGGTCTCCGGCCCGATTGAGGCCGTTTTCAGGCCGGGGAATTTTTTCAGCAGGGCCGGCAAATCAAACCGGGCATGGAAATGTTCCACGGTGGAGCTGCTGGTAAAGGTGATCCAATCCGCTCCCGACTCCGCCAATCGGGCGCTGACACCGGTGCGATCCTCCAATTCAGGCACGGTCCGGTAAACGGCAATATCATCCACGATGGCTCCCATCTCCTGCAATCCCAGAGGCAAATCCTTGTTGGCGGCCTCCGCTCGCAACAGACACATCTTCAAGTTCTCGATGGTTTCATATTTGGCAAAGGCCTCCGCCACCTTGCGCCCCGTGAATTCCTCCGGTTGCAAGTCCACTTGCAGGTGCAACTCCTTTAATTTGGCCGCGGTGGCCGGGCCAACGGCGGCAATGCGCGCCCCGCCAATGTCGCGCATGTCGTGAAACCGCTTGAAGAAAAGCTCGAAAAACGACGTCACGCCATTCACGCTGGTGAATACGAGCCAGTCGTAAGAATTGATTTCCAGCAACATTTCGACCAATTCCTCGCGGCGCGTCGTGGGTTCAATTTTAATGGTGGGCACTTCCATCACCTCCGCGCCCAGTTCCGCCAGGCGGGCGGCGAAGGAGCCCGCCTGTTCCGGTCGGCGGGTGACCACCAGGCGCTGACCAAACAGGGGCAGATTCTCGTACCAATTAAGTTTGCCGCTCAACTTCACCACCTCACCCACTATCGCCAGGGCAGGGGGCGCAATGCCTCTTTCCGCCGCCTGCCCGGCAATGGTTGCCAGGGTTCCAGTAACCGATGCCTGCCGCCCGGTGGTGCCGTGCTGGATGATGGCCACAGGAGTTTGCGCGGGCAAACCGTGGGCCACCAGCGATTGGGTCCACTCGGCCAGGGTTTCCGTGCCCATAAGCACCACTTTCGTGCCGGGAATGTGCGCGATTTGCTCATAGCGCAGACTGGTGCCGGTGTCGGTGCTGTCACCATGGGCGGTGAACGCGGTGAAACTGGAGCAATGCTCCCGGTGGGTCAGGGGAATGCCCGCATAATTGGGCACGGCCGTGATCGCGGATACGCCCGGGATGACCTCAAAAGGAATTTTGGCGGCGGCCAAAACTTCGGCTTCCTCACCCCCCCGGCCAAAGACATAAGGATCGCCGCCTTTGAGCCGCACCACGCATTTTCCCGCCTTGGCCCGGGCCACCATGATGTCGTTTAATTCATTCTGGGAAAGCGGTTTCGCCACACCGGGCCCTTTCCGGGCGATTAATTCGGCGGTGGCTGGTGCCAGGCGGAGCAGTCCCGGATTGACCAGCGCATCAAACACCACCACTTCGGCGCGCTTGAGCAATTCCGCGCCACGCAGGGTCAGCAGGCCCGGATCACCCGGTCCCGCGCCCACCAGATACACTATGCCTTTGGATTTCACAGCCCATACTATAGGCAATTTTATCCGCTGGGCAATCCCCGAGGTGGCTGATCTAAACCGAATCCGTTTGCGTCCGTTTGAAGTTGCACGCGGGATCGCCGTCGGCTAGGCTGTGCGCCTGACTGTGGAGCATGAAGCCAGCGGTCAGACTATTTATGCCTGAAGGATATTGCGTTAAGTGCAAAGCCAAAAAGGAAATTGCCAATGGCGTGGAAGAAACCATGAAAAATGGGCGCAAAGCGATCAAAGGCAAATGCCCCACCTGCGGCACCGTCATGTTCAAAATTTTGGGCGGAAAATCGGCGGTGGCTCCGGCCTCACCCGCCACTCCAAATCCCGAAGCGGTTTGAAAACCTAATTTATGTCACAGCAGCTAGCCTACGTAATCCTAACTCCCTATTCATTACACAAATCCCGCACGGGCGGCATTCTTAGCCGTTTGATCACCCGGACCGGACTTGAACTCGCGGCCATGCGCATGTTTGCGCCGAGTGCCGAACTCGTCAGCGATTATGCCTCCACCATTGTGTCGGCGCATGACACCCAGGACCGCAAAATCCAAGAGATGCTCCGGGATTATGTGATCAAAAACCTCTCCCCTGATCCGGTTACGGGCATCCGCAAGCGGGTCATGATGCTGCTTTTCCGGGGCGATGAGGCCGTTCGCAAGGTGCGTTCCGTAGTCGGCAATCTCAATCCCGAGCGCCGAGTCGGTGAGTCCATCCGCGACACTTATGGCGATCTCATTCTGGATGAAAACGGCCAGGTGAAATATTTTGAACCCGCGGTCTTTGCCGCTCCGAGCACCGAGGAGGCCGACGCCAAGCTCAAATTGTGGGCCAAATTCTCCGATGCCGACGGTGGCATTCTGAACAACGTTATCAATTACCAGTCCGGGGAAAAGGGCGAGCGCACCCTCGTGTTGATCAAGCCGGATAACTTTCGTTTCCCGACCGGCCGGCCCGGCAATGTGATTGATTTCTTTTCCCGCACGGGGCTCTACATCGTGGGCATTAAGATTCTGCGCATGAGCACCGCTCAGGCCAGTGAATTTTACGGCCCCGTTCGCGAAGTCTTGCGCGCGAAATTGAAGGATTCCATCGCTGCCAAGGCGGCCGGCATTCTGGAACGTGAACTGGGCTTCAAGATTCCCGCCGGCGACCAAAAAGCCATGGGCGAAGTCCTCGGACCTTTGTTCGGCGACAACCAGTTTGACAACATCGTGCGTTTCATGTCCGGCCGCGCCCCCGGCGAATGCCCCACCGAAAAGGAATTTAACGAGCCCGGCACCGAAAAGTGCATCGCTTTGGTTTACGAGGGCGTGAGCGCCGTTAATAAAATCCGTGACGTGCTCGGGCCGACCGATCCTTCCAAGGCGCCGCCAGGATCCATCCGCCGCGAATTTGGCTCGACCATCATGGTCAATGCCGCGCACGCCAGCGATTCCCAGGAAAACGCCGTCCGCGAAATGGGCATTGTCCGCGTGGGCGACAATAACTTCCGGGAGATTATCGAGCAGTTTTACGGAGTCGTATAAATTCCCACGTTAGCCGGCCAAACTCGCCGGCCAAATCTCTTTCAAGCCCACACTGTGTGTGGGTTTTTTAATTGTTCCAGCAGTTGCGCGTCGGCTGCCGGGAAGGCAAATTGATTCAATTCCGCCAATCCAATCCAGCGGTAATCGGCACAGCCAATGGCTTGGGGTTCACCCTGAACCAGCGTGCCGGTGAAGAATTTCAGGCGCACCGTTTTTTCGGGATAGGCATGCTCAATGTCGGCAAAAAGCGTCCCCACCACCATTTCCACCCCCAACTCCTCGCGAATCTCCCGGATCACGCAGGCCTGCCAAGGTTCCCCCGGTTCGCGTTTGCCGCCAGGAAATTCCCACAGGCCGCCCAAATGAACCCCGGCGTGGCGCCGGGTGATGAGCAATTTGCCCTCGCGAAAAATCAAGGCCGCCGCCACTTCGATGGGGGAGTGAGGGACGGTCACATGCCGGGAGGATTTACTTGGCAGGGGGCGTCAAGGTAATGGTCTTGGCCGGGGGCACGGTCGAAATGGGCGCGGGCTTGGGCAGGGTGGCCGCCAATTCCGTTCCTTTGAGGCTGGCTTGCTGGCCCAGGCTCGAGTTGGGAGCAGAGCGGGCAATTTCCTCGTAAAAACGCAGGGCATCAGCGCCTTTGCCTTGTTGCTCGAGCAGGCGGCCAGTGGCGAATTTGGCGGAAAGCTGGGCGGCGGCGTCGGTGGTAGTATCGAGTACTTTGTGGTACGCGGTCAGGGCATCGGCGGACTTGCCCTGGGCCTCCAGGCTGGAGGCCACACCGAGCAAGGCCGTGGCTACAAGGCTGCTGTTCGGGTTGGCATCGGCAAACTTTTGAAATTGCGCCTGGGCATCGGTGTAGTTGCCGGCTTGGAAATAGCTGGTCGCGCCTTGCAGCAAGGCCCGCTGGCCGGTTTGGGTGTCGGCATAATCAGTGGCAATTTTGAGGTACTGAGCCGCCACTTGCGAGGGATTCACGCCGGGCTGGACGGTAACCCAGATCTGGGAGAACGCCTGGCCGGCGTTGATCTCTTTTTGATCCTTCTGCCAGGAAAAGAACAAAACCACGAAAATGACCAGAACGATCGCGCCAAGAACGGCGATGATCCGGTTTTTGTTGGCCGCGATGGCCGGAACGACTTTAAAATAGAACAGTGATTCAGTGTCTTGTGTTTCCATATATGAAACAGTCATCTTTTGGTCACAGCGGCCAAAAGGCAAGCTTGAAATGGTGTTTTTGGCAGTGATTTCAAGGTGGGAACGTGGTTTTTGGCGGTCGGCTTAAAAATGATCGAAAATGGCGGGGGCGAATTTTCATTTTTGGGTTTTGAGGAGAGGGGACGATTTGATTGAAATATCGTAAATATTGCACTAAATCCGCAAAAATCACGGGTTTTGGGGGAGCTGGTTTTGACGGGAAGTGCGCGAAACTTCAAGTTCAGGAGTCAGAAGCCATAATTCAGGAGCCAGAAGCTGGCTGCCGACAGACGCACACGGATGATGTCAAAGAGCTGGGGTCCGCAACGCCGGGGGCGGACAGGATGGGGGCGAGCCACCTTCTTGGGGATAAATTTAGCAGGGGACCCTGGACAACGGCTGTCCAGGGTGAAAATTGTTTGAATTATTTTTTAAGGAGGGTTTTGATCCGCGAATTTCGCTAATTGACGCAAAAGCGGAGGGGACGGGTTCGCGCGGAGGCGCGGAGGGCGCAGAGGAGATTAAAGATATGCCATGAGTAGGGACGAACATGGACGAATGTGGACACGGGGCGGTGAACGATTTCACAAGTTCTGTTCACTCAGATACACCGCACCACCGAGATGCTCCACCCGTTCGATCTTTTCAAGCGGCACATGTGCGGGATCGAAGATCCATACGTATTGATAGTAGGCGTGGGAACCGAAACGAACCACGACATGGGCGGGAAGGGCGCGAAGTTTCTCCTGGTTCATAACAACCCAAGAATCTATGCTGTTTGGATTGAGCAGGGAATCCAGTTTAGTGATCGCAGGGCAGTTTGTTCCGCTATTCAATGTAGTTATCATCGAAGTGGATCCCACTTGAGAATTAGTCAGGATAGATGTCGCTTCTTGCCCTAAAATTTCAACCCCGCCAACGTCGCTTATCGCCGTTACGGCTTGCTGCTTCATATCGGCATACGATCGCGGAGGGGTTTCCATGTCTTTAGAGCAGCCCATAAGAAACTGCAAGGTGAACCAGGCACCCATGGCCAGGATTACCGCGGGCAGAGTGGGAAGACGAGTCTGTTTCATGGTTAATGGTGAATTGACACGGCCAGGGAGGTGTTCATGGGGTTGCCGGGCGGGGTTGGTAAGGGTTGGGGGACAGGGGGTTGGTGACACTCCCGGGATTCTGCCAGTAGGCTTCCACCGCGGTCTTGAATTGTTGCCGGGCATCAATGGCAATTCCGCCATTGAGTTGGGCCGGGCCGGGATATCCCATTCCAGGGATTTCACGGATGCGCAGAGCCAGGCGCGATTGCTGGTTGAGCAGGGATTCCACGCCCGGCAGGTCAACGTGCTCAACATACATAGATCTCAACGCCAGTTCGCGCTGGATGCCGGCCGCATGGATCAAGGCTCTAAACTGATCTTGGTCAAGCAGACCGTCGCCCCACTCATCGAATTGCTTGAAGAGCCGTTCGGCGAGGAGGTGCTGGGCGATTTCCATGCCGGCTTGTTCCTTGGGGTCGAGGATTTGGTTGTGGTTGGCATCGAACCAGGCGAATTCTCCGAGGTCGAGCCAGCCGTTGTGGTTGGTGTCAATGTTGTCGAGTTCCCAGGCAATGAAGTCCGGATCGTCCATGGCCGCCGCCTTTTTTACGGGATCCAGGTCGGGGTTGGTGGCGGGCCCGAATTGGGCGGTCATCCGCGCCTGCCACTGGCGACGGGCCTCCTCGTCCTGGCGGGTTTTGGCCAACTGGACCCCGGTGGCATCCGCGAGCGCGGCCTCCAGTTTGGCCACGGGAAGGACCCAGCAGCCCAAAGTGTAATCCTGGCCGATGTACACATTATCGCCGACAAACCGCATCCATGTGTTCGGATTGATCAATTGTTTGCGCCGGTCGCGACCCGGGACATTATCACCCCACGACGCTTGTTCCACCGACAAATCCAGGTTTAAGGGAACTTCCACTGGATGTTCCAAGGGGCGGCTGACGCAAAACAACCGGACATTATACCCATTCTTGGGCACCACGGTCCACTTTCCGGCCTGGTTTTCATACTGGGTATGATCCACCAGGAAATACAATCGGGAATGGTAAAAGGTGGCCACCGTACCGGCCATATAATCATGCAGCGGGGCGTAAATGCGGGGGGAAAAGTGGTCGGAGCCACGCTCACCCACCGGCAGGCCATTGATTAACTCCGTATAACCACCGGGCAAGTAACCCATGGCGTGAGCCTGGATTAGGTTGCCGGGAACCGCCGGTTTCAAATGGTCTTTGAGCCATAATTCCGGTGCCGGGCGGCCATTTTCCCAGACCCAAACATCGGCAAAGAGCGGCGCCTCGGTATGGTAGAGGAAACCCTCTGGCAACAGATCAAGGGGTTGCTGGTCCGGCGGCGGGGGGCTCAGGCTCAGGGTTTTCAGCCAGTCATCGTGCTCCCAGGTGTAAATATCGCCCATCACTCGGGCGGTCAGCACATTATTGGTTCGCAAAAATAAAAAAGGAGCGCCTAGTCCGTCCAACAGGTCGAGGGGCCCGACCGCCGGGCGACGGCGAATGCTGGCCAGCAGCCGGGTGGTTTTGCCCTGGTCCAAGATTTCGATGATGGACTCGTCATTGGCCGCGTATAAATGTCCGTCGAGGACGAACAATTGGGAGCGTTTTTGTCCGGGAAAATTCAGGCTTTGCCACTGCCGGGAGGACAGGTCGTACCGGCGGATTTGCGACTTGTAACTCATATACAGCCCGCCCTGAAAGAGCACCAGGCTGCTGTCGGCAAATATATCTGCATCCGGTATTTCATTATCAGGAAATTCGATGTCCCGGGGATAATAAATTACCTGCCAGGCGCTGCCAACGGGGTCGTAAATGGCGGTGGCCAACAAAGGAATTAAATAGTTGGCATTTTTTCCGTTCTGCCCATCATACCTTAAATCCAGCAATAGTTTGCCGTCACTCCAGCAGTGAGAAGAAAGGAACAGGTCATGCGCATAAGGCATCTCCAGCCGGTCCACGGGCATTTTTATATAATCATGAACGGCCACAATATTGGTGGCGGGTTCCTCGGGCGGAATGGCTGCGGGGGGAATAGTGGTCACGCGGGGCGCGGCAGTTGGCGGCATTATCCGCACGGGCGGGTGATTAGTGGCGGGCGGCCGGGTGACCATAACCATAGGGGCGTTGGTTCTGGGCGGGGGCGGATTGAGAATGCGATTCACTTTGGCCTCCATCTGGTGGATCATGTTTGACCCCGAGGCGGCCCAGATACCGGTCAGGTTGGTACGGTAGGCGGCAAGCAGCGGCCGGAGTTGAAGCGCTTGGGCAGGGGTGTAAGTCTCCAAGCCGGTATAAAACAACGCGACAAAGGCAGGCGGGTCATAGGGTGTTTGGTCCTTTAAAAACTGCACCTGTTTTTCAAAAGTGGCCTGTTTCTTCCGGTCGGTTTCGGCCTGCCGCCGTTCGGCGTCCGCGCGATTGCGCCGGTCCTCGTCCGCCCATACGATCCGGTTAACATCGCTTTGAAGGGTCCGGGCCAGGAAAACCGCGTTGGTCAAGTTCGCTTTGTCCCCGTCGGCAGCGGTTTTGGCTTTGGCATTAAACTCAATGATAAATGATTCCAGCGGTCCGCTGAGCTGAGCGGCCTGAGCCGGCAAATAATCGCGAAATTGAAACGTGGTGAGAAACTCCGCAGGATTAAACTGCGTGTCATCTGCGTGACCGTAACCCCAGGTATGTAAATACTCCTTTTCTTTGTTAAATTTTTCATCGTCTTGAGTCCAGCGCAACGCCTGCCAGTCCTCCGCATCGCGCTGTTGAATTTGTTCCTGGGTCAGGGTGGCGGCCGCGCCTTCGATTTGGAGGAGCCGGTTGGTGGAGTTGTTTAATGCCTGAATAAAATCCTGCCACGCCATGGGGATGCGATTTCGGTCCGCATCGTTCCATGCGGTCAAAATCGGAGCGGTGGCTCCTTCGTTATCCCAAGGCTGACCAACCGGATGTCGTACTTCAGGCAATGGCTGAAAGGGAAGATAGCGGATCCAAAACTCCTGGTGAATGGCCCTAAAAGCCGGATCGCTCATCATCTGGAGATAGAACGCAACACACGCCTCCGGTGTGTCCTGCCAAAAGCAACCCCAGGTGACTTCAAAATTGAACAGGCTGTCAGCGACGCGTTTCCTGGCGCTGTAATCCACCCCACCGGTTTGATTGTCCAGCCGGTAAGAATCACGCACGGCGGGCGACCCGGCCAACCAACCGGCCACCGTTCGGGCCATGGCGCGCACCCGGGCCAGTTGGTCCGCGCCGGATGCTTGCGAGGAATGGACAAAGTGAAACTGTTGCAGAACTTTCGAGGCCGTGGTCAAATCATCAATCCCCAAGGCGTACCAGGCCGAATCCGGGCGCAAGGCGGCCGGCGGCAACGTGGCGCTGAAATCGTGGTAAAGCGCCAGCGCCGCCAGCGCGCGGTCAAGGTTGTTGGTGTCGGGGTACTGGTTGGCATAGACATAATAGATGTTGGTATGGTCCCCCCAAATTTCCCGGCTCACAATCAATCCCCAAGGCGGGTTGGGCCGGGCATCCGAGAAAGCAGAGTTGGTGACTTCTTGCAGGTTATTGGGACTGACGAACGGCAGGGAGGTGTAGCCACCGGTATTAATCACGGGCAGGCGGGCGCGGACCCGGAGGATGGCGCACTCTTCGTCGCGCTTGCCCAGCCACCAGGCGGATTCCGCCGCCGTCTGGGCCTCGGCATATTCACCCCAGCGCAGGGCCCACTGGCCTTCCGCATAATACTGGGCGGCCTCATCGGCGGCGTTCCAGGTTGGGGCGGCGGCATTGACTTTCAAGGCGGCATCCAACTTCATAGCGAGTTGGTTGACAATCTCCACCAGGTTGGTACGGGCGGCGCTGACTTCAAAGGTCATCGGCGGGCCGCCTTTTGGCGGGGTTAGCCGAGCATTCAGGGTGAGTGAATCCGGGGAGTAGCCGTTTTGATCCAGCACGCCTTCCAGCAGGTAGCCGCCGTTCCAAAAGGGCGCGTCGTCGTTTTTCAGTTCTTTTTCCTCGCCCAGCAACTGCAGTTTCTGCCGTTCCAGGACGAACAATTGCGGCTCCCGGGTCAGGCGCTGGATGGTCAACAGTCGCAATTGCCGCTCGGTTTCCCCGGCTTCGGCGGAGGTGACGGCGGACCGGAAATTGACGATGGACAAGGGAATGGCGTCTTTGACCAACACGGTCAGCTTGGGCAGAAACACGTCCAAGTGACGGGCGTAGAAGGCCGTCCAGCCGGTAGGGTCGGAGAGCGGCCAGGGATATTTTTCGGCAACGAGCGCCACGCCGGGTTTGACGGCGATGAGACGGGTGTTGAGCACTTGGTTGGTGCCTTCGGGGGCGACCTGGAGCAGCAAGAGGCCGTCGGCGCCGAGAAGCTGGCCGAGCTTGAGGTAGTCGGTGTTGGCGGCGGAGAGGCCTTGTTCGCGATACACCCGGGCGATCTGGTCGCGTTCGAGGAGCTGGAGCTTGGGGTTGGCGGAGAACTGGGCGGTGAGAACGTCCACCGCCGGCGCGGCCGCGTCGGTTTCCGAAATCAAGGCCAGGCGGATGGGGGCGTTAGACTGGGCGGGCAGTTGCAGGGCCAAGGCAAGCAGGAGGGTGATCAGGAACGTTTTCATGGGTTCATCGGGTCGGGGTTTCGCGGATGAGGCGGGCCTGGCGGGGGGTGAGCGTGCAAACGGCCCAGGCACGCCTGGTCCGGGCTTGAACCGGGAGCGGCGCCATATCATTAGTGCCATCGCTGAGATAGTTGATACCCATTTATTATCAATCCCCGGCGGCGGGGAAAAGGTTCAATTAAATTGGAAAAGGGCGAATGGGGGGAAGAGGCGCGGAGGGATGGGTAAAGGTTGAAGGCTAAAATTGTCGAAAGATTACAAAGTGCACCCGTCGGTGAGGCACCCTGGGGAGGGGGAAATCGGTAATGGACAGGGAGATGACAGCGTGGATAGACATTGACACCGAGCGGGGATGCTTGGGTCTATGGCAGGGAGGATGTCTGACGGCACGAATCTCGGTATTAGAAACCCGTCCCGGGCGGGTTGCCCAAAGCAAACGTCGGAAAACCAGCCGGGTGGTCAAGGCCACTATCCGATATTGGCAGAGCTATTCACGTTGCTGCGGCCGAGGACGGCCGCACTCGGACACGCTTCGCGCGAACCAGAACTGGTCAGCGCCAGGTTCGTTGGCGCAAAAAACAATTTTTCAGTCGGGTGGGGTCTGCGCCTGGGACGGGCGCGGCGAAACTTGGGCAACACGCCGTCGCGTCGTTTCCTACCAATTTTGACTCAGCGTTTCTGTAATTTGGCGAGGAGGCGGAGGATTTCCAGATAGAGCCAGACGAGGGTGACGAGGAGGGCCATGCCGCAATACCATTCCATGTACTTGGGGGCACCTTGCTGGACGTTGGTCTCGATGATGGCAAAGTCCATGAGCAAATTAAATGCCGCAATGCCGACGATCACGAGGCTGACGATGATGCCAACGGGGCCGGAATCGTGGATGAAGCCAATCGGATGGCCAAACATGCCGAAAATGATGTCCACAAAGTAAACCAAGGCAACCGAGCCCGTGGCAATGACGATGCCCATCATCATGCGTTCGGTGACGCGAATGATGCGGGTGGCGTAGAGGAAGAGCATCAAGCCCAGCACGCAGAAGGTGAGGAGCATGGCGTTCGCGACGAGGCCGGGGGAACCGCGAAAACTGTGTTCATAAAATGCGGAAATGACGCCGAGGATCAGGCCTTCCAGCAGGGCATAGGCCGGGGCGGCGATCGGGGCGGTTTTGGGCATGAAGGTGCCCACGAGGCAGGCCACCAAGCCGCCGATGAGGCCCAGAATGCCCAGGGGGATTTGGATTTGGGGATTGGCGGTGAAGGAAAAGACGGCGGCGGCGATGCACAGCAGCAGGAGGATGCCGGACTTGTGGATGGTGCCGTTCAGGGTCATGGAGCCGGTGGCTTCCGTGGCCGAATAATCAATGTCGCGTTGTAAAAGTGGATTGGATGTTTCCATGGCTAATACGTTAATCAATGTGGCGGGTTTTTCAAGTTGAAATTGGAAGGGGGCAGGGGAGGACTTGGTTTGTCCAACGTAATTTGAAAATCATAGAATGGTCCGGTGGGTCACCACCATTTGGTAATTAGAGTGGCCGGTCGGTAAACAGCAAAAGCGGCAGCGGACGGCACGCACTCCAGGACGCTTCGCGCAAATCAGGGCTGGTCAGCGCCAGGTTCGTTGGCTTAAAAAACAATCGGTTGTTGGGTGGTGTTTGCGCCCGGAATGAGAGGGCAGGGGAGGTCAGGCGGGAGCGGTGGCGGGAATGGGATGGGTTTTTTTGTGGGCCTGGCGCAACGCGCCGAAATTGCCTTCTTCGCAGCAGGCGACAAAGCCTTCGGTCACGGTTTTGAGTTCCTCCCAGCGGCCGCGGATTTGGCGGGCTTCCTCGGGGGTGATTTTTTCATCGGCGGTGGCGGCGGCGATGACATGCAACAGCTCGGCGAATTCCTGAACAATCTGGTTAGTGGCGGGCATGAGGAGGTTGGGATGCGGCAGGTCGCGAGGGTTGCGAATGAAGAAGCCGCCGGCATGCTGGCAGAGCCATTGGACGAGGCGCTCGTCGCCAGTGCATTTGACGAGGGCTTGCAGGCGGTCCAGGGGATTGACGGTGCCGCTGCCGGCGGCGTGGTCG
>Ga0182012_10004344_pt1 | contig 14829 bp, 16 predicted proteins | sample 612S2SmetaG_FD_120486 | JGI IMG/M metagenome (GOLD analysis project Ga0182012, IMG submission 120486) | Permafrost microbial communities from Stordalen Mire, Sweden - 612S2S metaG | ecosystem: Environmental > Terrestrial > Soil > Wetlands > Permafrost | place: Sweden: Stordalen | collected... | reverse complement strand
TCGTGAGGCAGGTCATGCTGGTGACGCTCATTGGGGGGTTGATGGACTGGTCGTCCGCGCCAACCCGCGCCGTGAGGCCGTTGGCAGCCGCCTGGGTGATGGCCGCGGACCCCACGCTGCCCGTGCTGTTGGTGGTCGTTGTCTGACCCCAGGCCGGGCCGCACAGGGTGGCGACCGGCAACGCCGCCAGCAGCCCGAAAGTGGCAAGTCTCGTCATTCAGGCGTCCTCTTTCACGGTGTTGCAGGCCATGGCGAGCGCCGCGATCCGTTCCGCGGCGAAAATCCGGCGCACGGTCGCTTTCTGGGTCACGGCCGCGACGGCGGCGCGAATGGACCGGGCTTCGGGTCCGTCCTCTTCCACCAGGGCGGCGATGACGGCATGGCAGTCGGGAAGGTCCACCTCAGCCAGCCAGCCAGTGCAGCACGCGGAGGGTGCGGCCGGCTCCCAGCTGGGCCAGGACGACTTTCACCTCGTCCCGCAGCGGACTGCGGGATAGCGCATCGCTCAGCGCGCGCGGATCGGCCTTGCCCAGATCGTCGAGCGCTACTCCAAGGGCGACAAGGCGCTCGGGCAGAGCCGCCTGGGTCTCGACCGGCCGGATAGCTGGCGGCCATTCCGATACGGCTGGGTCCGGTCTGAGTTCGGTCAGCCAGGCGGTGACCGCGGTTTGTTCGAAGTTCGGCATCCAGGGCTCCAGCGATCGCTGGCCGCAGTCTGGGCAATTGCCTTGCGAACGGCGGCTCCAACCTGACTCTGGCGGTGCAGGGCATCACGGCCTTGCGCTCCGCCAATCCCGTCTTTCGTTTATTGCGTTTGAGCCTGCGGCACCTTATCTATGGCACTGGAGAAACCCATGTCCGCGTCCCTCAGCCTGTCCGAGCCGTTCCAACCCAGCGACGCCGAGGTGATCCTCGCACGCGAGGCGGGCCGCGCGCTGGCGAACTTGGCCGGACAGGATCGCGCCGTCCGGGTTGAAGCAACGGAGACCGCGGCCGGGCGCACCGAAAGCTTCGAGCTACCGCCGGCCGCGGTGCGGCTGCTGGTGGATATGCTGGCCCAGATTGCAGCCGGCAACGCCGTATCCGTTGTTCCCGTTCATGCCGAGCTGACGACACAGCAGGCAGCCGACATGCTCAATGTGTCGCGGCCGTTTCTGGTCAGCCTCCTCGAAAGGGGTGATCTACCCTTCCACAAGGTCGGCACACACCGCCGCGTCCGTTATCGCGACCTCATTGCCTACAAGCGCCGGGAACATGACGCCCGCCATCGGGCGCTCGACGAACTGGTCGAGCAAGCGCAGGAACTCGGCCTCGGCTACTGATGGCCGGTCTGACGCATGGCGATTCTCACGGCCCTTTTCGACGCCTGCGTGCTTCATCCGGCCCCACTGCGCGATTTGCTGATGCGCTTGGCCATGACGGAGCTTTTCCGGGCGCGATGGTCGGATGCGATCCATGAGGAATGGATCAGGTCCGTTCTGAGGCAGCGCCCGGAACTGGCAGTGCAACTCAAGCGGACGCGCCAGCTCATGGACGCGCATGTGATGGACAGCCTGGTCACCGGCTACGAGCGGCTGATCGACACCATCGACCTACCCGATCCCGATGACCGCCACGTTCTCGCCGCCGCCATCGCCGGCGGCGCGGATGTGCTGGTGACGATGAACCTGAAGGACTTTCCGGCCGATCGCCTCGCGCCGTTCGCCATCGAGGCGCAGCACCCGGATGTGTTCATCCGTAACCTTCTGCGGCAGCACGAGATGGCGATGATTGCTGCCGTGGCACTTCATCGCGCTGCCCTGCGCAACCCGCCGAAATCGGCGGAGGAATATCTGGAAACCCTGCTGGTTCAGGGCCTGCCGGAAACAGTCGCGCTGCTGCGCCAGCACCAAGAGAGAATATGAACCCTGCCGTTCGCCAAAGCAGTCGATCGCACTCGGCTACCGCTTGCGGCCCGCGTTGCGCGAGCACGGGGGGTGAACCCGCCGGGGGACGTTCTCTCAGCCGATCTGCCGTCCCGATAGACCGGATGTAGACCGGCGGACCGTTCGGTTCAAAGGATGATTCGGCGAAGCCTTGCGAACTGCGATCTAATTCCGGATTTCGACCGCCATATGGGTCATCACCAATCTGAGGCCGAGCGGCTTCACCGCGCGGAGCAGGACCCAGTTCCACCCCTGCCCGCCTCTCCAATCGACCGCGGCATCGGGATCGGCGCCGGGTGTCGGTTCAACGTTAATCGCTTTCCTGGTACACACACATTATCAATAACTTAGTCGATTCGCTAATTTGGGATTAGAGTCGTTCATGTGAGACTGGCTGCGAATCACGCACATTAACTTGGGACTGGCTTGCCTCTGAAAGAAGGTCATGCCGATTGGTGATGAGACGCCTCGGACGTAGCGACCGGCCGAACTGCGCGAAGAGACGGTCCTCAGCCAGACTCGGCGTTCGGGTGTCACACGGGTCTCCAATGAGGATGCTTGACTCCAATCTGGTTTCGAAATCCGACGGGCGCCGCGCTTGCGAATCTTGCCTTCCAATGCAGAGGTTTCGTCGTTGCCGCGACCGGCAGCCGCCCTTTCGACGAGGCTGACTGTGCCCGGGATCTCCTCCCTGCCAGGGAGGTCAACCGGCAAGAGGGCGTTGCGGCCCGCGAATGGAAGAGCCGAAACCACGGCAAATCTCAGTCCCAAAAATAACGCTAATTTGGGACTGGAGCCGACCCAGTTTCAAATTACCGTCCGGCGGTGACCGTAACAATCTCCCAGTCCGGGAATTAACATTCAACCGACACCTCGCGCATCTGTTACGCGACGCAAACTACGCCATCGAGGAAGGCTGCAACGGCTTCGCGCTGGAGTTCAAATGGCTGCTGCTGCGCGCCATCTCCATCGGCCGCCGCCGCCCCATTCTCAAGGATAGCACTCTGGATCAGTACCGAGCCGATCTCGAACGCAGGCTCGACCGGCTGCTGAGCCGCCAACAACCCGGCACGCCCGCATCCCGCCGCCTGTTCAAGGCCATGCGCCGCGACCGCGATGACCTGTGCCGCTTCGTCACCCGCCGCGACGTGCCCTATACCAATAATGCCTGCGAGCGCGCCCTGCGCCCGTCCGTGATCTTCCGCAAGGTCACGGGATGCTTCCGCTCGAAATGGGGGGCGGAGGTCTATGCCGCCGCAGCCTCGGTCATCGCCACTGGCCGCCTGTACGGCGTGACCGCACTCCAGGCCGTCAGCAATGCCCTGGCGGGAAAACCCGTCATGATCCCGCCATGAGGAAAAAATGGGGGGTGAGTAGTTACCATTCATGCGACCCGGCAAACCAAGTCGGCGGCACCAGCAGAGTCTGTGCCAGGTTGGGGGCGAACCGAGCGCGTTCGTCAGCGCTTGCTGTTCTGCGAGAGATCGACGTAGACGGCGGCGAGCAGAACGATGCCTTTGACGACCTGTTGCCAGAAAATGCCGATGCCGAGGATTGACATGCCGTTGTTCATGACGCCCATGAAGAACGCTCCGATCACCACGCCCATGACTTTGCCGACGCCGCCGGAGGCCGATACGCCGCCTATGAAGCACGCGGCGATGACGTCGAGTTCGAACGAATTTCCGGCGCTGGGTGTTGCGGAGTTTAGGCGCGCGGCGACGATCAAACCGGCCATGCCTGCCAGTGCGCCCATGTTGACGAAGGTGAGAAACGTGAGGCGCTGAACGCGGACGCCCGACAGTTCGGCGGCGAGGCGGTTGCCGCCCATGGCGTAAACTCGGCGGCCGATGGTCGTGCGGGTGGTGACGAAAGTGTAGAGCAGGACGAGGGCGCTCATGATGACCAGCACGTTTGGCAGGCCCTTGCGCGAAGCGAGCAGGTAGGTGATGCCGAGGATCAGGATGGCGAATATGGCGTTTTTGCCGACGAAGAGGCCAATTGGCTCGATGTCCATTTCCGCTGCGGTGTCCCGGGCGCGGCGCCGAGCACCGAGCAGCACCATGAGGGCGGCGCCGAGGATGCCGATGAGCATGGTGAGCCAGTAGAACTGGTCCTGGCCTTCGGGCGCGATGGACAATCCGAAGTTGCTGAAGTCGGGGATGAAGCCGGAACTGATCGACTGGAAGCCTCTGGCGAAGGGGCCGACGAACTGGCCGAGTAACAGATTGCCGGTAAGGCCTCGGAAGATCAGCATGCCGGCGAGGGTTACGATGAACGAGGGGATTTTCGCGTAGGCGACGAAATAGCCCTGGGCGGCGCCGATCAGGCCTCCGAGGATCAAGGATAGGAGGATCACCGGGGGGTAGGGGATTTTCTTATAGACCATCAGCGTTGCGGCGACCGCGCCGACGAAGCCAACGATGGAGCCGACGGAGAGGTCGATATTGCCTCCGACGATCACCAGAAGCATGCCGAGCGACATGACGACGATGTAGCTGTTCTGCAGGATCAGGTTGGTGACGTTGACGGGGTCGAGTAGTACGCCGCCGGTGGCGACCTCGAAGAAGGCCATGATCAGCAGCAGCGATCCCAGCATACCGTAGTCGCGCAGATGGGTGCGCCAATAGGCCGGGCGGAACCTCTGGCTCATGCGGTCACTCCGTATTGTTTCATGATCGACGCCATGATTTTTTCCTGAGTGGCGTCCGCGACGGGCATCTCGTCGATGAAACGTCCCTCGTTCATGACGTAGATGCGGTCGCAAATGCCCAGCAGCTCCGGCATTTCGGAGGAGATCACGATGACCGCCTTGCCTTGCGCCGCCAAGTCGTTGATAATGGCGTATATTTCATATTTGGCGCCGACATCGATGCCGCGGGTTGGCTCGTCCAGGATCAGCACGCGTGGGCTAGTGAACAGCCATTTGCTCAGCACCACCTTCTGCTGGTTGCCGCCTGACAGGTTCATGGTCTGCTGGTGGATCCCGAAGGAGCGGATTTTCAGCATGGTGCGGTAGCGTTCCGCGACCCGGGATTCCTGGTGGTTGTCGATCACGCCGTGGCTGGCGACGCCAGGCAGGTTTGCCAGGGTAATGTTGTTCTTGATGTCCTGACTGAGTACCAGACCGAGGGCCTTGCGATCCTCGGTGACGTAGGCGAGGCCGGTTCGGATGGCACGCTGGATCGATGACAGGTCGACCGGTTTGCCTTCCAGCGAGGCTTGGCCTCGGATGTTACGGCCGTAGGCTTGGCCGAACACGCTCATGGCGAGTTCGGTGCGGCCCGAACCCATGAGTCCCGCGATGCCGACGACCTCGCCGCGGCGGACGAACAGGTTGACGCCCTTGATGATGTCCTGGCCGGGATGGACGGGATGGCCGACGCGCCAATCGCGGAGTTCGAACAGCGGTTCGCCGATCTTCGCGGTGCGCGGCGGATAGCGGTCTGACATCTCGCGACCGACCATTGCTTTGACGATGCGGTTTTCGCTGATTGGCTCGGCATGGCAGTCGATTGTCTCGACTGTTGCGCCGTCGCGCAGGATGGTGATGGAATCAGCGATCTGGGCGATTTCATTCAGTTTGTGAGAGATGATGATGGCGGTGATGCCCTGCGCCTTGAACTCAAGGAGAAGTTTCAGGAGGGCGGCACTGTCGGTTTCGTTCAGGCTTGCGGTTGGCTCATCGAGGATCAGCAGTTTGACCTTCTTGGACAGGGCTTTGGCAATCTCCACCAACTGCTGTTTGCCGATGCCTAGGTTGGTGATGAGGGTGGTCGGCGCTTCCCTCAGGCCGACCTTGCGCAGAAGCTCCCGCGTGCGGGCGAAGGCCTGACCCCAGTTGATGACGCCGACTGCGTTGGCGGTTTCGTTGCCGAGGAACATGTTTTCGGCGATCGAAAGCAAGGGAACGAGTGCGAGTTCCTGATGGATGATGATGATGCCCGCGTGCTCGCTGTCGGCGATGCGGGCGAAGCTTCTTGGCTCACCTTCGTAGATGATATCGCCTTCGTATGAGCCGGAGGGGATGACTCCGCTCAGGACCTTCATCAAGGTGGACTTGCCGGCGCCGTTTTCGCCGCAGATGGCGTGGATCTCGCCGGACCGCACCCGGAGTTTGACGTTGTTGAGCGCTTTGACGCCGGGATAGGACTTCGAAATGCCGCGCATTTCGAGGATCGTGGTCATTGCCGCCTCCCGGAGGCTACTGAAGCTGGCTGGCGGCGTAGTATCCGCTGTCGACGAGGACCGGTTTCCAGTTGGTTGCGTCGACCGGCACCGGCTTCAGCAGGTAGGACGGAACGATCTTTACTTTGTTGTCGTAGGTCTTGGTGTCGTTGACCTCGGGCTTCCCGCCGGTGACGATGGCGTCGACCATGTTGGCCGTGACCTTGGCCAGGTCCCGGGTGTCCTTGAAGATGGAAGAGTATTGTTCGTGGGCGATGATCGCCTTGACTGACGGGACCTCACAATCCTGGCCGGAGATGATTGCCATCGGCACGTCCTTGCTGCCGTATCCGACGCCTTTCAGGGCCGAGATGATGCCGATCGACAGGCCGTCGTAGGGTGACAGAACGGCGTCGACGTGTTTTTTGGTGTAGTAGGCGCTGAGCAGGTTATCCATGCGGGATTGGGCGACTGACGCCTCCCACCGCAGGGTCGAGACTTTGTCCATGCCCATTTGCTTGGACTGAACGACGAGTTTTCCGGCGGTTATTAAAGGCTGCAGGACGGACATGGCGCCATTGTAGAAGAAGAAGGCGTTGTTGTCGTCGGCGGAACCGCCGAACAGTTCGATGTTGAACGGGCCTGGCTTGCCGGCGTCCAATCCTAGGCCGTGCACGATCGACGTTGCTTGCTCGACACCGACCTGGAAGTTATCGAAGGTGGCGTAGTAATCCACGTTGGGGGAGCCGACGATGAGCCGGTCGTAGGAGATGACCTTGATGCCGGCGTCGGCGGCCTCCTGCAGGGCGTTGGATAGCGTTGTGCCGTCGATGGCGGCGATCACCAGGACTTTTTCATGTTTGGTGATCATGTTTTCAATCTGCGCGAGCTGATTTGGGATGTCGTTGTCGGCGTATTGGAGGTCAGTTTTGTAGCCTTTGGCCTCGAGCGCCTTCACCATGTTGTCGCCGTCGGCGATCCAGCGGGCCGAGGATTTGGTTGGCATGGCAATGCCGATATTGCCTCTGTTCTGGACGAATGCGTTGGGCGCGGCCAGGGCGAAGCAGCCGAGCACGGTCAGGCAGCCGAGCAGGGCTGCTGTGAAGGTGGTTTTCAGGAACGTCATTTACGCAGTCCTCCCTTGGTCACGCACACTTCTTTGGGCGTGTGTGCTGGTCGCCTGCCGCGCCCCCTACTGTCAAGGCACCGTCCATTAATTGCCTTGGCCGGATCGTGACCCGTGACCGATACGCAGTTTTTCGGTATCATGTAGCAACCGCCACCACTGGAGAGCATGACGATCTGTGGGGTATTCACGCTGCGGCGGCTTGAGGGGCAACGGGCGAATTGTCGTTCGCCAGGCCGGGATACCATTGTTCGAACAGCGATCGGAGCGTGCCGTCGAGCGCCCGCGCTCGAATTTGAAGCAGCAGGTGCGCACCGCGCTTTGTCCACTTCATCTGGTGGCGTTTGGCGAAGCGTTTGCTGATGACCGCGTTCACCGTTGACTGTGCCAAGCATGATGAGATGCGCTCACCAGCCCGGAACCGCTCGCCATAGTTGATCAGGCTGTTTGTGTTCGACTTGATATAGACGGCGAACTCCCGCCACCGGGACCACCGCGAAACTGGGGGTGCTGGTGCGTGCCGGGTATTTTCGCTCCTGTTCACAGATCAGACTGGGGGGTGGGGCGTGGAGTGGATTTTGAGGTTGTCGGCAGCCGGGGGTGAAGGTCACTCCGTGGACATCATGGAGATCAGCAGGCCTGACGACCTCGGCGATATCGCCAATCTGGGATTGACCCTCACGGAAGCAAAACAGCTGCTGGCGCGGGTTCAGTGCGAGATCTCCACCGCACAGGCGCGCCAACATGCGGTCCGGCGGCCGGTTTGTCCCTGCCGCGAGGATGTTTGCCGGGTGAAAGATTACCGCGACCACGCGGTCGCAACGCTCTTCGGTCAGGTCACGATGAGGCTGCCCCGGTTCCGTTGCCGCGCGTGCGGCCGCATCGAGACGGGCCTTAACTGGCCATCGCATTGCCGCTCGACACCGGAGTTGGACCTGCTCCGGGCTCATCATTCCGCCCTGATGAGCTACCAGGTGGCGGCTGACCTGCTGAAGCAGATGTTTCCGGTCGACGCCGGAACGGATCCGGAGACGTTGCGCCGCCATACCCTGAAGGCTGGCGCCGCGCTCGTCGACCGTGCCGCGATCACGCCGCCGGCGGTGGTGCCGGCGATCACGGTCACCGTGGACGCCACCTTCATCAGGAGCCGCGAGGACGACGAACGTCACTTCGAGGTGCGGGTTGGCAATGTCGAAACGAAGGCTGGTGGCCGTCAGGTTTTCGGCGGCGTCACGAAAGCCGCGACGGACATCGAAGCGCTGATCAGGAAGAACCTCGATGCGGTCGGCGGAAACAGGGACACCGTGCTGACGGCCTTCACCGATGGTTGTCCCGGACTTCGGGGCATTCTCGCCGGCGCGGGCGTCCTGGAACCGCCGATTCTCGACTGTTGGGGTGGACGGCCCCACGGCATCGCGTGCCAAAGTTGGGTTGTCAGAAACCAACACCGGAGCCGTCCATGTCAAAGATTAAGCGCATTGGCCTCGACACGTCCAAGGCCGTCTTCACCCTGCACTGCGTCGACGAAGATGGTAAGGCGGTGCTGCGAATCAATCTTCGCCGCGCGCAGATGGTCACCTTCTTCAAGAACCTGGCGCCTGCCGAGATTGCCCTGGAAGCTTGCGGCAGCTCCCATCACTGGGCCCGGGAACTGACCGCTCTCGGCCACGAGGTGCGTCTGATCCCGCCGCAATATGTGAAGCCTTTCGTGAAACGCGCCAAGAATGACCGTAACGATGCCGAGGCCATTTGCGAGGCCGCCGGGCAGCCGGGGATGCGGTTTGTGCCGATGAAGGCCGCCACCCAACAGGCCCAGGGAATGGTCCTGAAAGTGCGCGAGACGCTGGTCAACCAGCGTACCCAACTGGTCAACGCGCTCCGCGGTCATGCTGCCGAATTCGGCATTATCGCCGCGAAGGGGATCAGCCAGATCAATCCTTTACTTGAAGAGATTGAGGCCGCGAGCGCCATCCCGTCCGACGCCAAGGACATGTTGGCACTGCTCGGTCAGGAGATCGAACACCTTGACACAAGGCTGAACGAGATTGATGTGAAGTTGAGAGCCGCGCACAAGGCCTACGCGCTCAGCCAGCGGCTGGCCACAATTCCAGGCGTCGGTCGGATCATCGCGCTGACGTTCGCGACCGAGATCGATCCGATGGCGTTCGAATCCGGCCGTCATCTGGCGGCCTGGATCGGGTTGACGCCAAAAGAACATTCGACCGGAGGAAAGCAACGCATGGGCGGTATCAGCCGCGCCGGCAATGAACGGTTGCGCCGCTTGCCCGTGACCGGCGCCACCGCGGTGATCCGGTTCGCCATCCGGCCGGGCAATAAGCACGCCTGGGAATGGCTGCTGAAGCTGCTTCAGCACAAGCCGCGCAAACTTGTCGCAGTCGCGCTGGCCAACAAAATAGCGCGGATCGCCTGGGCGATGATGAAGAGCGGCGAGGCCTATCGGCGTCCGACGGCCATCGCCGCGACGGTCGCGGCATGACCAACGTTTCGTCACGTAACGTCATGGAGTGGAGCCATGTCCCGCCCCTCGATCAGTGATGCCCCGATGACCGGCGCCGAACGCCAGGCACGTTACCGTGCTGCGCACGCCGATGGCGCCCCGGTCGTTCGCATCCGCCGTCCGGCCGACCGACGCAGCCGGATCCAGCGCTGGCGTGATGCCGTCAGCACGCTGACAAACCTCCTGACGGAGTATGCCAGATGGCTGGAAGCCCTGCCGGACAATCAGCAAGATGGCACCACGGCCGAGGCGCTACAGGCGATTGTCGAGCTTGATCTATCTGAGCTTCAGGCGATCGAACCGCCTCGGGGTTTCGGCCGTGATTGACCGACCAAATCGCCCGACCGGCACAACCGGGATGGGCCACGAGGACGCGTGGCGAGGTAATCGGTCACAGCCGATCACCGCCTGAGCCGCGCGTGGATGCCGGGGTGCAAGAGCTGACAGAGATGACGATCGGTCGAATCGACGATCCGGAGAACCCGTTGGAACCAGTGGCCTCGAGGTCGTTGGATTGTTTGGGACCGGATCGCGGATTCCATCTGGGCCAGCGGTCATGATGCCGCGTCAACAGGCCGAACACATGATCGCAGTCGACCCACCCGTCAAAATTCTCTTCGAAGCTCTTGAACCCAAGGGGCCGTCCACACATGGTTCCACATCGCGATGAAACTACAGCACCTCAAACAAGTGGCGGACGGGCTGGCTGCGGGTGATTCCGCCCGCGCGGCAGCGAAGGGGGTGATCGTTGCGGAGGTCGAGCGGCTGCACTGGCGGATCTGGAATGGGAAAGCGAAGAGCGCGCGGAAGAGCATCGATCGTATCCGGCCGGTGATGCATCATTTCCGCGGCGAACGGGACGGCCGCCGATCGATCGCGCCGTCGCGAAAGCTTTGGACGGCCCTACGGGCGCTGAACAAGTATTTGACCGGCCAGAGCGCATGGCTGGTGAATTACGCCGCACGCCACCGCGCCGGGCTGAGGGTCGAAACCGCGATCACCGAAGGGACGGCCAATTTCCTGGTGAACCGGCGGATGAACAAAAGTCAGCAAATGCGCTGGTCACGGCGCGGCGCAGACCTGCTGCTTCAGGTCCGGTGCGCATTTTACAACGGAACGTTCGGTTCTGAGTATGGACAGAGATTCCATCCAGCCAACGATTCGTTCCCGCAAACCGTCATTGCCGCCTGACCCCCAGTTTCGCGGTGGTCCCATACTGGTGGCTGTAGGCCTCAGAATCTAACCGAGAACCGGGATAGCGGTTCCAGTACCAGGTTCCGCCGACATCGGATGCGGCGTCGAATGCCTTCACGACCAGCCCCTCAGAGCGCAGCAGATGAAGCTGGTAGAGTCCCGCGACGCCGGCGCCCACGACGGCCGTATCGAGGTTCAATGGGGATTGAGAGTGGTTGGTTGTCGTTTCAATCGTTCTTCCCCAGCCATTGTCCTTACCTCCCGTTTGCTGTCGATACTGGGTGCGCTGTTGCGGAAACCTGTCCTGCGTGCCTGGGCGAATTCAACGACACGACGACGGCAAGGGTCTTGGACAGGATTGGCCCGTCGTGTGGTTCAGAATTGCCGGGTGGCTGCCTCGGCGGCTCAGCCGGTTACCGAGGTGCGATATTCCGCCGGCGTCGTGTCCAGCATGCGGCGGAAGAAGCGCGTCATGTGGCTCTGATCCGAAAAGCCGCAGTTGGCAGCCAGGACTTTGAGCGGGAGGTTACGACGCTCCAGTTGGCGCTTGGCATGATCGAGGCGCCAGCGCATGACATAGGCGTGTGGCGGGCAGCCGAGCTTTTCTGCGCCCGTAGTTTGGCGACGGTCTCACTCGAAATGCAGGGAACGTACACGACCTTGACGTTATGCTGGGCTTCGAATGCAGGAATGATGTCGGACTGCATTCCTTTCCGGAAGCTGCCGCCGTTCCCAGCCACATAGATTGTCTGCTGAGCCAATGCCGGCGAACTGAGATCAGTCGCGCCGACAACTGGTTGCGGGTTTCGATCGGAATCGACCTGCTTTATATAATCATATAGAAATGACGAGCGGGTGGAGCGCGTGGTTCGTGATATATCGCAATGATTTTCAACGGTTCACTCCGCTTTTGAGCGTGAAATGGGCGGCCGGGATCGCGGCGCGATGGCGCCGGAATGAAATCTTACCTGCGGCGGGCCGCCTTTGGAGATCAGCTCCGGCAGTAGTGACGGAGATTTATCATGGTGTAGGCAAGAGTCTTGAAGGCATAGTGTAGTCCACTGATGCGCTCGAAACGCAACAGCAGTCGGCGGAACTTGTCTTCCCAAGCAAACACCCGCTCGATCGTGCGGAAGCGCTCCTCGAAAATGGCCGGATCAAAGATCGGCTTGCGGCCCCGCTTCGGCTGTTTTCTGCCGCGAGGATTGGGGTTGATGTTGGGAACCATGCCGCGATTAAAGATCATCTTGCGGTTGGCCCGGCAGTCGTAGACGCCATCGGGGCTGACGATGCAGCCCTGAAGGTCAATGCCCACCTGTCGCGCGATGCGGGTCATCGGGCAGCGCCTCACGCAGGAGGGGCGATTCATTATAGTTGCCCGGCGCGGTGACGAACGGCGCGATTACGTTACAATGGCGGTCGCAGAAGGCGACAACCTTGTCGCCTTTGACCTTCTTGTGTCCGCTGAAGCCCAGATTGTCGCCCCCTTTTTCGCCGCCGTCGTCGTGCCGTCGCCATGAATGACCGCGGTATCCAGGCGGCCGTCCGCATGAAGCTTTGCTACCGAACCAGCGAAAATCGCATCCATGTAACCCATTTCCACCCACCTCCGCCAAATACGGTAAATGCGTGTATAGTGGATTTCAGGCTTGCCACTGTCACTCTTGTCGATCGGCAGCTCCTTCCATTGGCAACCAAGATAAAGGATCTTCAAAACGTAGTTGAATAACTTGTAGAGGCTCAGCTTCGGTGCCGGCCCCCGGCTACCGGGGACGAGGTGCGGCAAGACAAATTGCTCGAATTCCGTCAGCTCCAATTGCGTCGGAATCGTTTGCCAGCGGCGGGTTTCAGCCATTTTGGTCCTCCAAAAGATCCGACCCTACCCGGCTCGGTGTCATCGGCATAACTCCCAGGACAAAAGCCGCTTACAGCGAATTCCGACCGCCGTCAGAAACTCGCAACCAGTTGAAAGATAGGGGATTCCCGAATCGGAGATTTCTCCGGCCTTCCTAAGAAACTCTCAGACGGCCCCGGGTACGGCCTGTAGGACATACCCGAGCGACTTCGCCCTTCGCTCGAGATTGGCGAGGATGCGGCTGCGGTAACGCTCCTCGTATTGGGCGCCCCCCGGATCGCTGTATTCTATACCGTGACGCAAGGTATTGTAGAACAAGACGGCGATTTTGCGGGCCGTGGCAGTGACTGCCTTGGCCTTGCCGACACGGGCTGACAGGCGTCGATAGAACGCTCCCAATGCCGTGTCGGTGCGCCCGACGGCGACCGCGGCGAGCCGCAGCAGCGCCGCGGCTCGGCTGCCCGATCGTCGGGTCCGTGATGACAACACCTTGCCGCCGGAGATTTTGTTGCTCGGTGAGAGGCACAGCCAGGAGGTGAAGTGCTTCGCATTCGGCCAGGCGGAAAGATTGGTTCCGCACTCCCCGACCAATTTGAGCGCCAGGTAAGGCCCGAGTCCGTGAATCTTGGTGACGTCGCAGCCGAGCAAACTGTGCAGGGCACTGCGAACGTCGAAGGCCGGTTCATTTGATTGCTTCTTGGTCGTGCGGGCGGGCGGCAGTTTGCCGACCGGCACCGACGACGCCTTCCGCAGTCGCTTCAGGACAACCGCAATGCGGCTGTCACAGATCGCCACTTTGTCCTGGTAGACGTCATACAACTCCAGCGCCTGGGTCAGGGCGAAGATGTGCTCCTCGCGATCATTGCCGACCAGCGCCTGACTGATCGTCTCTGCGGAGGCACGGCAGTGCGGGTCGCGATGGGTTGCCAGCGTCGCCGGATCGCGTTCCCCTGCCACGATCGCCCGGATGATGGCCATGCCGGTCGCACCGGTGATGTCGGTCACCACGTGATGAAGTTGCAGGTTCATCTGCGTCAGCGCCTTCTGCATGTGCTGGATGTGCGCGGCGGCATAGTCCAGCAGCCGCTCGCGCTGGCGCAGATAGGCGCGCATGACTGCAACCTCGCCCTTCAGCCGGAAACTGGCCCTGAGCAACCCGTATTCATGCCACCGCTGCAGCCATTGGGCGTCGCTGATATCGGTCTTGCGGCCCGGCACGTGTTTGGCATCGCGAGCGTTGACGAGGATAACCTCGAAGCCACGCTGGTCGAGTATTTCGAATACCGGGATCCAGTAGACCCCCGTGGACTCCATCGCGATGCTGCGTACGCCGCACTGCTCGAACCAGTCCGCCAGCCTGTGCAAATCGCCGGTGAAGGTTCCAAAACAACGTACGGGCTCAGACGCTCTATCGGGCCCGACCGCGGCCACATGCATCGTGGCACCGATGTCGAGTGCGGCCGCGTTGGAGTGGGTAGGGGAAATATCCCGCTTACGGCGGGGCTTTTTCGTTCCAGACATGATGAGCTCTTCTGTTCGACTCTCGAATGGAGGGGCTGGGCTGTGCCAAACGATCAAATTCCTAAACGGGATCACCGCGAACGGCGTCACCACTCTCAAGTGCGCAGCAGCCTATGGACCACGTTATGTAACGGGGTAAGATACCACCAAAATGCCGACGGCCTCTCCTCTCCGACGCCAAACTAGCACACACCGTTTCTATTCCCACAGGCGGGACACCGGCCCGAGACAGGTTATGTAGCACCCGCCACCAAGCTTGACGGCCGCCCTGATCTTGATCACGTTCGTGATATGTTCCGTTAATCGAGGCGGTTTTGATGGCGCAGCACTTCCTTTTGTCCGCGGCGGCTCGCTCGCTCAGTCCAGCCAAGGTCATGCGGATGTCCGATCGAGGCGCGGAGAATGTGTTCCTCCGCCCGCGCTGGCCGCAGACCAACGGCAAACCGGTCTGCCCACAGTGCGGCTGCCAGATTTGCTATGACTGCCGACGCTCGGACACCCAGTCGCGCTGGCGCTGCAAGGC
>Ga0182012_10004342_pt1 | contig 14841 bp, 10 predicted proteins | sample 612S2SmetaG_FD_120486 | JGI IMG/M metagenome (GOLD analysis project Ga0182012, IMG submission 120486) | Permafrost microbial communities from Stordalen Mire, Sweden - 612S2S metaG | ecosystem: Environmental > Terrestrial > Soil > Wetlands > Permafrost | place: Sweden: Stordalen | collected... | reverse complement strand
TTCACACCATCGGCGCCGATCTCAGCCATCAATTTAGCTGTCGCCTCCCAATGCGGCATACCCGGATCACGGGTGCCATTGTCCCAAGCCATCGTTGGGAAAAGTACGCGAACGTTGCGACGATGGAAATCCTCAACTACTTTCCGCAACGAGGGCACGCCGCCAGGCAGGTCTCGCACGAGATCCCATTGGTTTCGGTTATCAATTCCGATATTTGGATAGACAGGCCAAAGGAGGACACTATCGATGCCGCCATAACGCTTTTCGAGATCGTCAAGGTAAGCATCGACAGTCCAGCGATTCGTTGCAATGTCGAACAGTGTTCGCTCCTCTACCATCACTTGCGGCGATACGAAATTACCCTCAATCCATTGAAACTCAGACCTCCGATACTCGCTGTCTTGGTAGCCCATGCGCGTCTTCCGTTCGGCCCGCCAAACTTTCAAATCTTGCAGCCAGGCGTCATGGTCGGAAGCTGGATCTCTTTTGAACTCCAGAAGAGAGCCCAACCATGCGGTCCCGCTCTGCGGTTGCCCAGGCCCAGGGATTTGGTTTCCTTGCGGCTGGTGAGTCGTGTCCTGAGCAGATAGGATGACCATGCATAAAACCGCGGCGAGGCACGCAAATGTAATTTTCATCAATCTAAGAGCATACAGAAACCCAATCGCAGTATCAGGCTACTTCGGAGTTGGGAGGGAATCGAGTTCGCTCCGGCATTGGGTCGCATTTGGCGCCAAGCGGCACGCCTCAGCAAGATGCACGCGCGCTTCGTCAACCAGACCAAGATGTTTAGCGGCAATTCCCAGTCCGAACTGCGCAGGGTAGTCATTGGGCGCGGCACCCACCACTTGTTGAAAATTGTCGCGAGCTTCGGCATCCTCATGCAAATCGAGATAGCACGATGCCAGGTCCCGACGAGCCAAAATATTCTTGCTGTCATGCGCCAATACTTGCTTTAGCAGAACAATAGCTGATTGCAAACGCCGGTCAGCGACTAAGCCGATCGCTTTCTCATACAGACGAAACTCCAATAGGCGATCTTTTGGGTCAGGGCCTGAAGTGGATAGCTTTCCGCGTGGTCCTGTGGACAAATACCCAAGCGAAGCTAGGAGTTTCTCTGTTTCTGCATTTACCGATGTCACGGGAGCCGGTCCGCGGCGAAGATGGCTCACACGAACTTTCGCTAGTTCGGAGCTAAGAGTCAAAACTCGCTCATGATCGATTGCGACAAGATTCTTCCGTTCAGCAGGATCGTTCTTTAAGTCGTACAGCTCTTGCTCGGGAGCTTCAATGTACTTATAATCTCCACGTCGAATACTGCGCAAAGGCGACCAGCCGAAGGAATCATGCGTGTGCAGGCTCTCACTGTACACAACTCTCGACGAGCCATCAAGCAAGCTCAGACCCTCGAAAGATTGAGGCGCTGAGATATGGAGGAAATCAATTATCGTCGGAGCAACATCGATTAGTCCGGCAGGTTGATCGATTCGAGCCGGCTGGCTAGTGAAACCTGCTGGCCAGTGAAATATCAGGGGGACGTGGAGCGTACTTTGATAGATGAAATAGCCATGGCTGAGTTCGCCGTGATCTCCTAACCCTTCGCCGTGATCAGACAACAAAATCGTGAGTGACTTATCCCACCAGCCGGAATGAATTAGAGCGATCTTAAGTCGTCCGATGATGTCATCCTCATAGCCAAGCTGCGCGTCGTAACGAGATAGCCCCTTTTCTTTCGCTGCTGTTTCAGAAATACTGTAAGGCGTGTGAAGATCGAACAAGTGAATAAAGACAAACACCGTCTCGCCCTTGTGCCCGTTCATCCAACGGAGTGCCGCATAGCTGGTGAGCGCTCCATCCCGGTGATCCCGAACGGTACGAGAATTCCCTTTGCTGCCACGAAACATTTCTCCTGAAACAGGCGAGAAGGCCGCAAAGTTGAACGGGCTGTCATAGGTGCCGAACCCCTGGTCAAGACCCATTTCTTGTTCTAGAAAGACGCTGCTGATGAACGCTGCCGTCTTGTAGCCATGGGATCCCAACACGCTCGCAAGAGTTACCAATCCCTTCGGCACTTGCTCTGCATTTTCTTGGATGCCATTCTCAAAGGGATATGTAGAGGTGAAGAGAGACGTGTGGGAGGGAAGAGTAAGCGGAGTTTGACAAGCTATGTTCGAGTAGAGCGTGCCCCCAGATGCGAAAGAATCAATATTGGGTGTGGCAACACCCCGATAGCCATAGGTTCCGAGATGATCAGCGCGCAGTGTATCGACAGAAATGATTATGATGGGGGGCGCAGCACACAAAACAGGACTTGCTAAAGATAGAGCTAATGCTCCCAGAACGAACCGCATTTAACTTCTTATTATCGCTCGTTAATACCGCATAAACTAGTGTTGAACTGGACAAAGTTTATGAAGCTTTCTGATTTGCAAAGGCGTGAATTTCTAAGCAGCCTGGCAGGCCTAACAATAGCGGCTGGCTTAGGCGGTGAAACGCGAGACGGCGTGATATATCGCAATCTTGGCTCAACCGGAGAGCGAGTTTCGGCAATCGGCCTGGGCGGCTATCACATTGGAGTGCCCAGCGAAGACGAAAGTATTCGCATTGTGCGGACTGCCCTTGACCGTGGCATCACTTTCTTAGACAACTCGTGGGATTATCACGACGGCGGTAGCGAGATTCGCATGGGCAAAGCTTTGCGCGATGGCTATCGGAAAAAAGCATTCTTGATGACGAAGTATAACGGACGCACTCGAACATCAGCCTCGCAACAGATTGACGACTCCCTGCGGCGCCTGCAAACAGATCACATCGACTTAATTCAATTTCACGAAAACATCCGCATGACCGATGCGGACAAGTACTTCGGCCCAAATGGAGCACATGAAGCAGTAATGGCGGCCAAACAGGCCGGTAAGGTGCGCTACGTAGGTTTTACTGGACACAAAGACCCGAGCATTCACTTGCATATGCTTGACATGGCAGCGAAGCATGGATTCCACTTTGACAGTTGCCAGATGCCACTCAATGTTCTGGATTACCACTTCAGAAGTTTTGCTCATCAAGTCGTACCAAGGCTGGTTGCTGAGAAAACCGCAGTACTGGGCATGAAGCCTCTCGCCAATGGCTTGATCTTCCACCTGAACAATATCGATGCCGTAGCGTGCTTGCACTACGCGCTGAATTTGCCCACGTCCGTAGTGATGAACGGATGCGATTCAGTGGAACGGCTGGAACAAGCATTTCAGGCCATGCGGACATTCACGCCAATGAACGCCGCCCAGGTAGAAGAGCTCACGGCCAAGACCAAAGAGGCAGCGCATAGCGGCAAGATTGAGCGGTTCAAGACCTCGGAAGATTTTGATGGGACAAGCCACAACCCATCTTCAATGGGCTAACAATGACCACACGACGAAGTTTCCTGGGAGCAACCTTAGGAGCGGCAGCGCTCTCTTTGGCAGCGGATGAAAGCAAACCTCTTAGAGAGTTTGGCTACGGAGATGTCGACCTTGCTCCCGGATTGGCCCAGACACAATTCGATCAGACACAAGCGGTACTACTTTCGTTGAATGAAGATAGCTTGCTAAAGCCTTGGCGTCTGCGTGCTGGATTACCAGCACCCGGCCCAGAGTTAGGTGGTTGGTATGACGAGTTGCCACTGGAAAAGACAGAGAGCGGGGGGCACGGCTTTGCACCGGCACATAGTTTCGGCCAATGGATATCAGCATTAGCACGTGGCTATGCAGTCAATCACGACCCCGCAACAAAAGCCAAGCTGGAGAAAATCTTGGCGCTTTATGAACCCGCAATCTCAGGTAAGTTCTACACAAATTTTCGTTTCCCGGCTTATAATTACGACAAACTAGTCATTGGGTTGAGTGACTCAGAGCATCTTGCAGGTATACCAAACGCCAGTCGACTTCTCGACTTAACAACAAATGCGGCCGAGCCCCACTTGCCGCCGCGCGCTTTAGACCGAGACGAACCACAGCGGCGCTGGCGTCAATCTGTGGGTGAAATTACCGCTAACGATTACACCTGGGATGAATCGTACACAAATACGGAGAATCTTTACATTGCTTGGGAGCGCGGATCTGGCGAGCGCTATCGTACAATGGCGCGCAGATTCCTGCTCAACGAAACCTATTTCGACCCGTTGTCGGAAAACAAGAACATCCTGGCCAATCATCATGCGTACAGTTTTTGCAATGCTTTGAGTTCGGCCATGCAAGCGTATCTGGCTGATGGCAGCCAGAAGCATTTGCGAGCCGCTAGCAATGCATTCGAGATGATTACTCGGCAAAGTTTTGCCACCGGTGCTTGGGGGCCAAATGAAAGTTTCGTCGCACCGGAGGGGAATGATTTATTTGACAGCTTGTCTGGAACGCATCGCGGTTTTGAAACTCCTTGCGGCAGTTATGCGCATTTCAAACTAACCAGATACCTTTTGCGTGTGACCCGGGACGGCCGCTACGGCGACAGTATGGAGCGCGTTTTTTACAACACTGTCTTGGGAACCAAAACGCTGCAACCAGATGGCCGGGCGTTCTACTACTCCGATTATCATTTCGGAGCCACCAAAACTTATTTCCCAGACCGTTGGCCTTGTTGTTCAGGCACATTGCCCCAAGTCACGGCGGACTATCGGCTACTCCCTTATTTTCACGACGAAGCTGGCATCTACGTGAACCTATACCTTCCTTCTACTGTGCGCTGGACAAGCGTAAGTGGCGGTCAAGTTGAGCTCACCCAATCCGGCGATTATCCGTTCGGAGAGCGCACTACAATTCATTTGAAGACATTGAGTACCTCAGCCTTTGACCTGCGTTTGAGGATACCTGCTTGGACGACCCCAAAGATCCAAATCAATGGTGCCAGTGTCCCGGTCCACCTGGAAAAGGGATTCGCGATTCTCCGCCGGAAGTGGTCGAGTGACGACCAAATCGAGCTTGATCTCCCAATGAGGATGAAACTGGAGTCAATAGATACACGACATCCGGAGACCGTGGCACTAGTCCGAGGATCACTCGTCTTGTTTGCCATCGGCGAGAAAATACCGTCAATCGCCAAGCAACAATTGCTCGCTGCAACTCGTCTTCCAGGCACGCAAACCTGGAAAGCGGAAAGTGCATCTGGACCGGTAACACTTAAACCATTTCTCGCTATTGAAGACGAGCACTACAACACCTATATTCGGTGCAGTAGTTGATCTAGAAACGGCACTTGACCGGAGAGCATGCGTCCTCTCGCTTCTTGGATAGAAAACCAGGCACCGCGATCAACTTCCGGAATCTCGAGTTTACGTCCCGATCTCGGAGGCCACTCGATCACACACGTGTTGCTTCTCAGATTCGCCGGATCACAGTCGCCTTCGAAGGCCCAGGCCGTCACGATTTTTCCAGTAGACTGTTTCTTTTCACCCAGTTCTATCAGCGGTCCGCCCACTGGGAAACCAGTCTCCTCATGGAATTCGCGTTTTGCAGCTTCCAAAGCTGACTCGTGTTCTGAGTATTCTCCCTTGGGTATTGACCACGCGCCCAAATCCTTTTTCGCCCAGACCGGGCCTCCCGGGTGCACCAGAAAAACTTCCAATTCCTCGCTCTTGCGGCGAAACATCAATAGACCTGCGCTGCGTTTCGGCATCTGCGACATAATACCTGAAAGAGTCTTCCTCCAAATTATGAATCTTCGCCTTCTTAAGTGCCTTCTTTTTGCGTTACTCATGATCGTCTCGTCCCAGGTCAGCGCGCAAGAAAGGGCTGCATCGCGTCCGAGTGAAGCCACCATTCGTGAATGGCAAAGCCGCAAGTACGGCATGTTCATTCATTTTGGGCTGTTCTCAATGCTGGGAGGCGTTTGGAAAGGCAAACAATATTCCGGCAACTATAGCGAACAGATTCAGTCTGACGCACACATTCCACAAAACGAATACTCCGCCCTCGCCGCGCAATTCGACCCAACTCGCTGGGATGCCGAGGCGATCGTGCGTCTTGCAGAGCAAGCCGGCATGAAGTTCATCGTCTTAACCGCTAAACATCACGATGGTTTCAACATGTTCGCAACCAAACAGTCTACTTATAACGTGGTGGATGGCTCTCCCTACAAGCAAGATATCGTCAGAAGCCTAGCTGAGGCCTGCAAGCGGCATGGCATGCCTTTGGGATCTACTATTCAACCATCGATTGGCACTTCGGGGACGTTCCCGAAGAAAGAAACGATAATCCGATATCAGCCACACATGAAGAATTCAATGCGGCTCAACTAACAGAATTATTAACCGCCTATGGTTCCGTTTCCGAGATATGGTTTGATATGGGTCATTCAACCGCTTTGCAAAGCCGTCATTTTGCGGACACCGTACACAAGCTTCAGCCAGAATGCCTAATCTCGGGACGTGTTTGGAATAGTGAGGGAGATTTTAGCGAGACGGGCGACGACGATATTCCAGACTACATTACGGACGAGCCCTGGGAGTCTCCGTCCTCTTTCTTTAGTGAGACCTGGGGATATCGTTCGTGGCAGAAACTCACGCCCCTCGAAGGGAAAATTCACGAAGAAATCTTGCGATTAGTTAAGGTGACTAGTCATGGTGGAAATTATCTCCTAAACATTGGACCCAAAGGCGACGGATCTGTGGTGGATTATGAGGCGGATGTCTTACGTGGCACCGGCGAGTGGCTTCGTCGAAACGGAGAAGCGATATACGCCACGAATCCGCAACCGTTCCGGAAACTCGATTTTGGCTATGCGTCAGTCAAGGGAGATCGCCTATTTTTGTTTGTCGAGCATCTGCCGAACGATGGCCGCTTGCGTCTGCCTGGCTTACAGACTCGCATCATTGAAGCACGTTGGCTCAATTCAAAAACCGGCGGCGAACTGCGTTTGGAAGATCGTGACATCATCATCAAAGGCATACTTCCCAAAGAGTTTCTGCCAGTCGTCGCGGTTAGGCTTGACGGCGAAGTCAAAGTCGAGCCAGAAGCGATACTGGCGAATGAAACCGGCGCTATCCACCTAATCCCGAAAGATGCGGACAAGCTCTTCAACAACAACGGAGAGGGTTATTACGATCCTCCCACCTTACGAAGTGAGAGATGGCATATCGCCGTCAAGCGGTCGGGTGCCTACCAAGTTGAGTTGATCTACAAACCAGGACCGTTTGCGCGAATTGTAGACGTCCGAATTGGAAATCAATTATTGAAGGCTACGCTGTATGGCAAGGAAGGGAAATCTAGCCTAGCAGGTGAACTTAATTTACGCGCCTCGGACAACTTGACCGTAAGTGTAGAGCCTGGCTCGCCAGCAATTCGAGGAGCAAAGCTTGATCTCGAAATCATGGAAGTTTCATTGAAATTGATCAAATAATGCCGATGGCGCGGCCAGCCAGCCCGACCGATAACCAGAGCAGCATTGAGAAAACCCCCACGCATTTTAAGAGAAACGCTCGTCCAGGAGTCTCCCAAGTTAGTTTCAGAAGACGCTGCTGAATCGCGAAATAGAAGAAGATCGCCAGCGCCAACAGTAGCATTTTCAGCCGAAACGCCGAGTTGTCGTAGCATTTCAACGGTTCGCCCGCTACGAGCAAAACACCGCTCACGATACTGCCAATAAGAGCTGCGATCAGATAGCGTTTCAGTTCCTGAGCCAGCTGCCCAGCGGATTGACTTGTCACCCCTAAACCCAATAAGCGCAGGTTAACAATCAGGATCGCGCCTCCCAGAATACAGAGGGACAGGAGGTGCGCCATCTCAGCCACCGGGAACGCATAGCTGGACCGCTGCATGAAGACGCCTAGCGGCATTTTGCCCAGCCATTGAAACAACTCAAGCATCATCGATAGTCATTTCTGGAGATAAGCCATCGCCCGGCCAGCGCAGATGATAGCGGCCCACAAGGTCAGTGAGAGTCCTCCCGCTAGGCGAGCGCGAAAGGGGGTGATCGCTGCGCGATCCCAATCGCCTACCGTACGAAAAATCGTCAAGTGAAATATCAGCGGATTCAGACCGACAAGCAGAAGCAAAACAACTTTTATTCGAAAGGCGATATTTGAGTAGGAATCAGCAGCTTCGGCGGAGAACAACAGGCAACCGCTAGCGAACATTACCACGAACCCGGTCCAAGTTAGCGGCAAGATTTGGCTAGCGACTCGAGATACGGTTTCGCGCTTTAACACCAAGCCCAGTAGACGTAAATCTAGAATTGCGATTGTGCCCACAAGCAGGGTTATTCCAAGAACGTGAACGGTTTCAATAATGGGGAACAGCCAAACCGACTCGCGGATGTGGGTACCGAAGCCCGAAGCATACAGCCATTGGCAAAAGCGCAGTAACACTTAAAGCGAAACTCCTAAAGCGTCGCGGCTCTTGTAAGAGTCTTCGCGGACTCCATTGCGAATGACGATAGCGTAAAGCGCTTTAATTGTCAATTTGAGAGCGCGGGGTATAACCCCGCGCTCAATCGCAGAGCGAGACTAGCGGACTGAAGTGTAAGCGGAATTCAAACTTACCGGCAGCGCCGTTCCTGAAGTTACGTTGCCAGTCGTGCAAATCACCGGGTGGTAGTTTCGGTCTGAGCTGGTCCAGACGTTAACCGTTACCTGCACACTTTGGCTCGCACCGGGCGCGAGACGACCGACAGTCGCAACCACGTCATTCCCTTGCGGGGTGACCGGAACCGATGCGCTGGCCAACGTCACATCCGATGGCAGAGTCAGGCGTACCTGCGTTCCATTCAAACCGTACGGAGAATTGTTCTTCAGCGAGATCGCATAAACAATTTGTCCAAAAGACTTTACAGTGGCGGGAGCGGTCAACTGAACGAGTAGCGACGCCCGGAGGTCCGGCTTCGTCATCGTGAACTTATCGAGCAAGGCCGAAGTACCAGTAGCCGGAGCTGAGATGAGAGCCCCCGTCGTAGCATTAAGGACCGTATCCGGAATTGGATCGTTTAAGGGCTTCCCGTTCACATCGGTTCCATACGGAGCCGGTTTAGTTGCAGTCGCTGAAGAGGTGGATTGAAGAGGTTCCGAGATCTGCCACAAAGTGAATTTATTGTCATCAATGACCACGTGGCCAAACGAGAAAACCTTCGATTTGAATTTGGCTGTAATCTTTGCGCCTTTTCCAGCACCCGGTACATTCTGAACCATTTCTGAATTCGTCAGGTTGGTATCGAGCCAATCCGCTGGGCCTTGCGTAACAGTAATACCAGGCGCGGAATTAAAGGTACCAGTGGCCGAATCGTCCTGGTCAACCCCTAACCCACTCCCGCGGGGAGCAGCAAAGTCGCCGTCGAAATCCCTGTTACCGCCAGCGCCCTCAACTAGGTAAAGGACACCATCCGGAACCGTATTATAGACGCCATCAAAGTTTGTGTCGATGTTCACAGCTGGACCAGATGTCGTTGAGAGAGGACTGATCGTCAGGGCAGTAGTGCGAATCGGCAGTGTGCGCTGGTAGTTATGCTCGTGACCGTTGAAAACGATATTCACACCATGGTCCTCTAGAATCTTCGCCACTGCGCGCATTTGGTGGTTCAGTTCCGTTGCATCGCCAGAGGAAAACGCCGGTTGATGGAAGACCACCACTTTCCACGTTTGCTTGCTAGAATCAAGGTCGTTGATGACCCAGTTGGCGAGTCCCGACGGATAAGCGGGAAATGGAATTGACGGAGTCGTGGTAACGTTTCCAGAGGGCAACATGCCATCGAAGAGATGCGGGTTCGCATCCAGGTAGAGAAAGTGGGTGTTGCCATTGTCGAAGGAGTAGTTCGTCATCGACGCAAACTGCTGCTTGGGGCCGTTGCCCGAATCAACTATCGTCGTCTCCCGAAATGCATTGATGGCGGCTGGCGAAGTATATGTGTTCCCGTTATAAGTGAAAACCAAACCGTTGGCCGTGGGTGTATCGCCATTCCATGTGTATTGAATGTCGTATCCTTGGGCGCCGTTCAGTGGGTAATAAAAATTGTTGAAATAGGCGAGCGCGTCGCCGCCTCCCGTATTGCCGCTGAAGATCGGCGCTGCGTTGTCCGAGAGCAGATTGGCAGTTACCCCGGTGCTTCCGACGTCATGGTTACCGACGGTAATGTAGTAAGGGAAGCTGCGTAACAGTGGCGCGCCCGTTTCGTTCGAATCCGTGTCGCTGTTGAAGATCGGGAAAAAGAAATCTCGATAGGTGTCTTCAGAACCAGTAGTGTATACGTTATCGCCGGTATTCAGGAACAAATCGGCCGGCGGCCGTACGGGTTCACCGGCAAAGGTGATAGAAGAAGAGTTATACATCAGGTGAGCTATGCGCGCTTCGTAATCCACTATTTCCGCTGGAGTTGAATTGGGAACAGCCGGAAAGAATCCCTCGTCGCCTTCAACTATGAAAGAGAGTTTGTTCCCACGTTTGCGGGTATGAAATGACGCCGCAAAACCGCCGGAAGGCAAACCTGGACCGCTAACCTTGTAATAGTAAGTGGTGTCGTATTTCAGATTCGGCAGAATCGCAATATAGTTGGTGTGCGGTCCGTAAGGATTAGTGCCTGCGGGCAGAGTGCTATCGGCAGACAAGTAGTTGTCGACAACGCGGCCACTTACTTTGGCAATCTTATCGGGCGCGTAACCTTGCCCGTAATCCACAGTGTATGCCGTTGCATTGGGCGTAGTTTCGTCCGTTTGCCAAGCGATGACCATCTGGTCCCGCTCACCGAAAGAGCTGTTGTCGCCCGGCTGCAAATACGGTGCGAAGGTAACGTTCACCGCGAAGCTAGCGGGCGCGGCAGCAAGACAGAGGCTTATCGCAAGTACTCCGATGCACGGAATGCGATATTTCAGATTTTTTCTCATAAAAATGTCGGGTCCTTAGATCCTCTGGCAGTGTAAGGTCTGTCTGTGGTGCCGTTGATGAAAGCTCGGTGAATAAATCACAAATAACCATCCTGGAACCGGCTTGAATGCATTTTGTAACTAAGCCAGTTGAACGCAACGTAAATGTTGATTAACCTGTGGATTGAACAGACGCGCTTTTCTTCAACATCTAGCCGCCCTGACTTCATTCCCAGTTGTGCGCGGAAGCTCTTTCGACTCCCCGATCCTCACTCCATTCGTCGATCCATTGCCCATCTTGCCAGTTGCCAAATCGGTTGAAGTCCGGCCGTGTCCGGATGGCGCGGCGGGTCAAGTCCCATATTTCGAATGCGCAATGCGCGAATTCTTCGCAAAGCTGCATCGAGATTTGCCGCCGGCTCGCATTTGGGGCTACAATGGCATGTCGCCCGGGCCAATCTTTGAAGCGCAAAGTGGCAAGCCGATCATGATTGAGTGGCGCAACGATTTGCCACACAAGCATCTGTTCGCCATCGATCACAGCCTGCACGGAGCCGAAGAATCTAAACCAGACGTGAGAACGGTTGTGCATCTGCATGGTGGCCGCACGCCCCCACAGTTCGATGGTCATCCGGAGCTTTGGTTCCCGCCAGGAAAGAGCGCCACTACCTTCTACCCCAACAAGCAGAACGCGGCCGGGCTTTTTTATCACGATCACGCCATGGGCATTACGCGCTTGAATGCCATGGCGGGGCTATTTGGGATGTACATTTTGCGCGACGAAACGGAGGCATCGCTAGGTCTGCCGAAGGGGCGCCACGAAATACCATTGGTGCTCTACGACCGCAACCTCACCGAAGATGGACAACTGAGCTACCCCGTGTCGGGCAATCCAGCGAAACCTTGGATTTCAGAATTCATCGGGAGCAGAATCTTGGTGAATGGGAAGATCATGCCCTTTCTCGATGTAGAACCTCGGCGCTACCGGTTCCGCATGCTGAACGCATCTAATAGCGGCTTCTATTTTTTGTCGCTGACAAAGGAAAATACTTCGTCGCAAGCGGAGACCTTTTGGCAGATTGGCAGCGACCAGGGTTTACTCGCTGCGCCCGTTACTTTGGAAAAGCTTTTCCTTGCGCCTGGAGAACGAGCTGACCTAATTATGGATTTCGCTTCGTTTGCGGGACAGAACCTGACTCTGAGGTCTCAGGCGGCTGTAGCAATGCTGTTTCGAGTCGCGGCCGGGCGTGTTGTTGATGATTCTGTCATGCCGCCAACTCTTCGCAAAATAACCAGACTGAATGAAGAGACTGCAATCAAGACTCGCAACCTGTTTCTGGCCGATCACCAAGACCGTTTGGGTAATTCTCACATGATGTTGTTGAATGGCCAGCATTGGTCAATGCCCGTCACCGAGCGCCCACTGTTGGACAGCACCGAAATCTGGAACTTCATTAATCTTACTGACGATACTCATCCAATTCATCTACATCTGGTGCGGTTTCAAATACTTGATCGCCGCCCGTTTGATCTGCAGGTTTATCAATTGACCAAGAAATTGGTTTGGACAGGGCCGCCAATCCCGCCAGATGCAAACGAGATGGGTTGGAAAGATACGGTACGAGCGGTGCCGACGCTTGTCACTCGAATCATTGTCAAGTTCGAAGGTTATCCAGGCCGCTACGTTTGGCACTGCCATGTCTTGGAACACGAAGATAACGAGATGATGAGGCCATATGACATTCTAGAGAGCTAAGCGCGATCGGCACAAATCACGCCCGCCCGAATTGACAATTCATTTGTGATATATTCTCAAGTCCAGTACGGTTCTCGTACTGGATAAACCCAGTTTTTCGATGTCAATGGCAACCTTTGCATGGTAGGTACTTAACCCTAAAATCCAAATTTAAGGAGCGTATCAAAGCACATGTTTCGGGCATTTGGACTCACCAATTTCCGACTGAAAATTGCCGCTGTAGCCACGTTGCTCTCAGTCACTTTTCTCACCGGACGATACTTTTCAAACCTTGGTGTCCATGCGCAATCAAGTGGACCTTCATTCCTCGAATTCGAAAGCGGCTTAGTTCGTCCGCTGGCCCTGTCGCCAGATGGCACAAAACTATTCGCCACCAATACTCCAAATGGGACTTTGGAAATCTTCAACGTCACTCCCACCGGACTCACTCCGTTTGCCCGCGTTCCTGTCGGGTTAGAACCAGTTGCCGTTGCGGCTCCCAACAACAATCAGGTATGGGTTGTAAATACTCTCTCAGACAGTGTGAGCATTGTGACCACGACCGGAACGCCCCACGTATCTCAAACACTACTGGTAGGGGACGAGCCGCGCGACATCGTTTTTGCCGGTTCTCCCGCGCGCGCCTTCATTACCACCGCTCATCGCGGACAGCAGCGCACCGATCCTTCCATTGCCAACGTGCCTGGCGCCGGCGATCCGGAACTAACCACGCCGAGCGTTCCGCGGGCTGATGTTTGGGTATTTGACCCGGCGAACTTGGGTTCAAACTCCGGTGGCACTCCCCTGAAAATCATGAGCTTCTTTACCGATACGCCGCGAGCGCTCACTGTTAGCCCAGACGGCAACACTGTCTTTGTGGCAGGATTCAAAACTGGGAACCAGACCACCGTCGTCAACGAAGGCCGAATCTGTCCCAATTTCAATACCGCGCAATCATGCACGCTCGACAATGGCGACTTTGGTGTCGGCGGACACCTAGGGCCCGCTGCAGACTCCAAAGGCGAGACCGCGCCTTATGTGCCCACCATCGTGAAATACAACAATTCGAACGGCCACTGGGAAGACGAATTGGGTCGCGTGTGGGACAGCTCCGTAAACTTCAGCTTGCCAGATACTGACGTCTTCGCGGTGGACGCCAATCAACTAGTCCAAACCAGATCGTTTGCGCACGTTGGCACCACACTGTTCAACATGGCCACCAATCCAGTGAACGGGCACGTCTATGTCTCAAACAGCGACTCCCAAAACATGACTCGCTTCGAAGGTCCGGGCACCTTTTCGGGCCATACCGTGCAAGGTCATTTGGCGGAAATGAGGATCACCGTGCTGAACGGCTCCACGGTCACGCCCATCCACCTCAACAAGCACATCAATTACAACATTCTGGCCAGTAACCCTGCATTTGATCCAACTACGGCCAGTCACAGCTTATCCACCCCCACTTTCATGCAAGTAACGCCGGATGGCAAGACCCTTTATGTCGCTGCTTTCGGGTCAAGCAAAATTGGCGTCTTTAACACAACGGAGTTGGAAAACAACACTTTCAATCCCGTTACCGAAAGCTCCAAATACATCCCGGTAAGCGGCGGCGGTCCCGCTGGTCTCGCCCTAAACACAGCCACCAACCAACTCTACGTGCTCACTCGTTTTGACGATGCCGTAAAGGTAGTAAACCTGGCAAACAATCAGGAAGTCCAAGCCGTAAGTTTGCCAAATCCGGAACCAGCCTCAGTCGTACAGGGCCGCCCGTTCTTGTATAGCGCCAGCTTTTCGGCCAATGGTGAGGCTGCATGCGCAAGTTGTCACATCGCCGGCGACAAAGACGACTTAGCCTGGGACCTCGGAGTACCCGAAAATCCCGCTACGTCCAATCCCATACCAATAAATCTCGCCTCCGAAGCGCAACTCGGCTTAGTGCTCTTCGGCACACCGGGACAACTCAATGGCGTCGGCCAGCTCAACGTGTTCAATTCAATGAAAGGGCCCATGACAACCCAGACATTGCGCGGCTTGGCCAACTCCGGTGCGATGCACTGGCGTGGTGACCGCTCTAACGGACAGACCGGTATCAGCGCCACGAACGAGGTGACCAACTTCAACAACTTCATCGTGGCTTTCACCAGTCTGTTGGGTGCCGCGCAAGAGCCAACACTGGCGCAGATGCAGCAGTTCACCAACTTCCAGTTACAGGTGGTCGAGCCTCCGAATCCCATTCGCAATCTTGACAACAGTTTGACTGCTTCACAGCAACTCGGCCAGAACTTCTTCAATG
>Ga0182012_10004341_pt1 | contig 14845 bp, 8 predicted proteins | sample 612S2SmetaG_FD_120486 | JGI IMG/M metagenome (GOLD analysis project Ga0182012, IMG submission 120486) | Permafrost microbial communities from Stordalen Mire, Sweden - 612S2S metaG | ecosystem: Environmental > Terrestrial > Soil > Wetlands > Permafrost | place: Sweden: Stordalen | collected... | reverse complement strand
TTTCTTTGCAGGACATGAAGTTTCCCCTACAAACAAACTCAGGCACCGAAGCAAAGTACCGGAAGTAGCAAACATGGTTCTAATGCACTCTCAAATGCAATTGCCCTGATCTGCATCATTGCCTGCAATGCCTTTGGATGTTTAATGAGTTCAGGCAAGCGAGCGGGCACAACCTGCCAGCAGAGACCGAACTTATCCTTGAGCCAGCCGCACTGAATCTCACTGCCTCCGCCGGAGAGTTTTGACCAGTAATAATCCACTTCCTCCTGAGAATCGCAACGCACCAACAATGAGATTGCTTCAGTGAACTTGAACATTGGCCCGCCATTCAGCGCCGTGAACTTCTGGCCATCAAGTTCGAAAGCTATGGTGAGTGGCTTGTTCTTTTCCCCATTACTTTGGTCGGCGGCGTGATGATCAAGACGGCGCGAGTTCTTGAATACTGTTAGATAAAACTCGACTGCTTCTTCCGCGTTGGAGTCAAACCAAAGAAAGGGAGTAACTCGAGGAAAGGTTTCGAAGGCACTCATGGAAATCACCTCGTGGATTGGATGCAAACTCCGCGCAGTTGTGCTCTCGATTATGCGGCCGCAATCTCCGCAGTATCGCGGCTTCCTGCGATCCGCGTCCGGTTCCTGCAGTCGAGCACTTGACCCGCACATCCTGAAGTGTTCCATTGTTAAGGTCTGCTGTTGGAAGGAAGCCGAACGATGAAAAGAATGCTGCTGATTGCTGTTCTCTGTTGCTGCGCCACGCTGGCCAGCGCCCAGGAAATCGTTGTTGCTGCTGCTGCCGATCTTTCGGCAGTGTTTCCGGAGATCATCTCACGGTTCGAAAAAGAGACCGGACGTAAGGTGAGAGCGAATTTCGGGTCTTCAGGAAATTTTCTGCTGCAAATTGAGAACGGTGCGCCCTTTGATCTGTACTTCTCCGCCGATGTGCAGTACCCGCAACGCTTGGAGTCTGAAGGGCTCACGCAGCCGGGTTCAATGTACAAGTATGCCATCGGAAAACTTGTTCTCTATGTCCCGGCCAACTCTCAGGTGAACCTGGCGCAGGGACTGCGCGCGCTGGAATCGCCCGGGGTGAAGCGCATTGCTATCGCGAACCCGCAACACGCGCCTTATGGCCGTGCCGCCGTCGAGGCGCTCAAGAAAGAAGGACTCTACGATTCGTTGCAGGGCAAACTCGTGATGGGTGAAAACATCTCCCAGGCGGCACAGTTTGTGCAATCAGGGAATGCCGACGCTGGGCTGCTGGCACTCTCACTGGTATTGAGTCCAGCGATGAAGAGTGCGGGACGTTACGTCGAAGTTCCCGCTTCCGATCACGCACCGTTGGAACAAGCGGCCGTGATTCTCAAGAACTCGCACGAGAAAGCCACGGCTGCGCTCTTCCTGAATTTCATTCGCAAGCCCGAGATCGTAAGTCTGCTCGCAACATACGGATTCACCATGCCTGCCGAAAAATCAAAGTGAACAATTAATCTCAGATCCTTCCAAGCTACAAGAGACTGCGCCCAGCGGCGCAGTCTCTTGTATGCGGCAGGTTATGGTACGAATAGGTCCTTGCAATGTCCGGTATCACCATTGCCCGGATGATCGGTAATCTGCCCGCCAACCGGAATGCACTGACTGGGAGGCAGAGACGAGTTGTGTTCCACGTAATCGACGAGAAGTTCAAAAGCCTTCTGCGCATGAGGTTGAATTTCCTGCAGTTGCGGGAAACTCGCGGTGGTTCCCGTAGCGCATGGCGCTGCCGTACACACGTATCCCTCGATGTGGTTGCCGTTCTGAACCTCGTAGAGACGGTAATCCACTTTGTCGTTCGAACGATCAGTGTGCATCCAGAAATTCACCAAGCTCTCATAGACGCGTGCCTGGTCCTTGATTGGCAGAAGCGAGTCCATGGTGCCGGCAACGGTGATCAGGGGTCTCTTGATCTTTCCGGTAGTTGTCACTGGAATAAGGTTCAGCGCTACGTCTGAAGTAAATGCCCGCTTCGCATAGTTATAGTTTGGCAGGTTACCCGCAGGGTTGGTTTCCAGGTTGCCATAGGTGTTATAGGTTGGGTCAAAGCGCTTCTGCCACTGGCACATGGTTACTTCCCAGAAGTGATCCGAGTAGTTACCCCAGAGCGACGCGACCTCATTGCCATTGCTGTCGCGGGTAACAATATCCGGAGGGTAACCGGCAGCGCGGATGTTCTTGGCCGCCTGGCTGTCAGGATCATAGTTGGAAGCTACGTACGCCGGGAAATTCTTGATGGCCGGAGGGAGGGAGATCAGAATGTTACCAAATGGATCTATAAAGGTCCCTTCCCAGTCCACGCCGCCATCGAAGACTTCTGGAGCTTGTTCAACCACTTTGCGGACCTGGTAGCCACCATTGGACGTGCCCACTGCGTAGGTCTTGGATGGCCACTTGCCGTAGAAGGCATCCGCCGCGCCCTGCGCCAATTGAGCTGTTTCGATCATGTAGCGAGTCCACTGGGTGAATGGCTTGCCAGGATCATTGTCATAGAAATGCACCCAATATGCTGCCTCCGAGCCGGGGTTCACACGACAGGCGAGGGGATCAGCACCGGGTGTGTCATTTGGATAGACTGGGTCCGTCAAGCTGAGAAAATAAAGATTCAATACGCCTTTGTTTTGCGAGGCGTAAGCATAGCCCTCCTGTAACACGTAATCACTCCAAGCCCAGTCTCCATTGAACTCGCTACGTGTGCCGGAGGCACCAGCTACTACAAGTTTCCCGTTCCATGTATCTGGAAAACGCAACAGGAATCGCGCTTCTCCCAGGGGATCATCGGCATACCAACCGTAAACTTCCCAGCCCGGAACAGGGCCGTTGGTGGGCGCGGGAACGGTGGCGGGACCGTTGGAGATCACGGTCAAATCTGTGGTGGGAGTGAACGAACCGTATCCGCCGAGGAGTCCTGGCAGCGGAGTAGTTCCGTTCGCAAAGGTAGCAATCGAATTATCGGCTGGAGTGATTGGTGTAGTGGGAGGAACCGAAGCCCTGAGATCCGCCGTGTGGAAGCATGTAAGAGTTCCCGTCGCCTTACTCTGCAGGAAAGTGGTAATCGCTGTGGGGCAAACGTCAGCCCAACCCGAAAGGGTGTAAAGGATCGTCAATACGCCAACGCACAGTACGCGTTGTATCTTCATGTGAGTCTCCTTGTGTGCAAACATGATTGAAAAGCTAGGGAAGTGGCCCGTCGAATGTTTCTTTCTGGTCTTTTGCGCCGACCGAATCAAATGATGCAGAGCACCTGTGTGCTGTTGCCACGTCGTCTGGGATTGTCAGTTGATTCGGAGAAGAGCGATCAGCTGACTGTTGGATCAAATAGCTGCTTCTTGTTCCGGGGAGTCATTGGAAGGAGAAACTTCCAGCGCGGACATTGGAGACAGTGCACTGGCCTCGGGCAAGTAAATGCCATCGCGGAACTGGATGGAACGCAACCCGTTGGCGGTAATGCGTTCACCGGGCACGACGATTCCGACGAGATTCAGCGGATCGGCAGCGGAGATGGTGACGATCTCTCCGGAGTCAGGTAATCTGCGGCTTTCACGCAGGCTCTCCGCAGCGATGGGCAAGGCGAATTGCTCACCGACGAAGCCGGAGACGAAGCGTCCCCCGCGAACTTCGCCACGATCTTCCAGTCGCCGGAAGGCCCACTGAAGTTCGCGCCACTTCGGCAGATTGGACTCTCGCGCGAGCACTTCACGAAAGACAATTCCGTAGCGGCGCAGCAGCATCCAGCAGGTGGCCTCGACGCGTTCGTCCTTGGGAGCCAACGTACTTCCTCGGGGCTCCGCCGCAGGGGCGGCGTGCGAGCTATCCTCGCCGCTCCACAGCAGGGACCAGCGCCCGGCGGTGTGGCGGGGACGCCTGGCGCGCGAAGAGATCGCAATGACACGACGGTTCCGGGAGATGAGTCCGCGAAGATTATCAAAGGCATCGGCTGTGACGAATCCTGCGGCGACCAACTCCCACAGGCCATCCTCTACTTCGCAGCGGAGGAGTCCGGTGAGCCGGTGAAGGTCGGCAAAGAACAGTGCACCGCGACGCTTGAGTGTTTCCCATACTAATCGTGCGGAGGCGCTTAAACAGGCGCTGGAAAGGTCATCGTGAATTCGGGGCGCCATCCATGCGCTGTCTTCGCGGAGGAAGAAAGTAATGGGCGCAACGGAAGTTGGAACAACGCGGCGCGTGCGTCCACTGGAGTCGTCGAGAGTTGCGGGATGCGGCGACAGGCGTCCCCATGCGGCGACGCCCATGAGGCAGAGATGATCGAGAGTGGCAGGGGCATAGTCTACGACGCGACGCGCAAGTATGTAACGCTCCCATGCGTTGGCGGGAATTTCAAAGCCCTGCAACTGGCGTAAAACCTCAAGCAATCCGTGTTCGCCGCGCAGAGCAGTGCCTGGCGCGAGGTGTTGCCAACGCAGCAGCCAGCGCATGAATTGCGCCGCCGTTGCCGGCTCAATCTGCTTGCGCAAGGTGGCGACGGTGAGGCGGTGGATACGCGCGAGCAAGCGGCGGTCACACCACTCAAGGGGTCCCGCAGAGGCGCGGAAATGGCCGCGAAGAATGGCTCCGGTGGATTCGAGACGTAAAAGCGAGGCCTCAATCGAGAAAAGCGAGGGTCTGAGACGATTGGCGTTCGAGTCAATCGTTTCCGGGAACGATGTTGTAAGTGAGTTAATCGTTGAGGCGGGTGCTGAACGATTGACTTCTTCGCCAACGGAAAGCGCATTGCTTAGTTCCTCGGAAGTCACTGGTCCGATGATTTGCATCCAGTTGAGAAGGGTGCGGTCGAGGACGGAGTCTGGGGTGAATGGAAGCGATGGGATTTCCGGGCGAGCGGAAGAGAAAAATACATTTACATATGTGGATGTAAATTCTGTTGTCTTTTCGGAGGCAACCCAGAATTCACGATTGTTTACCGATGCGATGAGTGCGCGACGGTTGGCGATAAGTTCGTGCATCCATCGAGAGAGGTCGGCTTTGGCAGCGGCATTCGTCTCACTGGGGATGGCAAGGAGATCCCCACTCAAGCCAAAAGATGGCTCGAATGGGCCACCCACGTCATGGCCACCTGTAGCCGGTGTGATTGGACGGATGTGAGTGGCCCAGTTGGCGGGACAGAGGATGAGCGTTTGCAAAAGGTCGTGGAGGTCATCGGAGTCTCGGAGGTCGGGGCGTGACTCTTCGACGACTTGCGCGATGGCGGCGGGATCGAGTTTGCCTGCTTCCTCGAGCACAGAGTCCGGGATGGTGCGGCGGAGTTGCACGGCGCGGGTGCGACGCTCTTCGAGCGGCGCATCATCGAGGAAAGCGTAGGGATTGGCGTTGAGAATTTCGTGAGCGAATTGCGATGGGACCGGAGTATCGACTGCAACGGTCTTGATGCTGCCGTCGCGAATGCCATAGAGAACGCGGCGCAGACCGTCGATGTCCATGGCTTCATGCATCACGTCCTTCATCACTTCTTCGATCAGAGGATGATCGGGAACTTTGATGTCGCCTTGAATATTTTCCTGGCAGGCAGCGACGTCCGGGAAGATGGCGGCGAGGAGATCATCGGCGCGCATGCGCTGGATTTGGGGCGCTACCTTTTTGCCGTTCTGAAAGCGGAGGAGGGCGAGGGCGCGATTGGCGTCCCAACGGAAGCGGGTGGCGAAGATGGGCGAGCCGGTGAGCACGGCCTGCTGGAGAACATCTTCAACCGTTTCCGGCTGGAGGAAGTTGAAGACGTCGGCGAGAGGGAAGCTGTGCTGCTCGGCCAGGGCGATGCTGATTCCATCGTCGGTGGCGGAGGCTTGCAGTTCGAAGTTGAAGCTGCGGCAGAACCGTTTGCGGAGAGCCAAGCCCCAGGCGCGATTGATGCGCGCGCCGAAGGGAGCGTGAATGATGAGCTGCATGCCTCCACCCTCGTCAAAGAAACGCTCGGCGATTACGGTGCGCTGGGAGGGAACGGCTCCGAGGACGGTGCGGCCTTCGCTGATGTAAGTGGAGAGCTGGCGAAGTGAGTCGGCGTCGAGGAAGTCTGCGATGCTATCGGCGTGCTGATCCCCACATTCGCCAAAAGATGGCGGATGTGGGCCACCCGCATTTTCATTCGCTCGCTCATCGGGCAAAATCGATGACTGGTTGAGAAGCTTGGGACTGTCCGGGAGATTTGAGCCGGTCGGGGGTCCTTCACTTCGTTCAGGATGACACTTCATATCCTCGATGCGTTCTATATCCCCGGGTCGTTCAGGATGACACAAAATCTTTTCTGCGAGGGGCGCTTGATCGCTGATGAGTTGGCGAAGCTCGCCTACTTCGGTGGAGAGTTCGAAGGTACGGCCGGGAGCTTCGCCGCGCCAGAAGGGAATGGTGGGTGGCTGGCCATGGGCGTCTTCGACGAGAACTCGTCCGGTGCGCGTTTCGACGCGGCGGATTCGCCAACTGGTGTTGCCGAGAAGCATGATGTCGCCCGCGTGTGATTCGACGGCAAAGTCTTCATCGAGGGTTCCGATTATGGTTTCTGCGGGGAGGGCGACTACGCTCAAGAGCGCGGTTTCCGGAATGGCTCCGCCGGAGGTGATGGCTGCGAGGCGCGCGCCACGACGGGCGCGCAGGCGGCGGTTTACCTGGTCGCGGTAGAGGTATGCAGCGAAGCGTCCACGCTTGGCACTGATGCCTTCGCTGAGCATGGTCAGGACTTTGTCAAATTTTTCACGCGGGAGGTCGCGATAGTTGCGGGCGCGGCGGACGAGTGCGAAGAGTTCGTCTTCGTCCCACTCGTCGGCGGCACAGGCGGCGACGATCTGCTGGGCCAGGATGTCGAGTGGCGCGTCGGGAAGTGTGAGCTGGTCGAGGTCTCCACGGTGGATGGCGCGAATGATGGCGGCGCACTCGACGAGTTCGTCGCGAGTAGTGGCGAAGAATCGCCCCTTGGAGATAGCACCACGCCAATGGCCTGCGCGGCCCACGCGCTGGAGCGCTACGGAGATTGCGCGAGGAGAGCCAATTTGACAGACGAGATCGACGTTGCCGATATCGATGCCGAGTTCAAGGGACGCAGTGGCGATGAGGATGCGGCATTCGCCTTGCTTGAGACGCCGCTCGGATTCGAGACGAAGGTGGCGGGAGAGTGAGCCGTGATGGGCGGCTACGTTCTGCTCTCCCATACGTTCTGAAAGGCGATGGGAGATGCGTTCTACGAGGCGGCGGGTGTTGACGAAGACGAGCGTGGAACGATGTTCGTTAGCGAGCTGCTCAAGCCGCGAGTAAATCTCGTCCCACATTTCATTGGAGGCGATGGGGCCGAGTTCGGTGGACGGCAGCTCGATGGCGAGGTCAAGGGCTCGGGCGGATGGGATGAGTATGGTTGCGAAGTTGGACTCGTCCACATCGACATTTGTCGATGTGTGGGCGGAAGGGTGAAGGGATGCCGCGTTCCCACATTCGCCAAAAGAAGGCGGATGTGGGCCACCTGCGGGCGGATGTGGGCCACCAGCGTGTTGCAACGTCGATTGCTGGTTGGGAAGCCTGGAGCGGTCCAGGAGAGTTGAGCTGTGCTGGGGTCCTTCACTTCGTTCAGGATGACACAACACCTCTTCAGGCGCGGGCTGACCATGGAGGAATTCTGCTACCAGCGAGAGAGGACGTTGGGTGGCTGAGAGACCTATGCGAATGGGGCGCTGGTGGGTGATGGCGTCGAGGCGTTCGAGGGAGAGCGCCAGGTGCGCACCGCGTTTGTTATTGGCCAGTGCGTGGATCTCATCGACGATTACGGTGTGGACGTGGCGCAGCGACTCACGGCTGCGCGCAGCGGTGAGCAGGATGTAGAGCGACTCGGGGGTGGTGACCAGAATGTGCGGGGGCTGCTTCAACATGCGGGCGCGGTCGCGTATGGGAGTGTCTCCGGTGCGAACCATGGTGCGAATGGCGGGCATGAGGTAGCCGCGTTCATGGGCGAGTTGCTGAATCTCTAGTAACGGCTGGTCAAGGTTTTTCTGGACATCGTTGCCGAGCGCCTTGAGCGGCGAGATATAGAGAACCTCTGTGTGTTCGGACAACTCTCCGCTGAGAGACTGACGGACCAGCAGATCGATGCAGGCGAGAAAGGCAGCTAAGGTTTTGCCGCTCCCGGTTGGAGCGGAGATCAGGGTGCTACGGCGAGCAAGGATGTGCGGCCAGCCGGCAATTTGCGGCTCAGTCGGCGTTCCAAAGCGCGAGACAAACCAATCGTGCACGATGGGATGCGCCCAGGAGAGTTGACCCTCTGAAATCCCCACAGGTTGATTCTAGTGGAATTGTGAGTAGCTGGTTTTGGCGGGGATGGTGGCGAAATGGACGATGACCCGCAGCGTGTGCCGAAGTGCTTGACCTCAAGTCTGAGTTGATTCATGTCGGATGGTCCCACCATGCAAAGTCTCCTAATCTACTCTCCGGAAATGCTGCACTGGAACGCTGGCCTATCCAGGCTCTCATAAGGTGCGCAAAGCCTTTTGGGCTAGGCTCCGCACAACGTATGCAGATTCATCGAGTCCGAGCTGATGCGTTGGTTCGACGCTTTGCCCCAGACCGCTTGCCGATCTGCGCTGAGAGCTCAGTCAAGGCAGCGGCGTCCGCCTCTGCTCGGGATGCCTCACAACGCTTATTCATCCACACGAAAGCGGTACCGTCGGCTGCCGAGGCCACCTTGCTAGAAAGCCGTTCAGACTCGGCGCGGAGACTTCCAGCCCAGCCCCTCAGGCTACCAGCGGACCTCTTGAGAAATTCCTGACATGCTTTGCCGTCTCCATGCATCCACGCTAGGAAAGCTACGCGCAGTATCGAATCGAGGTCCGTTAGATCGGATGTCAGATGTCTGGGCCATTCCTGCGCCAGCACTTTGGCACCTTTAGCTGTAATTGAGAACTTACGGCTGCGCCGAGCGCCCTCCTCGGAGGCCTTGACCAGTCCATCCTTCTCGAGACGTGCCAAAGCTGGCACCGTGCTGCCAAGAGACAGGCCCGCCTTCGTCTTCAGATCGTAGGGAGTCTCAAGCCCGTGCCGCACCATTGCGAGAACAAACAGCTCTAAACTAGTGCTCATGGTCAAAGAGTCTCCCGTCGATATACTTGCGCTATATCCTATCGCATCTGCTCGTTGGCGGGTGAGTCGGTTTGGACGATCCTCGAGCCCGCAGCTCGTTACAATATGTCAGATTGCAGTATTGAAGAGGGCCAGCCCCGGCAACCGCACATGATTGAAGGTAGAGAAGGAACTCCCGATGAGCCGAATGCCAGACGCTTGAGTTTTCCGAAACCGTGAATGCTCTGATCTCCAAATTCTTATCCATCACTAAAATATGGAAACGAATTCAAAACTGACATCAAGGCACAAATAACGTTGGCACGCGTTCCTTTAGGTGCTACTTTGAATTGCATTCTCAATCACAATTTGAAAGCGGACATCCCCCAGTTCGTTCATCCTTGTGTCCAGGTCAAGTTGTATTAGCTGGGAGTTTTGGGGACAGCAATGTCTGCATCGTTTTCATCTTTGGATTTGCCAGTTCGGTCAATTTGGGCAAAAAGTGGGGAATCCCGAGGGCACAGTCTCCTGGCACATATGCTCGATGTTGCAGCCGTTGCCGAGGTGCTGCTCGAGCGGGAGCCTGCTCAGACCCGCCGGTTGGCGGCACAATGGCTCGACGTCTCACAGCAGGATACTGGCCGCTGTATTGCTGCGTTTGTTGGGCTACATGACTTTGGCAAAAGTATTCCCGGCTTCCAGGCAAAGTGGCAAGAGGGACAGGATGCCGATCAGGAAGCCGGACTGGCTTTCAGCGCGGCTTCGCAGCATGTTACCGATCATGCCTGCGCAAGCGCGGCGCTTTTGGGAGAACATCTTCTCTCGTTAGGCTTTGAATTGGCCTGGGTGCTAGGTGTTCTCCAGGCCATCAGCGCACATCATGGCTATAACCTCAATCGTCGTGAGATGTCGGCAGCGAAGCCGTGCTTTGAAGGTGCTGCTTGGTCCGATGCACGAAAGCTCCTCTTTGAGTCATATTGGAAAACTCTTTCGCCGGAGGGAATAGTAGGCGCAAAGCAGTTAACTCTGCCGGCCGTCGAGTGGTTAGCGGGGCTGACCAGTGTAGCGGATTGGATTGGATCAAACATTGAGTGGTTTCCAATCGGGGAACGGGCTGATTCTCTCGAATCGCATTTTGAAAGAGCCAAGCAGCTAGCCAGTCAAGCCCTTGATACGCTTGGTTGGTCAGAATACAAGCCCTTATTGACATCCTCTTGTTCGGTGGATTCACTGATTCGGCGCATTGTGCAAGGAAGTGATTCGGTGACGGCACGTCCGTTGCAGGTTGAGGGCGCTCGTCTTCTGAGCGAAGTGAAAGGTCCGGCATTATTGTTGGTAGAAGCACCGATGGGAGAGGGCAAGACCGAACTTGCTTTTCTTGCCCATCTTCGCCTCCAAGCTGCAAATCGGCACAGGGGGCTCTACGTTGCGTTGCCAACCCAAGCGACAGGTAATGCACTGTTCGATCGGGCACTGACTTTTCTGCACGCATTCTCCGAGGATGCTTCCCTGGATATTCAGCTGGTTCATGGTGGAGCGCAACTGGAAGATTGCGTGCAGCATCTGCGTGGCATTTATGGAAAGCGAGGAGACAACATCAGTTCCTCTGCATGGTTTTCAAAGCGCCGACGTGGGCTGTTATCTCCTTACGGCGTAGGCACCATCGATCAGGCGCTATTTGCTTCGCTCAATGTAAAACACCACTTTGTGCGTTTATGGGGGCTGACGAACAGAGTTGTAGTTCTCGACGAGATACACGCCTACGACACCTATACAAGTGGCCTGATTGAATCACTACTGCGTTGGCTAAAGGCACTTGATTGCTCCGTTGTGCTGATGACTGCAACTCTGCCCGAAAAACTCCGCAATGCTTTACTGCAAGCTTGGGGCGTTAATGCCAGAAACATTCCCGAGTTAGCCTATCCTCGCCTGCTTATGGCCGATGGACATGGAGTGCGCGGTTCCGCATTCCCCTCAAGAGAAATGCCGGACGTTCGCCTTGTGGCGATTGGTGATGAACAGGACGAGGAGAGTCTCGCGTGGTGTGCGTTGGAGTGCCTGAAGTGGGATGGCTGTGGCGCGGTAATCGTCAATACAGTTAAACGTGCCCAGGAAGTCTATCGCCAAGTGAAGGCGCAGGCTGGCGGTGAGGTTCTCTTGATTCTTTTTCATGCACGGTTTCCCGCTGATGAACGCAGTGCACGGGAAGGCGCGGTATTGAAAGTCTTTGGCAAAGACGGAGAACGCCCACGTAAGGCACTCCTGATCGCTACCCAGGTAGCGGAACAATCCTTGGATATTGATTTTGACTTTCTGATCACTGATTTAGCGCCAGTAGACTTGGTCTTGCAGCGTGCCGGACGTCTGCATCGTCATCAGAGAGTGCGACCTGCTGCTCATTCTAAAGCGAGTCTGTTTGTCGCCGGTTTACTCCCAGACCGGTTGCCAGAATTGAAGAAGACATCATGGGAGTACGTTTACGATCCATATATCCTAGGACGCACATGGGCTTTGCTGTCGAGGGAAGACGTGCTCCAGTTTCCAGCAGACATTGACCGATTGGTACAGGCAGTATATGACGATCATCATCCCCTCCCATCCGACTTGCCGGAAGATGCCGTTACCTTCATCGAAAACAAAGCCTACGGTGCACATCTAGGTAGGCTTCTTACAGAAAGACAGCTTGCGATGAACGCGGCAATAGACCCTGCCGCTGAGCCGCAGAACGCGTATCTTGAGAAACCTCGAGGTAGCGAAGAGGGTGAGGGGCTTGGTATTCCAAACCGGACCCGCCTGGGCGACGACTCGATCACCTTGGTGCCAGTACATGTTGTCAGCGGTGGCTGGGCTCTCTTTCCCGACGGTGATCCTTTTAATCCGAACCTGCCTTTGACGGACTCCTTCGCAAAGAGTCTATTTGCTCGCCAACTTAAACTCAGTCGGAAAGATATTGTGCTGTATTTCAGCACGCAGGAACCTCCAGCATCTTTCGGGGAACACCCGCTGCTTCGCCATCTTAAGCCGTTGATATTTGAGGAAGGGATCGCTCGCATTGGCTCACTCCTTCTTCATTTAGATAAGGAACTGGGTTTGGTTTACGAAAAGGGTATCGATTCGCTAAGTCATAAGGAAAAGGCATGAATAAAGGCTTTAATCTGCTCGATGAACCATGGATTCCGGTTCGAATGATCGATGGTCAATTGCGAGATGTTGGCCTGCTTAAGTTGTTTGAGCAGGCAAAAGAGATCAATGCGCTGGCGGAGACCTCGCCGCCGAGTTTGATCGCCCTCTACCGAATGTTGCTGGCAATAACTCACCGCGCTCTAACCGGTGCTCAAGGAACATGGCGGGACCGGGATCGCGCAACCTGGTACCGTGAAGGACTGCCCAAGCAGGCGTTGCAAGATTATCTGGAACATTGGCGAGAACGCTTCTGGTTGTTTCACCCGGAGCAGCCATTCATGCAGGTTGCAGCACTGGCGACCGCACAGGAAACCCAGGACAAGAAGCCTTGGACACAGATTTCGTTGGCGAGTGCCTGTGGCAATGCGCCGGTTCTGTTTGACCACTCCTATGACGGTATCCCGACGCGAATCACGCCGTCCGAGGCGATCCGCACACTGCTGGGCTTTTTGCAGTTCACGCCGGGTGGCCTTGTAAGGGTAATTCGAGGTTCCGACAACGCCGGTCCCTTGGTAAATACAGCGGCGGTTTTACCTCTTGGCGGAACGCTGAATGAGACGCTCTGTTTGTCGTTGCATCCGGCAACCTCTGTATCAAATGATGACTTACCAAGCTGGGAACGGCCTGTCGCATCGGTGGAGGACCTTCGGTCCGCACCGTCCTTGGCGACGGGCAACAATGACCGCTACACACGTTTGTCCCGCGCAGTCTTACTGGTCCCGGAGGAGGACGGCACAATCCAAAGGGTCCGTTTCGCAGCGGGTATTGCTCTCAAGAATGACGAGAACGCACCGGACCCGATGGCAAGCTATCGATCCGGCAACAAGGGACTCGTGCGCTTGAGTTTTAGAGAAGGACGGGCATTCTGGCGTGATCTTCCTGTCTTGGTTCCCGATGCTGAAGGCAAAGCGTCACAACCGGCGTCCGTATTGGGTTGGGCTGCCAACCTTCGCGCGGCTCTTGGAGGTTTGCAGGAAAACGAGGTTCTGCTGGTAGCGGGGGTGTCTAGTGATCAAGCTAAAGTTTTGTTATGGCGGTCGGAGCAGGTTACTCTTCCAACTTTGCTGCTGGCCAACGCGGGCTTGGGCGCTTACCTCAGGATGGAAATTGTTCGGGCTGAAACCGTGTACGACCAGCTCCGTACTATTGCTATTACCATGATTGCAGCAACTATGCCCACCGCAACCAGCAAAGACACTCGGGCCCGTGCGCGCGAATTGTTTTCCGCAGGTCCTGCTGCTGTCACATTCTTCGCGTCTGCGGAGAGGGCATTGCCTCGGTTACTCCGAGAAATTGCCAACGGAGTCGGCGACGAGGCACATCTGCATTGGTCGGAATCTCTGTTGCAGGCGTCGCAGGGTACCTGGGATATGCTGCGGCGAAATCTCGGCCAAACACCTCTCGCGCTGCGTGCCGAAGCTAAAGCCTTTCCTCGTATCTCCGCCTTGTTACGCACTCTGCAATCGGAATTACCCACTGCTGTATCTCAGGAGGCTCTGCCATGAACGAACATGCGCGGGATTTTATTACGCATCTCATCCGCCTACGTGAAAAGGATCGCCGCGCCATTGCAGTGCTACGGCGTAGTCTCAGTTTTCCGCCTGGAAGGTATCCGCCTGCATATCCTTACGTCGAGCGTTTTGTAGGCGTAGATCGCCATGAGGCAGACCCATTCCGTCTTGCTCTGTACTTAGTAGCGGGGCTGTTTGCATTACATCCACATAATGCCTCGAAGTGTTTGGGTGCGTCCTTGGGAGAGCTTATGCTGCGTCGCGGCAGTGACAGCATCGAGAAGCGTTTCATCGCGCTACTCGGCGCCGACGCAGGCAATATCGGGGAATACTTGCGCCAGATTGTCACCCTGCTTGCCGCAGACGATTACGGGTTGGATTACGTTGCATTACTCAATGATCTTCCGTGCTCGCTCAACCCTAATGCTACGGAAAAACGCGACCAGATCCGCCAACGTTGGGCACGAGATTTTTATGGTGCACTGATCGCAGGGGATGTAAAGCCAGAAGCCACATCAACTCCAGCCGCAGATAATTAAGAGGGAAATCATGAGCCTATTCTTGGAATTTCATCTGATTCAAAACTTCGCGCCTTCCAACCTCAATTGTGACGATACAGGAGCACCAAAAGATGCAGTGTTCGGCGGATATCGCCGGGCACGGGTAAGCAGCCAGTGTTTCAAACGAGCAATACGCATGGCGGTACGAGATCAGGGTTTGATCGAGCCAAGATTCCAGGGAGTTCGCACCAAGAAACTGAAGGACATGCTGGAGCGGCGCTTGGCAGTACTCGGTCGAACTGATGCGGAAAGCAAGATTATTGCGGCGTTGAGTGCTGCCGGGCTCAAACTCGGCGATGACGGAAAGACCGAGTACTTGCTCTTCCTCGGCGATGCCGAGATCGCTGGTTTTGCTGAACTCATTGACAAGCATTGGGATGAACTGGCAACTGCAGCCCCTGGCGAAGGGAAGAAAACCAAGAGAGAGGCCAAAGCCAGCGCCCCTGCAGATGTGGTGAAGAAAGCCAAGGCTCTGCTCGATGGGGGAAAAGCTATCGATGTTGCTCTCTTCGGGCGG
>Ga0182012_10004340_pt1 | contig 14845 bp, 13 predicted proteins | sample 612S2SmetaG_FD_120486 | JGI IMG/M metagenome (GOLD analysis project Ga0182012, IMG submission 120486) | Permafrost microbial communities from Stordalen Mire, Sweden - 612S2S metaG | ecosystem: Environmental > Terrestrial > Soil > Wetlands > Permafrost | place: Sweden: Stordalen | collected... | reverse complement strand
GGTAGAGCCTGACACTGGCGCGGAGACCGTCACCACGTTCTTCAGCGCGGCACAATTTTCCGCCTTGACGAAACTCGCTGCCGTGCTGGTGCCACCCATTAAAACCAATCCCGGCGCGCTTGATGCGCATGCCCCCGAGTTTCTCGACTTTCTGATTTCGCGCTCGCCTGCGCCCGACCAAAAGCTCTATCGCGACGGTTTGGACGGGTTGAACGCAGCCGCTAAAAAGCATTTCCATAAAACATTTGCCGACCTGGACGCCAAAGAAGCCGATGCCATCATCCGCCCGCTGCTGGTGCCGCGCCCATGGGAACGCGAAGTCCCGAAAGACCCCATGCAGCGCTTTATGTCGCAGGTGCATGACGATTTGCGCACCGCCACTACAAACTCCGCCGAATGGGCCGCCGCCGGCGCGCTCACGGGCCGCGCGCGCTTCAATTCGGGCCGCCGTTTTTATTGGAAGCCCATCGATCCGCGAGTGGGGGCTTAAGCAAATGGCCAGCAAACAATATGACGTGATCATCGTCGGCTCCGGTCATTCCGGCGGCATGGCGGCGAATATTTTGACCGGCAAAGGAATTTCCTGCTTGATGCTGAACGCCGGCCCGCAAGCCGATTTAGATCAGGACCGGACCTTGAAAGCGGCGCACGAACTTCCTTATCGTGGTTTTGACGAACCAGGCCGCCTGCCGCACGTCTATCAGGCCGATGAGTTCAACGCCAATCAATGGGTGGATGAAACAGAAGTTCCGTACACGCATCCGCCCGACGCTGTCTACAACTGGGTGCGTGTTCGTCTGTTGGGCGGACGTTCGTTGTTCTGGGCGCGACAGTCGTTCCGCTTGAGCGATTACGAATTCAAAGCGGCCGATATCGACGGCACGGGCGAGAATTGGCCGATCAGCCACGAAGATTTGTCGCCTTTCTATTCGCGCGTGGAAGAGATCTTTCGCGTCACGGGCCGCAAAGAAGGTTGGCCGCAATTTCCCGATGGCAACTTTGTTGAATTGGTCGCTCCCGAAGATACGACAAGCATTAAACAGGTGACCGCCGCTGCTACCAAACGGGGCATTCAGGTATCCAAGTGGCGCACGGCGCTCGGCAAGGACGGCCTGGCCAGTTCCATCAATCTGCTGCTACCCGACGCATTGGCTACCGGCAAGCTCGATATCGTGCAGAACGCGATTGTGCGCGAGGTAAGTCTAGACAAGAACACCGGCCTGGCGAATGGCGTTCACTTTGTCGACCGGCATTCGAAGCGCGAAATGACGGTAAAAGCCAAGGTAGTGGTGTTAGCCGCCGGATGCCTGGAAAGCACGCGTTTGCTTTTGAACTCGAAGATCGGCAATTCGAGCGGCGTGATGGGCCATTATCTGGTCGATCAAATGTATGGCGTGAATGTGGTGGCATCGGTACCTGAAGCGCGCGACCATAAGGTAACTTCCGGTTTGATGGGCGGCAGCGCCTTCATGCCGCGCTTCCGCAATCTTTCCAAAGACAAGAAGAGCAATTTCATCAAGGGCTACTGCCTGCACATTGATAGCGGCGGCGGCGCCAATCCCAACTACTTCCCGCTCTATGGCGAAGAGTTGCAACAAAAAGTGGATAGCTACGCTGGGTCTTGTTTATCTGCCGGGATATTCGGCGAGCGCGTAGCGCGCTACGAAAATCACGTGCGCATCAATAAAGACGTGGTAGATGCGTGGGGCATTCCAGTGCTTCACATTGAGGCGCGCGACACGGAAAACGAGGCGAACATGCGCCAAGACGCCGCCAACACCGCCGAAGAGTTATTCCATGAATGCGGCTGGGAGATTATCGCCAAGACCGACGAAGTCAACCCGCCCGGCTACAGCATTCACGAAGTAGGCACCTGCCGCATGGGTAACGATCCGAAGAAGAGCGTGCTCAACAAATGGTGCCAGAGCCATGATGTGAAGAATTTATTTGTGGTGGATGGCGCGAGCTTTGTGACGGCAGGTTGGCAGAATCCGACCATGACCATTCTGGCGCTCTCGATGCGGGCGTCGGAGCATCTGGTGGAAGAGATGAGTGCGGGCAATTTGGCATAAGCGTGGAAGCCCGCGAATTGCTCGCTGAAGCCCGGCGAGTTGCGGTATTGACTGGTGCGGGCGTTTCGGCGGAGAGCGGGGTGCCTACGTTTCGCGGGGCGGCTGGTTTGTGGCGGCAATTCAGGCCGGAGGATCTGGCCACGCCGGAAGCGTTTGCGCGCGATGCGACGCTTTGTTGGGAATGGTATGACTGGCGGCGCGGCTTGATCGCTAACGTTCAACCGAACCCCGCGCACTACGCCATTGCGGAGTTGGAACGGCGTGCGCCGGAATTCACTTTGATCACTCAGAACGTCGACGGTTTGCACCAACGGGCGGGGAGCGAAAACGTTTTAGAGATTCACGGCAGCATTTGGGCGCTGCGCTGCACTCGTTGCTTGCGTGCATGGGCGGATTTATCGGCAAGCCTGACAATTCCGCCCCATTGCCAATGCGGCGGCTTAGCGCGACCAGGTGTGGTTTGGTTCGGCGAAAATTTAGATCCAAAGATTTGGGGGAAAGCACAGCATGCCGCTGCTACTTGCGATGTGTTGCTGGTGGTTGGCACCTCGGCGGTTGTGTATCCCGCTGCCGGTCTGGTTCCACTGGCACAAGCGGCGGGCGCTAAGATCATTGAAGTCAATCCGGAAGCCACGCCGCTTTCACACTCCGTGGACTTTAGTTTTACGAAGGCTGCAGGAATCATCCTGCCACAATTATTAGATCGCTACGATGAGCCAACCAGACAAGATAGAAATTCGCCAATTGAGCCAACTTGAAGAATTCGCGGCGGTGGTTCGGCTGCAAAGGGAGATCTGGGGTTACGACGATGTGGAACTGCTGCCGCAACGGCTGTTCGTGGTGGCGGAAAAGATTGGCGGGCAAGTGCTGGGTGCATTTGCGGAAGGCAAAATGATTGCCTTTTGCCTGGGCATTCCCGGCTTGAAAGCCGGCGGCAAATTCTACATACACAGCCACATGCTGGGCGTGCTGGCGCAGTATCGGAACACCGGCGTTGGGCGGCGGCTCAAGTTGGAACAACGGAGTTGGGCGCTGGCCCACAATATTGATCTGATTGAATGGACGTTCGATCCGCTGCAGTTGAAGAATGCTTTCTTCAATATCGAGCGGCTGGGCGCGATTGTGCGGCGTTATGTGCATAACCAGTACGGCACAACCACCAGCGTGTTGCATGCCGGTCTGCCAACAGACCGGCTGGTGCCGGAATGGTGGATTGCGTCGCCGCGCGTGGAGGCTATCGTGAGCGGTCAACCGTTCGAGCGGCCAGCAGTCGAAGCGCGCATCGTTGTACCAACCAACATCAGCTCGCTCATACAAAGCGATACGGCGCGCGCCCGGCAGATTCAGGAAGATGTTGCCAAACAGTTTGACCGGCATTTCCGCGCAGGCTTAGCGGTGACAGGTTTTGAAAAAACAGAGGAGACGGGCACTTACTTACTGGGACCATGGGAATCAAAATAGACCGCATCATCCTGCGCCACATCCGCATACCGCTGGTGCACTTTTTCGAGACAAGCTTTGGCCGGACGTTTGATCGCGATATCGTGCTGGTGGAAGCTTGCGCGGGCGACGTCTCAGGCTGGGGCGAAGTGACGGCCGGCGAGAATCCTTTTTATAACGAAGAATGGACCGGCTCGGTTTGGCCGTTGATCATCGATTATATTGCGCCGCGCATTCTTAAACATGAGTTTGCGGATGCGAGCGAAGTGAATGCGCGCACGGCACATATTCGCGGCCACAACATGACGCGCGGCGGCGTGGAGACGGCAATTTGGGATCTGCAGGCGCGCTTGCACAACGAGCCGCTGTGGAAAGCGATTGGTGGGACGCGGCATGAAATCGGTTGCGGCGTTTCGATCGGCATACAAGATTCGGTTGAGCAGTTGTTGGAGATGATCGAGACGGAAGTGGCCGCCGGCTACCAGCGCATCAAGATGAAGATCAAGCCGGGCTGGGACGTGGAGGTGATCCGCCAGGTGCGTGAGCGCTTTCCGCAAATCAAGTTGATGGCTGATGCCAACTCCGCCTATACTTTGGCCGACATCGATCATTTAAAGAAGCTGGACGATTTCTACTTGATGATGATTGAGCAACCGCTGGCGCATGACGACATCATCGATCATGCGGTTTTGCAAGCGGCGTTGCAAACGCCGATTTGCCTGGACGAATGCATCCGTTCGGCGCATCAAGCCGAGCAGGCGATCCGGTTGAAGGCTGGGCGCATTATCAACATCAAGCTGGGACGCGTGGGCGGATTCGGCGAAGCCAAACGAGTGCATGACGTTTGCCAGGCGAACAACATTCCGGTGTGGTGCGGCGGCATGCTGGAATCCGGTATTGGACGGGCGCATAACATTGCGCTATCGACGCTACCGAACTTTGTGTTGCCAGGAGATGTGTCGGCCAGCAAGCGTTACTGGAAGCGCGACATCATTGTGCCGCCGGTTGAGGTTTCGCCGACTGGGACCATCACCGTTAGCGATGCGCCAGGGTTTGGTTATGAGATCGACAAGGAGTTTCTGGAGACGCTGATCGTGCGGCAGGAGACGCTTATCTAAATTGGTTCACCCGCTATTCTGGAGGTGAACTATGCTCAATCCTGGTATTTTCCGCGAGTATGATATTCGCGGAATCGCCGACAAGGAACTGCTTGATCCCGAAGTTGAACTGATCGGCCGGGCCCTTGCCACTCATCTGATTCGCCAAAGCGGACGTTTGCTCAGCCTTGGCCGCGACTGCCGTTTAAGCGGACAGCGCATACACGACGCGCTATTGAAAGGCATGCTGGCGGCGGGCGCGAACGTACTTGACATCGGAGTCGGGCCGACGCCGTTGCTCTACTTCTCTGCGGTCCATTTTAGGGCCGATGGCGCCATCATGATTACCGGCAGCCACAACCCATCCGAGTACAACGGATTGAAGACCGTGTGCGGCAGCGGCACATTGCATGGCGAGCAGATTCAACAAATTCTAAAGCTCGTTCAGACCAACGATTTTGAGAGCGGCAGCGGGTCAGTTAAGGAAGTGGATGCGGCCACGCCTTATGTGGAACAAGTGGCGGCGCAGTTTTCTACTTTGCCGCGCAAAGTAAAGGTAGTTTTCGATGCGGGCAACGGCACGGCCGGTCCGACGATTCATCGCATCTTAGAGCGGTTGAACGTGGAGCCGATCGAATTGTTCTTCGAGATGGACGGGCGCTTTCCGAATCATCATCCCGACCCGACGGTGGTTTCAAACCTGAAGCATTTGCAAGATGCTGTGAGCAAGAACAAGGCCGAACTGGGAATCGCGTTTGACGGCGATTCAGACCGCATTGGCGCGGTGGACGAGAACGGTGAGGTGGTTTACGGCGACATGCTGATGCTCATCTTTGGCCGGGAAATCCTGACGCGCAAACCAGGCGCGACGTTCATTGGCGAAGTAAAGTGTTCGCAAATCATGTACGACAAGCTTAAGGAACTGGGCGGCAATCCGATCATGTATAAGACCGGCCATTCGCTAATCAAGGCGAAGATGAAAGAGGAGCATGCGGAACTGGCTGGCGAGATGTCGGGGCATATGTTTTTCGCCGACCGGTATCACGGGTTTGACGATGCGCTGTATGCGGCATGCCGGTTGATTGAGATTGTGGCTAAGTCGGGCAAGCCGCTTTCCTACCAAATGGAGGGGATTCCGAAATTGGTATCGACACCGGAGTTGCGGGTGGATTGTCCGGACGATAAGAAGTTCCAGGTGGTGGAGAAGGTTGCCCTAGCAGTGCGGCAGCGGTACAAGGTTGTGGATGTGGATGGCGTGCGCGCCATTTTTGAACATGGCTGGGGCCTGGTGCGGGCGTCGAATACACAACCGGTGCTGGTGATGCGGTTTGAAGCAACGAGCGACAAGTTGCTTTCCGAATACCGGGCGGAATTGGAAGGCGTGGTGGAAGAAGCGAAGCGCGCATCGGGAGTTCAATAGAGCAGGAACTGCTTTCTCCTTTCGGCGAATTTGGCGGCGTCGGCTTGGGCGGGGGTCCAGATGTCGATAGGGTCTTTGCCTTGCTGCAGGCTGGTGACGGTTTCATGGTTGCCGATCAGGGTTTTGCATTTGTCGAAATCGATTTTGCCAGGATACAAGGTTTGTAAAGCGCCGGCGATTTCGATGCCAAGGCGGGTGCTATCGAAAGCTTCGCGATCAGTGATGACGAAGCGAACCCCGTCGATGGTTTGGCCGGAGAAGTTCGATGAAGTAGGCTGAAACTTGGTGGGATAGGCGCGCACACCGGGAATGAATTGGGCGTTCAAGGCGGCGGCGAGAGCTTGCCCTTTGATCCAATCCGCGCCGATTTGTTCGAACGGCGCGTCGGTACCCCGGCCTACCGAATAGTTGGAAGCATATTCAATCATGGCCAAGCCCGGATAGAGCAGAGCACCGTTCAAGCTGCGGATATTAGGCGATGGATTGACCCAAGCGAGCGAACTGGAATCGAACCAATCGCCACGCAGCCAGTTTTTCATTTTGATCACTTGGAGATCGGCACCCCAATGCTGTTCGGAATTGGCCATGTGCGCGAGTTCGCCGAAGGTCAGGCCGTGGCGCAAGGGAATGTCGTAGCAGCCGACGAAGGATGCAAGATCTTTGTCGAGCATGGGGCCTTCGATGTGGGTGCCGGTGATGGGATTGGGACGGTCAAGCAGGAAGAACGGCTTCCTCGCTTTGGCGGCTTCTTCGAGAGCGTACAGCATGGTGCACGAATAGGTATAGAAGCGCGCGCCGACGTCTTGAATATCGAACACGACGGCATCGAGATTCGCCATTTGCGCGGCGGTGAGACGACGCCGCTCGGGTTGATACAAGCTGACAACCGGGATGTTGGTTTGCGGATCTTTGGTGTCGGCAACAATCTCGGTGTCTTGCGCGCCGCTGAGACCGTGCTCGGGCGAATAGAGCGTGGTGACATGGACGCCCGCGCCAACCATGACGTCGACGTTGCGGCGGCCGGCGCGATCGAGGCCGGTTTGATTGGTGATCAAGCCGATACGCTTGCCTTTGAGGTCCTTGAAATCGGAGGCTTCGAGAACGTCGAGGCCGGTGAGGGTTTCGGCGTTGCGGGCGATCTCGCGATGGACGCCTGCGCCGGAAATGGTGTCGTTATAGCCGGTGATGGCGACGTCGTTAGGGATGTTGAGGCCGAAATTGTGGGCAATGGCGGTGGCGAGGCGGCCGCGCAGGGAACTGAGTGAATTGCCGCGTTTGAGATGAACGACGTTAGTGAGAAAAATCACGAAGGAATGGCTGTTGGGATCGATCCAAAGAGAGGTGCCGGTGAAGCCGGTATGGCCGTACGAGCCGATGGGGAAAAGTTCGCCGCGATTGCTGGAAAACGGCGAATCGATGTCCCAACCGAGGCCGCGCAAAACGGGTTGATCGGCGGGGCTGGCGGGTTCGGTGAATTTGCGCACGGTTTCCGGATTGAACAAATGCGTGTTGTTGAGAGTGCCCATTCCGACGAGCATTTGAGCGTATTTGGCGAGATCGTCGGCGGTGGTGAAGACGCCGGCGTGGCCTGTGACGCCGCCCATGAAGCGGCTGGTTGGATCATGCACGATGCCACGGAAGGGCATGCCGTTTTCTTCTTCGTATTCGGTGGGGGCGATGCGCGGGATGAGCGAGGCCGGCGGCAGGAATTGGGTTTCGTTCATGCCGAGCGGGGCGTAGATTTGATCGTGCGCGAATTCGGCGAGCGATTGGCCCGAGAGGCGGCGGACGATTTCGCCCAGGAGCAGAAAGTTGATATCGCTGTAGATGAATTTCGCGCCGGGAGGGGCGATGGGTTTGGCGGTGAGGGCTTTGTCGATGCCGGTTTGATAGCCGGTCCATTTGGGGACGAGGTCGACGTCGGGCGGCATGCCGGAGAAATGCGTCATGAGGAGGCGAATGGTGATGTCGCTTTTGCCGCCTTGAAATTCGGGCAGGTATTTGACGACGGGATCATCGATGCGCAGCTTGCCTTGTTCGAAGAGGCGCATGACGGAGGGCGTGGTGGCGATGACCTTGGTGAGCGAGGCGGCATCGAAGATGGTGTCAAGGGTCATGGGCTCGCGTTCGGGCAGCCAGGCTTTGTTGCCGTAGGCTTTGCGATAGACGACTTCGCCATTGCGGCTGATGAGGAGGACTGCGCCGGGGATGAGATGGCTTTGGACGGCTTCGTCGATGAGGGGATCGAGATTTAGTTCTTCGGCCCGTTTGCACGAGGCGAGAGTGGGCAACAATGCGGCGAGTAAGCTGCCGGTGAGCAGCGACAGGAGCGGGTTTCGCATGGTCAAAAAGATTAAGTGAGTTTGCGGGCGATTTGCTCTAACAAATGCGCGAGATCGACGTCCTTCTGCGTGATGCCGCCGGAATCGTGGGTGGAGAGATCGACGCGGACGCGGTTGTAGACGTTGAACCATTCGGGGTGATGGTTCAAGTTTTTGATGCCGATTGCGGCAGTGGTGATGAAGCCGATGGCATGAGCAAAATCGGGGAACTGATATTCGCGATGAAGCTTGGCGTCCTGGACGGACCAGCCGGGGAGGTTGGGGAGAGCTTGTTTGATTTCGTCGTCGGAGAGTTTGCGGGCGGCCATGGAGCCATTTTGGCAGATTGCGAGCGGGGTTCAGGGGGCGGCGGTAGAGGGGGTTTTTTGCGCCTATAAATAACAAGGGGTGAGAGAGGAAAGAAACCTCCAGCGGCGGGAAGGCGGCGGGGGAGTGTTCTTGATGCGCGGGCAAGAAAGCTTTCTGGGTTTGGGCGGCGGGGAGTTCTTGGCGTGAAATAGCGGGCTTGGAGGCGAGCCGTTCCCGCCTGTGAAAAATCATAGGCGAGATGCGGGAATGAATCGGGGGTTTGGGGCTATTTGTGGCGAGACGGAATACGGGTACAACTGTGGCGTTCGGGTTGTGTTGGCACGAAGTAGGAGTTTGCATTTCTGGCTTGAGCTTAGAGTGAGGGCGAACGGGAGAGGCGGAAAATTGGCGCTAAGTGATTGAAACGGTTGATAAAATTATTTTGGAAACGTTGTGACCCGCGATTTCGGCGCTCCGCAGCCGACACTTGAGGGGATGAAAACGGGGCGGATCCGAGGATCTTCCGGGCGGACGTTCTCGGCTTAAAGGGGTGCTTTCGTATCGAGCGATAGGGGACCTCTTTAGCGGGTAAGCTATTGATTTAAATAGAGATGGCAACAGACGTTTTCTAAGGACTGGAAAAGTGGCCGCAGATGAATGGGATGAACGCAGATAAAACAGCTTGCTTCAAAGTTCCCGATGTGCTTCCGGTATCATCGTGAGGGGAAGTGCAAGATAACCGCTATTGCTAGCATGACCGATGACGAGTTCGAGCGCCATACGTTCGCCATTCTGCGTCGAGAGATAGGATTGGACGGGCTGGCGCGTTTCGTGCGGCTGTAGACATTGCGCCCCTACAGAGTGGGGTGTTCGCATTGGATACCTTCGGAGGACGCCTTCTGTAGTTTTTTTTCGCGCGAGTAAGCGCAAGCCGTCCCGCGGATGCCAGCACCGCCGCTGCTTGCTCTTGCTATGGCACTGGCGGCCAGTTAAGCGCCTCCGCGTTCGCCGATCCTGCTTTTCAAATTGCTTCCTTGGTAGCGGATCCAAAGGATCACTCCATCTTGATTTGACCGCTGCCGACGGCATGACCGACGAAGTTTGAGCGCCAAGCATTTGCGATTCTGGGGCGGGACAGTGCCGGCGTTTCTTACGGCTTAATCGTGCGGGAGGCGGCGATTACACTCGGACGGACTTATCTTTCGCTTGGAAAGGTAGACGATTCGGGAGGTTATGTCCGAGGTGGAAAGTTTTAGAAGAGAACGCTATGACGGGTCTCTAGCGTGCGTTGGGTCGGGTTGGGGGAGGCAGGGTGGTGGTCTGTCGGGCATTGTCGGGCGTAGACGGTACTGGCGGGCGTGACCGATGGCAGGCTGTTGTCCTCGGTCAGGATGCAATATGCGGCAGCTTGGATGTCTTCCGATTCATGAGCCCACGGGGGCTCGGGAGCGGTTGCGCTGTTGGCCAAGCGAGCGCAGGGTGAACTTTGTTTCCGAGCTGACTGATGTTTCTGCGAGTAAAATCCCACGATCTTGCGGTTTGCGCGTTGATCCTACCTAAAATTGGATATACTTGGGGGCCAGTAGGCAGGTAAGGAGGCGGCTGTGTTCTGTGAAAGGTGCAACGCAGTGTTATCGGATGAGGCGAGATTCTGTATGATCTGTGGCACCCCGGTGAGGATCGAGTCCGAGCCTGAGTTACAGGCTATGGCAGCTGGAGCATCGTCTGGGGGAGTCGGAGGGTCACAGGGTTTAGGTGACCCGCTTCACTCTGTCAGCGTTGATCCGCCAGATTCCCGGCAAGCGGATGTCGGACCGACAGCCGGGGCTAATTCGGCGGAAATGGATGGGGAGATGCGCCGCATGGCACGGCATGTCAAAGTGCTGGCTTATATTGGACTCGTGCTGGCGCTGCTTTCGCTAGCTGCCGCCGTGTCAAACTTCTTTCCTAAGCCGGTGCCAGATGGCGTATATGTGCCCAGAGGGCTGTTGGCAGCGAACCCGAAAATGGGGTTCATGATGATTAGTGTCTTTGTTCTGCCATCTCTTTGCGTTTTCGTGGGATAGAAGTTCCTCAGCTCTTGGGGCCGCGTGATCACAATGGGTTTCGCGTTATTGGCCTTGATTTCGCCACTCTCTTGGTACGCGCTATGGGTCTTAACACGTAAAGCGACGCGCCGCCTTTTTGGTTTGACTGAGGCGGGTTCATCGGCTGGCGTTCTTCAGAAGTTGGGTTTGGCTGTGTTTGGGATCGTGGCGATTCTGGTTAACCTTGGGGAATTTTTTGGGGCTTATCAGGCGATAACCGGTCCCTCGACTCGACCGATTCCGATTTCGGAACTTGCCGGTGGCGTCTTTATGCAGCCCCAAAGTTGCGGGATTGATGCCTACGGCAAGTTGACCAGCACAAAGCCCGTTACGGTGGAGGGGCTCGTTGGGTCTGTGGCTGGATCCACATTCGTGATCGAGGAGGCGGGCGCCGCAATCACGGTCGTTGTGAATCGGGAATTTCCTCTGCCTTTATCCGGCCAGAAATTACAATTGATGGGCTATGTTCAGTGTCTTCCAGCGGGTTCGTTTGCTGGGAACATCTTTCATGAGATTACGCGGCGTACTATAAAGGAATTCTCGAAATAGCGGTCTGGGAGATGGTAATGACGGATGGCGGCTTTCGCAGCGGGAGTGGTGCGATTTGCGATAGCCAATAAATAAAAGAGAGGGCGAGGGGTAGCCACATGGCAGATCGGCAATCAAGGGTGGCGATTTATAAGGTTTCAATCGTGGCGGCGTGCTGTTTCAGTCTCTTGATTCTCTCGGTGATCTTTTTGCGGTCGGGGAGTTGGGCGGACGGCACGAAAAGCTTGGTGGCGGTCGGGTTCTGCTGCTTTGGACTCGCTCACTTATTGTTCCTGGTTCTGCTTTTCAGGGCATGGTCCCTCATCCAGGACGAAGAAACCGCCACAACTCCCCGGAAGGCAGTCGGTTTTTTGCTTATTCCAATTTTTAACGTTTACTGGGCATTCAAGGCTTTGCCGGGCTTTGCTTTTGAATTCAACGCATATGTTGATAGGCATCGCTTGCCGCTCAGGCGCAACGAGAGCGGATTGTTCATGCTGATGCCTGTCTATGGAATACTTGGGAGTCTTGCGGAGATGTTGGCGAGGATCCTTCCGATGCTCTCAATTTTGGGTCTGCTGATTCTCGCGCTATATGTCGAGGCGATGTGCTTTGCGGCGGTAGAATTGGCTGACGTGCTGGATACTTTGCCGAGCACCTCGCTTGCATACGACCGTGCTACGGGACGAGGGGTCGAATAGTTTCCGCCTGATCGCTCGGATCGAGGTCGTCTGCTGGGTTGCGCGTCGGTACGGTAATTCTCTTGCGCCGGAGCCGGGGTCAATTGGGTTGTTGCTATGTGGGTTAGGTAGCCTCGGTTTCCTCGGGAAAACACGAAAGGCAGCGTGAGAAGGATTCGGGCGAAAGGGCCGTGCGGCGGCTGATAATAGCGACTGCGTTTGGCCTCAGGCGGCGTATACTCGGAGTGAGGGAAGCCCGATGAGCGAGAAATTCAATTCGGATAGTTTTGCCCCGTTCCTCGAGACGATCACCCGCTCGGCGTCCAAGGCGGCTCCGGGGGCGCCGGGAACCGGAGACATCATATTGGAGAATTTAGCGGCGGCTCCTGGATCGAAAATGGACGTTGCTTCTCTGTTCACTGCCTCGGACCTGCCGGTAGATACTTTCGCTAATGCCTTGCGCACGCTGGAAACGATGGGGCTTTTGGTGACGCGGGTTGAGAACTCGCAACAAGTGGCGGCGCTGAGTGCGAAAGGCGTACAGGCAGTCCCGTCCGGCTTACCCCGTAACAAATGATCGACTTCGCGGCTGCCGGCGCGCTGGGGTGCCTGGTCGCCTTAGGGGAATTGGTCTCACGCTACCGCGATTCCCCGCGAAGGGCTTTACTGGGGAGTGTTGCCGCTTGGTTCTATTGCCTGCTGAACGGGACCGCCGCCGTGTTAGCGCTTGCTTTGATGGAAGTTTTCCATATTGATTTTGGGCAAAAGGGCGATGCTCTCGAATGGACGCGCGTTTTGACGGCGGGAGTAAGCGCGATTGCGTTTTTCCGGACGTCGATCTTCACGGTGCGGGTTGGCGGGCAGGACCTTGGGGTGGGACCGGTCAGCTTTCTGCAGGTGATTTTGGGGGCCGTGGACCGGGCAGTGGATAGCCGGCGGGCGTCCGGCCGAGCGCAAGAGGTGGACTCGCTGGTGGCGGGCTTATCGTTTGAGAAGGCGTTTGTCGCGCTGCCTGCCTATTGTCTGGCGCTGATGCAAAATTTGTCGGCCGACGACCAGAAGAGGCTCGGCGAATCGGTGCTAGCCTTGCGGGAGATGGCGATGCCGGATAGCGTAAAGTTGCGGATACTGGCCGCATATCTGATGAATGCCGTGGGGCCAGACGCGTTGCAGTCGGCTGTTCGTTCGCTGGCGGAGGACTTGCGAATTGATCCAGGAAACCCCGGAGGCGGAGTATCGGCTAGCGGTCGTTCCGTGAGCTGAGCTGTTTGGCGAATCCGAGTCGCTAGGACGGTCCGGAGGCCCAGGTGGGGCGTCCTGTGGACAGCGCTTTCGTTAGGCGGTTTTCGCTGCGAGAAGCGGCAGGGGTAAAGGTCGGGAGAAATCCAACGATACTTACTCGGGAGGGTTTAGTGCCAACTTTTTGCGCTCACGAAAAGACGTTTTAACACTGAATCCCGATGCCGGCGGTTGGTTTGTGCGCGCGTAGAGCAATCACTTCCAAAAAGGTGAGGCTCCTCATTTTTAGAGGAGCCTCCCGTCGTGCTGCATACTCGAACTTTAGAAGGTAAATCTTCCGACTAGCTGCACGTTCCTCGGCTGGGAGACTGTGCCGTTCCAGCTGCCGAACTTAGAGCCGCTTGACGGGTCGTTGTTAAACGGTATACAGTCGCCGAACGCCTGACCATCGCACGTGAAGTAATGGTTATTGAACACGTTGAAGGTTTCAGCGCTCACTTCAAAATTCATCCGTTCTTTGATGGTGAATTTCCGTTTGATGGAAATATTAGTGTCGCGATAAGGCGAACCGCGCACGGAGCTGACGCGCGGCCCAATTCCCAAATAATTGCCGTTCGCAAAGAGCGAGGAAGATTCGAAGGCGGATTCATTGAAGGCGGGCTTATTCACATCAAAGCCGCTCCAGGATTGCGTCAATACGCTTTGTCCCGAGAGAATGCCCGGTATGCACTGCGCATCAAACTGATTCGGCACGCCGCACACTGTAGAGTCGCGGAAGTAAAGCGGCATGCCCGACGTTAATTTGATTGTCGAAGACAGCGTCCAACCGCCCACCAAGGCTGAAACAAAACCGCCTTTATCGAGGAAGCGTTTGCCCTTGCCGAAAGGAAGGTCATAAACGCCCATCAAAGAGAAGGTGTTTGGAATGTCGTCCGGGGAAAGAGAGGTATTGCGGCTTCCCTGGAAAGGACTGATGACGCCACCGATGGCGCCATAACCGGCGGTGGCTTGGGTAGTTGAAGAAGCGTCCGTGGTGAGGTGGGCGTACGTGTAGTTCGCTCCCAGGTAGAAGCCGCCAGAGAACTGTTTTTCGACGCTGGCCTGGAACGAATTGTACAAGGAAGTGCCCTCGTTTTCGTTGACGCCCGTCAGCGATCCACAATATTGCGGGAACTGCACGAGCGCTTGCGCGACTGTCGGCTTGCAAGTTCCAACCGAGTTCAAATTGTCTACCCAGCCGGCGTAGGGAACATTCACGCCGTCAAGGGTCGTTTGTCCGGGCGCGAAGACCGAATTCAGAGTCGTGCTTCCCAGACTTGTTAGCAGCGTAGGGTTCAGCGCGTTCAAGGGTTGCAATTGGGACGGCAGATGAGTGCCTTTATTACCAACGTATTTGATTTTGGCAACCGCGCTGCTGCCAAGCTGGCGCTCCAATGTCAGGTTCCATTGCTGGGTATAAGACAAGTGATTGGCGGCCGTTGGGCGATATTGGGGGCCGCCGGTGCCATTGTCAGCGGTAGAGCTGATGTTCGGTGCGGTGCTATAGGCGGGGAAGCCTTTGTCGAGGTAGAAGGAAGGCACGAAGCCGCTGTTCGAATCGCCGAAGTTCAACTGCGGATTGAAACCGTCAAGGGACATACCGCCGCCCCAGC
>Ga0182012_10004339_pt1 | contig 14846 bp, 13 predicted proteins | sample 612S2SmetaG_FD_120486 | JGI IMG/M metagenome (GOLD analysis project Ga0182012, IMG submission 120486) | Permafrost microbial communities from Stordalen Mire, Sweden - 612S2S metaG | ecosystem: Environmental > Terrestrial > Soil > Wetlands > Permafrost | place: Sweden: Stordalen | collected... | reverse complement strand
GCGAGGCGGGAAGGCTCGGGAGCGCTCTCGCGAGATCGGGCAAACCGGCGTGGCGAAGTTGCGCCGGCGTCGTGCCGGCGTGGCGAAGTTGCGCCGGCGTCGTTCCGGCCGCCCTCAACGCCGAATCGCTCGACGTCGACTGCTGCGGCACGAGCGAGCCGCAGCCGGCGAACGCCAAGACCAACGTGCCGATAAGCGCCGCGCGAGCGAAACGCATGACCTCTCCTCCACCGCCGGCTTCCGCCGGCCGGAACCACGCAGGCCGACGTTTTCGGGGCGAAACGACCCATCCCCGGTGCCGGCGAGAGCGCTTCGCTGGCCATCTGCCGTGGATATTCGAAACTAACAAAAAACACGGAACCCCTTGCAAAACTATTATCAATAGTTTATAACTATGTCGAGTAGTTTCGGAGGAGGTTGAGGATGACACAGTTCGTTGACGTTCCCTGTGGTAGAATCGCGTTCGAAGAGGCGGGCACGGGTTCGCCGGTCGTCTTGGTGCCGGGGATGGGCGACCTTCGCTCGTCGTACCGCTTCGCGGCGCCGCGTCTGGTCGCAGCGGGGTACCGCGTGGCGAGCATGGACATTCGCGGTCACGGTGAGAGCGGCGCGGCTTGGGACGATTTCTCCGTGGGAGCCGTCGGCCGCGACATCCTCGCGCTCGTCACTGCCCTCGGCGACGGCCCGGCGCACGTCGTCGGCAATTCCATGGCGGCGGGAGCGGCCGTCGTCGCAGCCGCGCTCGAGCCGGAGAAGATCCGTAGCGTCGTCTTGGTTGACCCCTTCGTCCGTGACATGATGCCCGGGTGGGCCGCGAGACTACTGTTCGGAACCGTCCTGCGTCGACCGTGGGGCCCGGCACTCTGGCGCGTGTTCTATCGTAAAGAGTTCGCGTCGCAGTTGCCGCCGGATTTCGACGTTGAGGCCGAACGCGTCCACGCAAACCTTGCCCAACGCGGCCGTTTCGAAGCGCTTCGGAAGATGGCGACGGCGTCGAAAATAGAATCCGAGCGGAGCACTGCAGCGGTGCGCGCTCCGGCGCTGGTCGTGATGGGTTCGAAGGACCCGGACTTCGCGAAACCCGAAGTCGAGGCGCAGCGCGTCGCAACCATGGTGCGCGGGAGCGTTCGAATGATTGACGGAGCCGGACATTATCCGCAGACCGAGATGCCCGACGCGTTCGTTAACGCCCTCATGCCGTTTTTCGCAGCCGCCGATGCGCCCCACGATCTCGTGGCGCATGGCTCCTAGGCCCGGCATCGATCGTCGCTCGATCGTAGCTGAAGCGGCACGGCTCGCGGACGAACGCGGCATCGCGAACGTCACCTTCGCAAACGTAGCGCAACGCGTCGGCGTGCGGGCGCCATCGCTCTACAATCACATTGAAAGCGTCGAAGCCCTGCACCACGAACTGGCCGTCTCGGGATTGCGCGCGCTCGCCGACGCGCTGGCCCGTGCCGCGATCGGGCGTAACGGTGCAGCCGGCGTCACGGCAATCGGCGGAGCATATCGCGCCTTTGCCAAAGAGCATCCCGGTCTGTACGCGGCAACCGTGCGCGCCGCCGATCCGGGCGACGCCGAGTTACAACGCATTGCGCTCGAGATGATGGAAACGATGCGCGCCGTGCTCGCCCCGTTTGCGCTCGACGAAAAGCACGTGACCAACGCGCTGCGCGCCTTCCGAAGCTTGGTCCATGGATTCACGTCGCTCGAGGTTGCGGGCGGATTCGGATTTCCGCAGAGCGTCGACGACAGCTTCGAGTGGGCCCTCGCCGCATACGTGGCAGCCCTGCAAACAGGCGTGCCCGGCTCCGCCGGCGCTCGGGCCCGGACCCGGGCGGTGGGTGCGGCTCGGTAGTCCCGCGCAGCGGTGTGGTCGAGGCGGCCGCCCACAGCCACGAGACGTTCTTCTCTCGCTTACGAATCGCGCTCACGTCGCTGCCGCGACTTTCGGCTTGAGGTTTGGCGTGCCGGCGGGGGCCGGCGCCGTCGCCCGTGGCCGGTCCAAGATCCGATAGGCCAGCAGCTTCACGGGATCGGTCAAGAGTGCGCACAGGATCGCGTAACCCCAGACGAGGCCCGCCAGTTGCCAGCCGATGGGCGTCATGATGTGCAGCCCGTAGACCGCCATGAGAGTTGCCAGTGCTTGCGTCCCGAGGACGGCACACAGGACGATGTTCGCGGGGCGGGTGGACCACCACGGTCCGCGCGTACGCGTTAGGAAGATCGTCAGATGCCCAGCCACGGAGAGTTTGAGGTACATGAGCGTCTGCACGTGCGCTCGATCGAGATGAAGCACGCGCTCGCCTAAATAAAATAGTCCAAACGCCGCCACGACCCCGACGACGCCGAGCACCGTCGAGATGCCGAGCACCTGACGCATGTCCCAGGCCTCCGGCTGGTTACGATAGCGGACCTTGTCGTAAGCGATGGACAGGATCGCGCCGTCGTTCAGCAGCGCGAGCATCACGATCATCACCGCCGTCACCGGATAGAAATTGAACGCGAGGATCGCGAGGACCATGAACAGCAGGACCCGCAACGTTTCGGCGATCCGATACATCGCATAGCTATTCATGCGCTTGAATATGCGCCGGCTTTCCTTTATTGCGTCGATGATGACGGACAGCCCGGGCGCGAGCAGCACGATGGAGGCGGCCGCACGCGCGGCGTCGGTCGCGCCCGACACGGCGATGCCGCAATCGGCCTTTTTCAGCGCGGGGGCGTCGTTCACGCCGTCGCCGGTCATGCCGACGATGTGCTGGGCCTTCTGCAGCACGTCTATGATGTGGAATTTGTCTGCGGGAAAGACTTCGGCGAACCCGTCCGCCGCTTCGATCGACCGATCTTCTTTATCGTCATCGCTCTTATCGTCGTCGTGCAAACCGCTTGCGTCGAGGACGTTCGTCCCGAGGCCCAATTCGCGGGACATCTCGATCGCGATCGCGATCGCGTCGCCCGTGACCATCTTGATGTGGACGCCCATCTGTTTGGCGCTCTGGATCGTCGCCTTGGCTTGCGGACGCGGGGGATCCGACAGCGGCAGCACGCCGGCGAACGTCCACGTGCCGTCCCCGCCGGCGCGGGCTACGCCGAGCGCACGAAAGCCGCGGCCGGCAAAGTCGTTCACCGCTCTGTCGACGTCGGGCTTGACGGTCGCGGCGTCGCTCGACATCGCCAGAATGACCTGCGGCGCTCCCTTTGCCACCTGGAATTGTTTGCCGTCCGCGCCGGTGACGGTCGCCTCGGTGCGCTTGTGCACCGGATCGAACGGCTGGAAGTGGAGGACGTGATAGCCCTTCAGCGTCGCGTCGTTCGCACCGGCGAGGACGGCTAGATCGATCGGGTCCTTGTCCTCCGCCCGCGATGCGAGCGCGGCATCGAGAATAACCTCTTCATCAGTTATACCGGGTACGCAGAAGGGCTTGCCTAGACTCAGTTTGTTCTCGGTCAGCGTTCCGGTCTTGTCGGAGCAGAGTATGTCGACACCGGCTAATTCCTCGATGGCCGCCAAGCGCGTTACGATCGCTTGCTTCTTCGCGAGCAGCCTGGCACCGACGGCCATGGTCACCGAGAGCACCGTCGGCATCGCCACCGGGATGGCGGCGACCAGCAGCACTAAGGCAAACTCCAACGTGTCGAGGACCGGGTCGTGACGGAAGAGCGCCACGACCACGATCAATAGGACCAGGACCGCGGCCAGGACGATGAGGTAGTTCCCGATCTTCAGAACGGCCCGCTGGAAATGGCTGACGGTTTGGGCTTCTTGAACCAACTGCGCCGTCTTGCCGAAGTAGGTGTGGGAACCCGTGGCGTACACGATCGCGTTCGTTTCGCCGCGGCGCATGATCGAACCCGAAAACACCGCGTCGCCGCCTTTGCGCGTGGCCGGCAACGACTCGCCGGTCAAGGCGGACTCATCGACTTCGATCGGATCGCCGCCGGCCAGCAAGCGGACATCCGCCGGCACTATATCGCCCAGCCGCATACGGACGACGTCGCCCGGTACCAGATCGGCTGCATTCGGCTGGCTCCACGTGCCGTCGCGGCGGACGCGAGCTTTGACCGCCAATTTCGACCGGAGGGCGGCGATGGCGTTGCCGGCTTGATGCTCTTCCCAAAACCCGACGACGGCATTCGAACACAGCAGCAGCAAGATAACACCGAAATCGAGCCAATGGCGGACGATTCCCGAGAGAATGACCGCCGCCTCAATCATCCAAGGTATCGGCCCCCAGAAATACGTCAGGAATTTCAGGAACGGATTCTCACTCTTGGTCGGAAGGGCGTTTGGGCCGTCCTGCGTCAAGCGCTTCGCCGCCTGCGCCGCGCTCAGGCCGTCCTCCGTCGAGCCCAACTTTGCGAACAAGTCCGGCATAGACAGGGTCTTGAGGCCGTCAGCGCCATCCGCCGCAACGAGCGTCGCCATCTCAGGGAGCGCCGGGAGCGGCGAGATCAACGTTCTGCAAGGGTTTTCCGTGCTCCGTGAGTTCCAGCCGCTACTGAGCGGTGACGCCCGGAAACGTGAACCCGAGTTCTTTCAACTGCGGGCTACATCGGGTGCCTTTCGCTTCGCACCACGCGAGGCTACGACGGCGTTTCCGGCGTTTTCCGAACCTAGAGCCTAGCATAGGCGAGGTCCGGCCGGTATCGTGGAAACCGAGGGGGTTGAATCAGGTCGAAAAGGGGAAGGGCGGGCGGAGAGCCTGACGGCGGCCGCGGGTGAGACGCCGTGGCGGTCTCCGAATCAACTGAGCGCCCCTGGTCGCTCCGGCGGCTATCGGCGGGGCGGCATGGCGTATCGGCGGGGCGGCACGGCGTCCTCGGCAGGCGCTACGAAGCGCATTCGCCGTCCGGACCGGCAACCACCACGACGTAGCCGTCGGAATCGCGAAGCCACATCTCCCGGTGTTGGGGATTGGGGTTAACGTGCGGTTCCAAGATAACCTCAGCACCCAACCCGCGAGCTCGCTCCACGACCGCGTCAAAGTCGTTTACTCGGAACCACAGCACGACGCCGTGTCCCGGCGGAGCCGCATCGGCGTTGACGAGGTTGGGATGGTCTTCCTCGTCCCAAGCGTGCAGTTGAAGAAGTAGCCGCCCCGAGCACGAGATCCGATCGTAGCCGTCACGATGACTGTGCTCCGGCAGCGAGTCCGCACCAAGCAGTTGAGTGTACCAACGGCTACTCGCCCTAACGTTACGTACCGCAATGAGCGGCTGAGCTTCGACGGTCGGTTCGTGCACGGGAGAGACCTCCGGTCCTACGCGGGTCGTGCGTCCGATTGCTTCTGCGGCTCGCGGAAGAAACAGATCGTCATCGGCGCCGTCTGCATCGTAGACGGGATTTAATTGCTCCGTCACGCGTTCTTCCCGCGACGTCTCGAGCTCTCCACTCATACGCCGGCCTCTTCGAACACTCGGCGGGCGATCGTCAGCGCCGTGCTAGCCGTCGGCCAGCCGGAATAGAAAGCGAGATGGGTGATGAGTTCGATGATCTCGTCGCGCGTCACGCCGTTTTCGAGCGCACGTTTGGTATGAAAGGGCAACTCGTTGATGCGATAGAGCGAGACCAGGCTCGCCACCGTAATCAGGCTGCGGTCGCGCTTCGAAAGCCCCGGCCGCTCCCAGACGTCGCCGAAGAGGACCTCATCGGTGTATCGCCCGAGCGCCGGCGCGATGTCGGAGAACGGGTTGCGAGAAGCGGCGGGTTGATCCGACATCACAAGTCTCCTTCGAAAGTAGCTGCCGACGATGAGCAGGCGCCCGCCGAGCGTACTTGCCCGCGACGAGCGTCCGTTCGTCTCGCGTCGCATAACATCCCGGTGCACGGAAAGGCTGGAGGAGTGGCGTGTCGCCATTGTACGCCAGGTGTACGTACATCATTGCACAATGGCAACGGGCTTTACGGATCCCATCAACGAGGACGCTCGGTCGTTCTACATGCATTACGAGTTTCAGGCGCTCGGAGAGTGCGCCTGTATCTCGCGATGAGGACTCTTGCAAAGGACTGTCCCGGCGTAGTTGCCGACGCGAAGTCTAGCTTAGCCTGACCTTGCAGCTACTCTACCGAGGTCAAGTTCTCGGTGCCGGGCGCTCGACGACGATCTCATTTAATAGCGGCAACCCGACCAGCGACAATCACAACGACCTCGATTCGCTCGTCCTCGTTTAGTAGGAAACTCAGTCAGTCCTCACGTGCCGCTCGAGCGGACGAAAAGCCAGACTTCGGGGAGGCGCTGCTTGGCAACGCCTCCCGACGTCCTCGTGTGCGAACCGTGTCTCCGGGGCTACCGCGTCGGTCGTGCGCGGGCGATGCGGCGCCGGAATCAGCCGAGCCTCGGGCCCCATCCGCCGAAGACGCTGCAGCCGCTTTGCGGGTTTCTGCCGGCGATCGTGGGCCGGCGGTCGGCTGCGGCCGGCGTGCGCGGGCGCATCGGCAGTTCGTTCTGAGGCAGGTCGACCTGGGCTGCATCGTGGTTGGTGAACATCGTCCGAACCTTTCCTGATGGTGCTTTGCGGCGGTGCTGTGTCACCATCATGGCGTTTCGGAAAGGCCCGGACCACGGCGATCCGGACGCGGAATGCGGACGATCTACCCGGACATTTGGGCCACCTTAGCGACGACGTCCGGCCGGGTGACAGCGTCCGGCCGGGTGATAGCGTCCGGCAGGGTGATGCGCGCCGCCGCGATCACGTGGTCTGCGGCGCCGTAGTAAACGTCGACCTTTCCATCTGAACGCAGGTCCGTGGCCGAGGGGAAGACGACATCGCTGACCAGGCCGTTACGTTCGTAGTCGGCTTCCGGCTCGAGGACCGGCGACGGCGTGCGGTAGAGGACCCGCGACGGCCGCTCGTGGTCGAGGATAGCCATGCCCATGCAATAGCGCGAGTGGCCATCCGGGGCTCCGACGCCGTGATAAGGCAATAACCAACCCGACGCGAGCCGCACCGGCGGCGCGCCCGGTCCAACCTTCTTCGCCTCCCACGCCTGCTCCGGCGCCATGACTCGTTCGTGCCGGCGCACCGACGTCAGCTTGGCAATGTCGGCGATTGCGTCTTCAATTGGGACGTACGAAATCCAAATATTCTCTTGCGTTTCATCGCCACTGGGCGGTGTGGTCACCGCCAGCCCGGAGTGGTGGCGGCGAAAGTGAAGGCGGGTCGTAGGGCGGTGCAATATCCCAAACGATGGAATACCCAGCGCATCGGAAACGACCTCCGAAAACAGGGCGGCGTCCTTGTTGCCGCACTTATTGAGGTCCCGCCCATCGGACATCATCTCATACTTCAGGATCCCGAGCCGTTGCCAGGTCTGGAGATCTTCAGAGACCGCAATCGCGACGCGCGGCTCGTAAGGGACGAACGCCGTGTACGTCATGACGTAGCGCTTCAGCAGCGGCACGTAGACCACGCGCGGATCTTCGACGCCACCGCCCCCCGGAGTGACCTCGTACGATTCGTGCGGCTCGAGTGCCACGCCGAGTCGCATGACTCCGACCGGCGTTTCCCCATCGAAGCGCACCCGTGCGCGCCCGATGCGCGAGTAGTTGCCTTCAGCGATGAGGCGTGGAAAGAGATGCATATCTCCGTCGTGGCCGCGAACGCCGCCCGGATTGAGCACTCCCCACGTCTCGTGCGGATTGCCTATCTCGGGACTCATGATCACGCCAAGGCGCCTGGCTGCAAACTCGAGACCTGCGACTAAAGCCTGCATCCTAACCCTTCGCGCTCTGTTTTAATTGTCGACTTAAGTGTCGATGTAGTTGCGGATCGCTCAAAGAGCCGGAACCTTCAGCCCGTTCGCACTCGGCGCGAGGGCTACATTCTTGTCCGCAAGAGCCACATTCTTGTCCACAACGCCCGTATTCTTGTCCGCAACGCCCGTATTCTTGTCCGCAAGGCCCGCATTCCTGTCGAGGATGTCTAAGAACGGTTTGACGATGTCGAGCGGCATCGGGAAGATGACGGTTGAATTGTGCTCGCCGCCGATTTCCGTCAGCGTTTGCAGGTAGCGTAATTGCATTGCCGCCGGAATGGTCGCCAGGATCTGAGCGGCGTTAACGAGCGTCTGGGCTGCCTGGAACTCGGCCTCCGCATGAATGACTTTGGCGCGGCGGTCGCGTTCGGCTTCGGCCTGCTTGGCGATCGCTTTGACCATGTTGTCGGTGAGTTGCACGTCGCGGATCTCAACGGCGCTGACCTCGATTCCCCAATCCTTCGTGCGGCTATCGAGAATGTCTTGGATGTCCGTATTCAGTTTGGCGCGCTCGGAGAGCATCTCGTCGAGTTCGTGTTGCCCGAGCACGGAGCGCAGCGTCGTCTGCGCGAGCATGTTGGTGGCCGCAATGAATTCCTCGACCTGGATGATCGATTTCGCGGGGTCGACGACGTGGAAATACAGCACTGCGTCGACCTTGACCGAAACGTTATCGCGAGAAATGAGGTCTTGGCTGGGTACTTCCATCACGACCGTCCGCAAGTCGACGCGCACGATCTGCTGGATCAGCGGGACCAGGAAGATCAATCCCGGACCCCTGACACCGGTAAAGCGACCGAGCGTAAAGACGACGGCCCGCTCGTATTGGCGCAACACCTTCAACGAGGCGTTCGCAAGGAACAGCACGAGCACGACAAGGACGGCGATAAATCCGGGGAGCGCGAACATGGACGACCTCTTGTTGACTGCTTGGCGACTCGAGTCGCATCGCTGGAGCCGTCAATGGCGGCGGCTTTTATTGTAGCGCAATCGGTCCCGCCCCCGGTATCGTGGAAAACCCTGGTTGCTCGGCTCGCGCGCGGCCGCGCGACACGTTCAAATTCTCCAACTCTGAACTCAGAGACCGAGCGCTCTCTCAGTCCGAAAGTGTCAAAAGAGTGCATCCTCGAGGGGTCACGCCCGGGCAGACAGGCCACGGGGAAAGGCGCCGCACGTGCAGCGCCTCCCGGTCGCTTAACATCGCTCGCCGGTCAGCCCAGGCGCGGGCCCCATCCACCGAAGACGCTGCTGCCACTCGTTGCGTGCCGGCCGGCGATCGTGGGCCGGCGGTCCTGCGATTCGGGGTTCCGCTGACGCGCGGGCGCTTCGCTTTGGGAGACGTTGGTCGAGCCTGAAGCGTGGTTGGTGAACATTGTCGGAACCTTCCTGGTGGTGTGCCTTGCGGCGGTGCTGTGTCACCATCATGGCGTTTCGGAGAGACCCGAACCACGGCGATCCGGACGCGAAATGCGGACGATTGACCCGGACATTCGGGCGGTTCAGCAGACCCCGTATCCAACGTGGAACGCCCGCCTGCTTGAGGTGTTCCAACGTGGGTAAAGTACGCTGCTTCGAGTCCGCCGAATCATCGGCGTCTCCGAACGTCGGAGGCATACCTCGTGACCGACACCGATGTCCAAGCCCCGATCACGCTCCGGATCAACGGCGCGGCCTACGACGTGCCCGGCGATCCCGGCATCACCCTACTCGATGCGATTCGCGAGCGCGTCGGGCTAACCGGTACGAAGAAGGGCTGCGACCACGGGCAATGTGGCGCGTGCACGGTCCTCGTGAACGGCCGTCGCGTGGTCTCGTGCCTGTCGCTAGCGATCATGCATCGCGCCGATGAGATCACCACGATCGAGGGCCTCGCGCACGACGGCCGCCTGCACGCGGTGCAGAGCGCGTTCATCAAGCACGACGCCTTCCAATGCGGCTTCTGCACCTGCGGGCAAATCGTGAGCGCCGTGGGCTTGATCGCCGAAGGCCGGGCGCTTTCCGACGACGACATCCGAGAAGGCATGAGCGGCAACCTCTGCCGCTGCGGAGCGTATCCGAACATCGTCGCCGCGGTGCGCGATGCGCTGGAGGCGAGCGATGCGAGCGTTTGACTTCAAAGCGCCTGCCGATCTCGAGGCTGCCCGTACTGCGCTCTCAGCCGGCGGCGCGAGCGCGGTCGCGGGCGGCACGAGCCTCGTCGATCTGATGAAGCTCGGCGTCGAGCGGCCCCGCGCGGTCGTCGACATCAATGCGCTTCCGCTGACCGGGATCGAACGCGTTGAGAACACGGTCCGGATAGGCGCGCTCGTGCGCAACAGCGATGCCGCCTACGATGCGCTGGTCGCGGAATCGTTTCCGGTGCTTTCGCAAGCGCTGCTGGCCGGCGCTTCGGCGCAATTGCGGAACATGGCGACGATGGGCGGCAATCTCATGCAGCGTACGCGCTGCACTTATTTTCGCGACACGGACTGGGCGTGCAACAAACGCGTGCCCGGGAGCGGCTGTTCCGCAATCGAAGGCGTCAATCGAAACCACGCGGTCCTGGGCGCCGGCGAGGCCTGCGTCGCGGTTCATCCCTCCGATATGTCGACGGCCCTCGCGATGCTCGACGCGCAGATCGTCGTCGCCGGCGACCACGGCGAGCGCCGCATCGCCTTCGCCGACTTCCATCGCGAGCCGGGCGCGACGCCGAATATCGAGACGACGCTCGCGCCCGGCGAACTGATCTTGGGCATAGTGCTTCCGCTCACGCCGTTCTTCCGCAACTCCGCCTACGTGAAGATTCGTGACCGCGCCTCGTACGCTTTTGCCCTGGCCTCGGCGGCGGTCGCACTCGACGTGCAAGGCGGAACGATCGCGGCCGCACGCGTCGCGTTGGGCGGCGTTGCCACAAAGCCTTGGCGTTCGAGCGAAGCCGAAGCCGCTCTGGTCGGACGCCCCGCGACGCGCGATACGTACCGGGCGGCCGCGGACGCGGCGCTCGCTCACGCGCGGCCGCTCCGCGACAACGCGCACAAGATCCCATTCGCGAAACGCGCGCTCGTCCGCGCGCTCGAGACCATCGGAGTCAACGCATGACCAGCGTAGCGCAAGGTTCGAGGAGCGGCATCGGGGCGCCCGTCGATCGCGTCGACGGCAACGCGAAGGTGCAAGGTCAAGCCGCCTATACGGCCGATGCCCGGATCGAATCCGCCGCCTACGCGGCCCTCGTGCGTTCGACCATCGCCGCAGGCCGCATCGCCTCGTTCGATCTGAGCGCGGCAAAAGTTGTCGCGGGCGTGCTGCGTATCTACACACACGAGAATCGACCGCCGATCCAACTGCCGCCGAGCGATTTCTCCAAGAACATAGTCGTCTCTGAGGACCTCACGCCGCTTTCGGGCGCCGAGATCTTCTATCAGGGTCAGTACGTCGCCATCGTGGTCGCGGAAACGCTCGAAGCCGCTCGCGCCGGCGCCGACCTGGTCTCGGTCACGTACGAGAAAACCACACCAAGACTCAACCTTCAGGCAGAGCTTTCGAACGCGGTTCATCCCGACCAGACCTTCGGCACGCCTCTGCAAACCGGGCGTGGCGATTTCGCCGCCGCGTATGCCGCGGCCGAGGTTCGCGTCGATGCAACCTACGTGACCCCGCAAGAAACTCATAATCCGATGGAGACGCACGCGACGACGGCCGCGTGGGACGGCGACCGTCTGACCGTTTGGGATTCGACGCAGTGGGTGCAAGGCACGCGCAACGTCCTCGCGGCGGCGCTCGCCATCCCGCCGGAGAACGTCCGCGTGCTCTGCCCGTACGTCGGCGGCGGCTTCGGCTCGAAGGGCTTCTCTTGGGGCCACAGCGCCCTCGTAGCGGCGGTGGCTCGCGATCTCGCGCGTCCCGTGAGGCTCTCGCTGGCACGCGATGAGATGTTCACCGGTACCGGGCACCGTGCGCGCACCGAACAGCACCTGCAAATCGGTGCGCACCGGGACGGCACCATCGTCGCCCAGGGGCACGACACCTTGACGCACACGTCGATGGTCACCGATTTCACCGAAGCGGCCGGGAAGTCGACGATGTTCATGTACGGTAGCGGCTCGGCGGTGAAGATTTCGCACGACCTCGTGCGCCTCAACGTGAGCTCGCCGACCTCGATGCGGGCCCCCGGCGATGCGCCCGGATCGTTCGCACTCGAGTGCGCGATCGACGAGCTCGCCTGCGCGCTCGACATGGACCCGATCGCCCTACGCATCAGGAACGATACGGATCGCGATCCCAACCACGACTTGCCTTGGTCCAGCAAACACCTCACGCAATGCTTCGAGGTTGGAGCGGAGCGCTTCGGCTGGGCAAAACGCACGCCCGCGCCGCGTTCGATGTCCTACGGGCGCGAACTCATCGGCTACGGAGTCGCCGCCGCGACCTATCCGGCGCTGCGGCAACACGCCGCGGCTCGCGCGACGGCAAGGGCCGACGGCCGGGTGACCGTTTCGAGCGCGACGCACGATTTGGGTACCGGCATGTATACTATCATGACCCAAGTCGCGGCGGCCAAGCTCGGCATTCCGCTCAGCGACGTCACCGCGCAACTCGGGGATAGCTCGATGCCGGATGCGCCCGTCGCCGGCGGCTCGTGGTCGACGGCGAGCGTCATGCCGGCGATCGAAGCCGCCTGCGCTGCCCTGCGGGTGAAACTCGACGCACTTGCCGACGCGAGCCGCATGGCGCGCGACGGCGCGATAGCGGAGATCTTGCGTGGCTCGGCCTTGGATTCCGTGAGCGCGCAAGCCGAGACGCAGCCTGGTGAGGAGACCCGCCGCTTTTCGTTCCAATCGTTCGGCGCGCACTTCGTCGAGGTGCGCTACGACGAGGATCTCGGGCGGTTACGCATAGCGCGCGTCACCGGAGTGTTCGATTGCGGGCGCATTCTCAATCACAAGACGGCGCGCAGTCAGATCATGGGCGGCATCGTCTGGGGCATCGGTATGGCCCTGATGGAAGAGACCGTGCTCGACGGGCGGACCGGCACGGTCGTCACCGACAACCTGGCTGATTACCACGTGCCGGTCAACGCCGATATCCCCCCGCTCGACATCCACTTCATCGAAGAGCCGGACTACGCGTTAAATTCTCTTGGCGCACGCGGCGTCGGCGAAATCGGCATTACGGGCGTAGCCGCCGCCGTCGCGAATGCCGTGTACCACGCGACCGGAAAGCGCCTCCGCAACCTCCCGCTTCTCCCGGAGACGCTGCTCTAGATAAGCAGCGCCTCCCACTCTCTTTCACTTTTAACCCAGGCGCGGTCCCCAGCCGCCGAAGACGCTGCTGCCGCTCGATGCGTGCCGGCCGGCGATCGTGGGCCGGCGGTCCGGCGATTCCGGGTTCCGCTGCCGGACGGGAGCTTCGCTCTGGGAGACGTTGGTCGAGGCTGAATCTTGGTTGGTGAACATGGTCGGAACCTTCTTGATGGTGTGCCTTGCGGCGGTGCTGTGTCACCATCATGGCGCTTCGGAGAGCCCCGAACCACGGCGATCCGGACGACGAATGCGGACGATCTACCCGGACATTCGGGCACGGACAGTTTCGAGGTCTTGGAGCAGACGCCGCGTGAAGACCGCGATGAGCGAAAGCCGGAACGACGGCTCACCCTCGTAGAGGTCGACGAGCGCATCCTGAGCGATCGAACGGACCACGACGTCGGTTCTGCAGAGCGCGCTCGCGGTGCGCCGATTCTTGGCCGAGAAGAAGGCGATCTCGCCGAGCAATTCGTGCGCACCCACCTCCTGGCCAATTTCCTCCAGCGCGACAATCCCTGAAACGACGTAGAGCAACTCGTGGGCTTCTTCTCCCGCACGGAAGATGACATCCCCGGCACGATACTTCCGCTCGGACGTGAACGCGTCGAGCCAAGGCGGCGCCGTATTGGGGCGCTCGCGGTCGGGATCACGATCACTGCCAAGCCCGCCGCCAAGGGCCGGGGCGATAGGCTCGAGGGCCGTTCCGCGGATACGCAAACTCGGAACGCGCGGCGCACCGCTCGCCAGATCGAGCGCAGCGCGCGATGCGTCGAGCAGACGTAATCCCTCCGCGTCCAGTCCACACTCCACCCACACCTCCGCGAGCACGCTCGTGAGTTCCGCGCCGAGGACGACGTCGTGCCGCTCCGTGACCGACCAGTCCAACGCCGCGCGCACGTCCGCGATGTCTGCGATGAGCGCTCCGAACGCGGTCCTCGGATCGATCGCCGGCTCGGTGCGCCAGGCCGCGGCGGCCACCCGTGCGCGATCCCGATAGTACTCGGCGTGGAGCCTCGCGGCGTCGGCGTCCTCGCCACTTTCTACGGCGAGCGCTCGGGCATACGCGCGCAACGACTCGAGCAAACGATAGCGCCGCGGGGCGCCCGCGGAGGGTAGCACGGCGACCAGCGACTTCGAGACGAGCGTCGCCACGCCGGCGCGGGCCAGTTCCGGCGCCACGCCGCAGACTGCCACCGCGGCGTCGACCGTCCACGTGCCCGCAAAGACCCCGAGACGCCGGAAGATGTGCTGCTCGCCCTCACCCAGTAGCCCGAAGCTCCACTCGAGCATTGCGCGTAAAGTCCGGTGGCGCTGCTGGGCGGTTCGCTTGCCGTGCGCGAGCAGGCTGAAGCGGCTGTCGAGCGCGTCGCGGATCTCCGGCAACGTGAGATCGCGAACGCGCGCCGCGGCAAGCTCGAGCGCCAACGGCAAGCCGTCGAGCCGTTCGCAAATTTCCGCGACCGCCTCGGGATAGCGTGCCGCCGCGGTCAAAAAGAGGTGCGGGTCCGCGTCGTTCGCTCGATCGATGAAGAGCTGCACCGCCGCCGACTCGCGCAATTCGTCGAGCGGGACCACTCGCTCGGCGCCGCGGGCGCCTGCGCGTGGGAGCGCCAACGGCTCGACGTGATACACGAGCTCGCCGTCGATCTCCAGTGCCTCGGTGCTCGTCACCAGGACGCGAACCGAAGGGCACGCTTGCGCCAGACGCTGCACGAGACGTGCGGCCGCCTCCAGCACGTGTTCGCAGCTGTCGAGAACCAAGAGCAACCGTTGGTCGCGCAGCGTGTCGACGATCGTTTCCAAGAGCG
>Ga0182012_10004338_pt1 | contig 14848 bp, 10 predicted proteins | sample 612S2SmetaG_FD_120486 | JGI IMG/M metagenome (GOLD analysis project Ga0182012, IMG submission 120486) | Permafrost microbial communities from Stordalen Mire, Sweden - 612S2S metaG | ecosystem: Environmental > Terrestrial > Soil > Wetlands > Permafrost | place: Sweden: Stordalen | collected... | reverse complement strand
GTGCCCGCGATGATCCTGCTGGCAAGAGTTCATTCCGGCCTGAACGCCACCGAGGCCACAATGACAGCGGTCGACCGGCTTGGATTTCACCTTCGGCTGAAGACCGGCGATGGGATGAAGGGGACACGCATCAACTTTCTGCGGGAAGTGAAAAACTCGGACGAGGCACGGAAAGTGCTCGTGGAAATGGTTCGAGCGGGTGAGGCTAAAGGCTGAAGAGAGCGACTTGTTGAGTAAGTGACCGTCGACCCAGAAGTCGCCCAAAAACGGGGTTAGTCACTTCCTGTTTGGCGACAACACAACCGTCTCCGGGCGAGAGGCTACTTTATGGGTGAACTAAGCTGGATTATTTCAGCGTGAGGGTGTCCACATTTGTCCGGGACGCCCGTTGAAAGACACTTTGCTGGTCAGCAAGAGGCTGAGCCTTGTCTGATCGGATGACAGGACGTTCCAACATGCGACGCGGTGATCGAGTTGGACACAGGTTTGCGCAGCATAGAGCTTCATGCCTGGCTCCAGCCCCTTTACGTTATCGCCGACCTCGGCTGTGGCGCTGATGAATGCCGCCGCATGTCCATCCAGCAGAAATCTGGTCGGCTCGCTTATCACGACCTTTCCATAAACATTCAATAGGTCGTTCGAGGTGCTTCTCGTTAGGGAACCGATATCCGGTGTGCTCCTTTCAAGACAGCCATAGTCAATCTCATTGATAAGAATTCGTTCATAGGGACGCTCAGACTTACCTGCAAGGCGAAGTGGAATCGTGAGGCATCCTCCCAGAAGAGGTTGCACAGAAGCGAGAGGTCGGAATTCGTCGGGATAACTGAAGGTAAAGTTCATCACGGGATCGCTAAAGGTGACGAACGGGGCTGAGGCTTGGGCAGCATCAATCACAAAGGCAATAAACGTTAGCAAGAAAAGTGTTGCTCTAAGCATGCAAATAATCTACCACTCTATCAACAGCGATCCGGGCGAGTCACCGTCAACCCGGACGTTACTCCTTCTCGCTGACAGTCTTTTGCCGAAAGGCAACCGCAGATCCTTCGCTTACCACCCCCAAACTGAAAAACGTTTGGGGCCCCGTGCGCTCTGGATGACAGGCATTTTGTGTGTTCCGATGACGGGCGCTTCTTGATTGTTGGCGTGTCAACGCCCAACCGGACATTCCTCATTCCCAGGTTTTCCGCCGCGGCGGACGAGACCTGGAGCGCCCGGCTTTCCGGGATGGTTTGAAGTCAGGTTGCCGGGAACTCGCTGAATCCGGGGCATTGGGGTGGAAATTGGCTTAAACTAGCGGTTTGGGGGTTTTGGCATGCTGGTGGTGATGAAGGCGCAGGCGACCGAGGAGGAGATCCGGGTGGTCTGCGAACATATTGAGCGGCTGGGGTTCAGGCCGCATCCTCTGCCGGGGGCGCAGCGTACGGCGATTGGGATTACGGGCAACCAGGGCGAGGTGGACCGGGGAAACCTGGAAGCGCTTTCGGGCGTTGCCGAGGTGATCAGAGTGTCAAAGCCGTACAAGCTGGCCAGCCGGGACGTGAAGGAAGAAGACACGGTGATCCGGTTTGCAGGGACCGACGCGACGATCGGCGGACGGGATCTGGCGGTGGTGGCGGGGCCTTGTTCGATAGAAACGCGGGAGCAGGCATTTGCGATTGCCGAACAGGTAGCGGCGGCTGGAGCACAGTTTTTCCGCGGCGGCGCATACAAGCCGCGCACTTCGCCGTATGCGTTCCAGGGGCTGGGCGTGGAGGCTCTGCGCATCATGGCGGAGATTCGCGACCGCTTTGGACTGCGGATTATTACCGAGGCGCTGGACAGCGAGACGCTTGAGCTGGTGGCGGAGTGGGCCGACGTGATCCAGATCGGCGCGCGGAACATGCAGAACTTCAGCCTGCTGAAGAAGGCGGGCAAGCTGCGCAAGCCGGTTCTGCTGAAGCGCGGACTGAGCGCGACGCTGGAAGAGTTTCTGATGGCCGCCGAGTACGTGATGAGTGAGGGGAACTACGAGGTGATCCTGTGCGAGCGCGGTGTGCGGACGTTCAACGACCATGCGCGCAATACGCTGGACCTGAGCGTGGTTCCTGCTGTGCAGCGGGCGAGCCATCTGCCCATTCTGGTGGATCCGAGCCACGGCACGGGACGGCGCGACAGCGTGTTGCCGATGGCGCGGGCGGCAGTGGCGTGCGGAGCGGATGGGATCCTGGTGGAGGTGCACAACCATCCGGAGCTTGCCTTGAGCGATGGACCGCAGTCGATTTATCCCGACCAGTTTGCGCGCATGATGGATGAGCTGGAGCAGATTGCCCCGGTGATCGGACGCCACCTGCCGCGCGGGATCCGCGTGGATGCGGCAGCCAAGTGAGGCGTTGCTCGTAGTTTTTTGAGAGAGACGGAAAGCAACCGCAGGTCCTTCGACTGCGATTCTCGCAAAATGCGCGCCAATCTCCGCCCAGGATGACAGTCAGTACTAATTTGAACTTCAGAGACAGGACACTAGAGTACATGCAATGGAAGGCTCTTCTCGGATGACGAATTCTGGAATGAATTCAGTGAACGCTCGAAGAGCGTGCGTGTTTGGGTTGAGCCTGGTCGCTTTGGCGCTGACGGGCTGCCGGACGCAGGACTTTCCAACGTATCCGGCCAACTATCGCGAATACGCGTACGTGACGAACGGCGGCAGCGGCACGGTGACGGTGCTGGACGTGGTGAACGTGCGTGTGGATCGCGAGCTGCAGGTGGGCCAGAATCCGGTGGCCGTGGCGGCGAGCCCGACTCTGAACGAAGTCTACGTGGTGAACCAGGGGGCAACAAATCAGGGCGGAGGGGGCGGGCAGGGCTCGCTGAGCGTGATCGACAGCGAAAAGAACCAGGTGGTGGCGACGATTCCGCTGCACCGGCAGCCGGTGTCGGTGGAGATTGACGAGACAGGCAAGCTGGCCTACGTGGCCAACGCGGGATCGAATTCAATATCGGTGCTGGACCTGAAGAACCGTCGCGAGGCGGCGCAGGTAGGCGTGGGCGAAGGGCCGGCGGCGGCAAAGCTTTCGCCCGACGGCAAAACGCTGGTGGTGGCCAACCGGCAGGGCAACTCAGTGACCGTGATGGACGCTGCGGCGATGTACGTGCGGGGCGTGTTTGAAGGATGCCCAGGCGCGTCGGACGTGGTGGTTCTGCCGGACTCGTCGAAGGCGTTTGTGAGTTGCTCGGGCGGCCACCAGGTGATGGCGGTTGCGCTGGCGCGGGTGAGCCAGCCGGCGGGACCGCAGCAGGCGGCCGCGGCAGCACAGCCGGACAAACTGGAGTCGCTGATGGACGTGGGGCGTGGGCCGGTGCAGTTGGCGCTGAAGCCAGACGGCGGCGAGGTGTTTGTGGTGAACCGGCAGAGCGACACCATTTCAGAAGTGATTACCGGGACCGATGACGTGCAGGGCGCGTACATGATGGGCGATGCGCCGGTGAGCGGGCTGGTATCGCGCGACAATTCCCTGCTCTACGTGAGCAATCTGCGCTCGCAGAATGTGATTGTGTACTCGATCGACGATGGACACCGCGTGGGCTGGGCGCAAGTGGGCGACGGGCCGTCGGCCATGGCGTTTTCAGCGGCGGGTCATCTGCTGTTTGTTGTCGATGAGCGCTCGGGCGATGTAGCAGCGGTGCCAACCGTTACGACATCGCCGCTTACGCCGCAACAGGCGGGGCGCGGGCCGACTGCGCCGTTTGCGCTGCTGCCCACAGGACGCGCGCCGAACGCGATTGTGGACAAGGCGTTCAAAGTACAGTGATCAGTGGTCAGTGGTCAGCTTCTGGCTTCTGGCTTCTGGCTTCTGGCTTTTAGCTTTTAGCTTTTAGCTTTTTGATGCTAGGTGCTGGCTTCCTCTTCTGCTTTTGCTTGGACTCTCTGAGCTGGGCGTGGAATCCTGACAATTCAAATTCAATCCAGAATCAATTTGACTCATCATCTTGGCGTCGCCGCTTAGGTTCCTTTTTGTCGCCCAAGCGGGAGACGCTGAACTGTGCGCCGGCGAAGAGGATGAGGCCCGAGGCGTAGGCCCAGAAGAGCAATCCCACCGAGACGTAAAACTGTCCGTAGAGATCCTCGAGAGCGAGGTGCGGCAGCAAGGCCTCGAAGGCATATTTCGAGCAGAGCCAGATGACGCCGGTGACGATGGCGGTGCGAAGAACCGGACGCCAGGGCACCTTGCGGTTGGGCAGAAGCCAGTAGATGGAGAAGAAGAACAGGATGGAGGCCACGCCTGTGGTGGCGGCTAGCAGCAGGAAGCTGATGCTGTTGAAGATGAGATTGTCCGTGTGGTGAAAGAAGACCGCTGTAATCACGTCGCGCGCGGCGGCGTTCAAGGCAATGCTGCCCATGCCGAGCAGCACCATGATGATGGCGAGCCCAAAGGCGACGACCTGATTGAGGAGATAGTTGCGGCTCCTGGTGACGCCCCAAGCCTGATTGAGCGCGACTTCAAGGGGAAGAAAGATGCCGGTGCAGGCGACCAGAATCATGACCAGGGAGAAGACCTGCACGCCATGGCGCGATGCGGTGTAAGCAAGGTTCTTGGCGACAAAGCCCTGATTCGAGACGAGGAAGTACTTCACCATATCGCTTACTACGCCCACCATTGCCTGAGAGTGGAAGACCGAAATCGCCAGTGTGTAGAGCAGCACGATGAAGGGAATGAACGAAAGGATGGCGTTGGCGGCGACGCTGAAGGCGAAGGTGTGCACCTCACTGTCGAGCAGGTAAGTGACAAGCGAAACGCCGGCTGAGCGCCAGAGGAACCACTTGGTTTGCTTTGCGGGCTCGACGGGCGCGGCGAGAATTTCGGCGACCGGCCCGGTTGGCGTGCTGGAGTTGAGAACTTCTGCCAACGGTGCTCCTTGCGTGAACTGCTGGATCGAAATCGAGGAAGCTGCTTCCTTAAGGATAGTCCTTGAGGGCAGATTCAGGATGAGCTGGACTGATCTACAGAAGCGCGCAGCTTCTCGAGAGCCCACTGGGCGGCGGAGCGGAGGGCTTCGTCAGCGGCGGCGGACCAGGCTTCGAGTTGGGTCGCGAAGTGGGCGAGGCCGGAGTTGCCCATGGCGATGGCGATGTTGCGCTCGAGTCCGGTGAAGCCGGCGCGGCGGATGGGGGAGCCGTTGAACTGCTGCTCCCAGTCGGCTTCAGAAAGTGATGCGAGCCAGGCGAGAGCGGGGTTGACGAGCTCGGGGCGCGGGGCCAGGTCGGGATCGGCGGTGATGGGGGTTCGCCGCGGCGAATTCCAGGGGCAGACGTCTTGACAGATATCGCAGCCGAAGACCTGGCGGCCCATGCCCTGCATGAGTTCGGGCGCGATGGGCCCCTTGTGCTCGATGGTGAGATAGGAGATGCAGCGGGTGGCGTCCATGCGATAAGGCACGGCGAGCGCGTTGGTGGGGCAGGCTTCAATGCAGCGGCGGCAGGTGCCGCAGTGGTCGGGCACCAGGGCGGCGGGCGATTCCGCGTTCTGGACGGGCAGATCGGTGAGCAGGACGGAGAGAAATGCCCATGAGCCGAGTTTGGGATGGATGAGGCAAGTGTTCTTGCCGGTCCAGCCGAGGCCGGCGGCGACGGCGAGGGAGCGCTCGACGATGGGACCAGTGTCAACGTAGGCGCGGGCTTCGAAGTTGCCGAGCGCCGCGTGCAGTTGGGTCTCAAGTGCGTCGAGGCGCTTCTTGAGCACCTTGTGATAATCGCTCGGTTGACGGCGGGCCTGGACCAGTTTGGAGGTGAAGGCGTAGCGGGCGATCCAGCCGGTTCCCTGCCCTGCTGGGTCGGTTGAGCGGAGTTCGGCGGAGTTGTAGTTGGCGAAGCAGACGATGGCGGAACGCGCCCATGGGAAGGGACTGGCGACGCGGGCGCGGACGAGCTGGCCGTCGGTGCCTTTGCGTTCGAGATAGTGCATGGAGCCGGCGTTGCCGTCGGCAATCCACTCCTCAAAACGCGCGGCGTCGCGTTCTTCGGCTGGATGGGGCAGCGCGACGAGTCCGGCCTCAGTGAATCCCGCGGCGAGGGCCAAGGCGCGAGCCTGCGCATGGCTGAGGGTTTGAGGCGGGACGGCGGAATTTGGCGGGGCGCTGGACATATATGCGAATGGGGAACCTGTATGCACAATCGGACGCGGAGCTCGGGATGGAACCGGATTCCCCTGGCTTGCGTAAAGGGATGCAGTGTTCATTTATGGACGGCCGCAACGAAAGCGAACACACGATGGAGCGGCCGGGGACTCTGAAGCACGTGGATCCCCTTGTATTTTCAGCATATTCCCCCGGAGCCGATGTGGCCGTCTACGTGCAACTCAAACGAGCGAACAGCGCTGATAGCTGATAGGGGATTGCCGACAGCTGATAACGAGGGGCGCGGCGCGGCGTTGATTGACCAGGAGGTAGAAAATGACAAACGTGATGAATTGTGAAGAGATGAAGAAAAATGGCGAGGCGCTGAAGGCCTGCCACCTGACAGAGCTGGTGAGGGGCAGCGAGGCCGGCCTGATCGACGAGATGACGCCGATTGTGCAGTGCGGGAGCGTACGCCTGGACCTGTACCGCGTGGAACGAATTGACGCGGCGGGCGTTGCGGCCCTGATTTCGCTTTACCGGACGGCGAGCGAGGCCGGGAACAGCTTCAGGATTTCGAACCTTCGGCCACATGTTGCCGAAGTGCTGGCGCTGGTGGGTGTGGACCGGATTCTTGTATCTCATAATGCAAGACAATTTGGGCAGGCCGGCTCGGAACTGGCGCAGACGGCCGCGTAGGAGCCGGGCAGGCGATGAAAACAAAGGACCTGCGTCTGGCTGGCGTTGTCGCTGCTATCCCTGGTCCCCAAGTGCGAGGGACCAGGGGCACCCGAAAAGCATCCCTCAGGGGCTAAACAGGCTACGGAAAAAGGCAAGTGCGGTCGGAGGAAATTAGCAGGGGCTGAAGCCCGGCATTGATTCTGTGGTCTTTGCGGCACGAGTAAACTCGTGCCCTGATACAAACCACTTCGCCGATGGAGTTTTTCCGCAACCTGTGAAGCCCGACTGAATCGAATGGTCTTATTCGTGAGGCTGAAGCCTCACGCTCCCTCTGGAAAAACAGCGACGGGGGTTTCAGCAAGCAGACCGCTCCCAGTGGAAGGGCAACGATTGGGTTTGTCAGGAAGCTGAACCGTGCCTGTGGGCGCGGTTTTTCATTGGCTCAAGAAGGGGATGTGACGAAAGGCACAGGCAATCGTATACTTGGGGCGCTATTTGTACTAGTGAGACATTGATGCCGCAAGGCGCAGTCGACTGTCTGGATGACCCGCGCGCACTCAGCCTGTAAACTTGATCGTTGGAGTGCTGGAGTACGGTTCTGCCATGCTTTGCGATGGGCCGCCGGCGCGGAAATCTAAAAAACGGAGGCTTTACCCCATGACGCAGGGCGTTCTGGAAAAGGCGGTCGCCGCGGCGACCACAATTGAAACCCCAACAAAATATGTTTATTTCTTCGGCGGCGGCAAGGCAGATGGCCACGGCCGGATGAAGGATATTCTGGGCGGCAAGGGCGCCGGCCTGGCAGAGATGACCAGCGTCGGATTGCCGGTACCTCCGGGATTCACGATTCAGACCGAAGCGTGCCGCGAGTACATGAAGGGGAAGCTGAGCCCCGAAATCGACGTGCAGATGCTGGTGGCCCTGGATGAGCTGGAACGGATGCAGGGACAGAAGCTGGGCAAGGGCGAGAATCCTTTGCTGGTGTCAGTCCGCTCGGGCGCCAAGTTCTCAATGCCGGGCATGATGGACACGATTCTGAACCTGGGTTTGAACGACAAGGCTGTGGAAGCACTGGCCAAGCTCAGCAATAATCCTCGTTTTGCCTATGACTCCTACCGCCGCCTGATCCAGATGTTCGGCGACGTGGTGCTGGACGTGCCGAAGAAGAAGTTCGAGCACATTTTTGACGGCGTAAAGGCGAAGGCGAAGGTGAAGTTCGACTACGAGCTAACGCCGGAACAGCTGAAGACGATTATTGCCGAGTACAAGAAGTTGGTGAAGAAAGACACCGGCAAGGACTTCCCGCAGAATCCTCTGGACCAGCTGGTACAGGCGAGGGACGCCGTGTTCAGGAGTTGGCAGAACGAGCGCGCGAAGACCTATCGCCGCATCAACCGGATTGACGACTCGATCGGTACCGCGGTGAACGTGCAGGCGATGGTGTTCGGCAACCTGGGCGAGAACTCGGGAACGGGCGTGGGCTTTACGCGCAACCCGGCCACCGGCGAGCACGCGTTCTTCGGCGAGTACTTGATGAACGCGCAGGGCGAGGACGTTGTCTCGGGCGTGCGCACGCCGCTGTCGATCAGCGAGCTTGAGAAAGCGATGCCCAAGGTTTACGAGAATCTTCGCGACATTACGCGGAAGATGGAAAAGCATTATCGCGACATGCAGGATTTTGAGTTCACCATCCAGGATGGGAAGCTCTACATGTTGCAAACGCGCAACGGCAAGCGTACCGGCCTGGCGGCCGTGCGCATCGCCATCGACATGGTGCGCGAAGGCCTGATCACGCAGGAAGAAGCCATTCACCGCGTAGAACCGAACCAGTTGTACGACTTCCTGGTTCCGCGTCTAGTGGAGAAGGGCGAGAAGATTGAGGTACTCGCAACCGGATTGCCGGCATCGCCGGGCGCGGCTGTGGGCCAGATCGTTTTCACGGCAGAAGAAGCTGTGAAGCGTCATGCCGACGGCTCGTACAAGATCATCATCCTGGTTCGCGGCGAAACCACTCCGGAAGATATCGCCGGAATGGAAGTGGCGGCAGGCATCTTGACCTCACGCGGCGGCATGACCTCGCACGCTGCTGTGGTTACCCGCGGCATGGGCAAGTGCTGCGTGGCCGGCGCAGGCGACTGCACGGTGGACGAAGCCAAGAAGGAACTGCGCGTCAAGGGCCACGTGTACAAGCAGGGCGACTGGCTCTCGCTGGACGGCACCACCGGCCGCGTGATTGCAGGCAAGCTGAAGACGCTGGAAGCGCAGCCCGACGATGCGGATCTGGTGAAGTTCATGAGCTGGGTGGATCCGCTGCGCAAGCTGAAGATCCGCGCCAACGCCGACATCCCCCGCGATGCCAAGCAGGCGCGCATGTTCGGGGCTGAAGGCATCGGGCTTTGCCGCACCGAGCACATGTTCTTTGCAGAGGACCGCATCGAGCATATGCGCACCATGATTCTGGCCAAGGACGAGAAGACGCGCCGCACCGCGCTGAAGAAGCTGCTGCCAATGCAACGCGCCGACTTTGCCGGGTTGTTCAAGGCGATGGAAGCGCTGCCGGTGACTATCCGCCTGCTCGATCCGCCGCTGCACGAGTTCCTGCCGAAGCGTGAAGATCTGCTGGTTCAGATCGCGCGCCTGGAAGAGACCAAGCCGCGTTCGCCCAAGCTGAAGGAGCTGCGCACGCTGCTGGCTCGCGTGGAAGAACTCCATGAGCAGAACCCCATGCTCGGGTTGCGTGGGTGCCGTTTGGGCATCACGTTCCCCGAGATCACCGAGATGCAGGTGCGCGCGATCATTGAAGCTGCGGTTGCAGCCAAGGTGAAGGGCGGCGATCCGCATGTCGAAATCATGATTCCGCTGATCGGCTCCATCGAGGAGATGCGGAACCAGTCAGCCATCGTACGCCGCGTAGCCGCTGAAGTCTTCGCAGAAAAGAAGGCCAAGGTCGACTACATGGTGGGCACCATGATCGAATTGCCGCGTGCAGCCCTTACGGCTGATCAGATCGCGGAAGAAGCTGAGTTCTTCAGCTTCGGCACGAACGATCTGACGCAGACCACGTATGGCATCTCGCGCGACGACATCAACAACTTCCTGCCGGCTTACATGCGGCTCGGCATCTTCAAGCAGGATCCCTTTGCCACCCTTGACCAGGCGGGCGTGGGACAACTGGTGAAGATGGCCACGGTGAAGGGACGCAACACGCGCGCCAACCTCAAGTTGGGCATCTGCGGCGAGCATGGCGGCGATCCTGAATCAGTGAAGTTCTGCCACAAGATCGGGCTGAACTACGTTTCATGCTCGCCTTTCCGTCTGTTGACGGCGCGGCTGGCAGCGGCGCAGGCATCGCTCGAAGAGACGGGCACGGAGTTCCACGGCAGCAAGTAAGCTCCGCGCAAGGCGAAAAACTTGAGGGCGTCCGCTTCGGCGGGCGCCCTTTTTGCGTGCCGCAGGAACTTTTTCTTTTGACCTTCATCGACCGCTCGGAAGCCCTTGTGCGGCGCCGAAAGGCTCTCTCCCGATTCTTTGCATCTAAAAGAATGAGATGATAAGAACACCACCGCTTTTTCCGCATTGTCGCGGAAGCTCCCCTACAGCCCCTTCAACCCCAAGACAGGAGACGCCCGAATGCTGATCCGTCTGGCATACGATATTCAATTCGACATCCCCGCCCCGGTGGCCATGGTTGCGCTGCTCAACGTCCATCCTTCGCGCGCTAACGACTTGCTCGAGCCGGATGAACTCCACGCGGAGCCGAATATCCCCGTGACCAGCTACATTGACAGCTTCGGCAACCGCTGCGCCCGTTTCGTGGCCCCCGCGGGACAACTGCGCCTGAGCGGTTCCACGCTGATTCGCGACTCCGGCTTTCCGGATACTCTCAATATCACTGCCCGCCAGACTGACGTCGGCGACCTGCCGAATGAGGTGCTGAGCTATCTGCTCAACAGCCGCTATTGCGAAGTCGATCGCTTCTCAAACATCGCCTATGAACTTTTTGGAAACGCGGCTCCCGGCTGGAGCAAGGTGCAGGCAATCTGCAACTGGGTGCACAGTCACGTGGCCTTCAATTACCAGCACGCCCGGCCCACCAAGACCGCGCTCGATGTGTACACGGAGCGCGTGGGCGTGTGCCGCGACTATCAGCATCTGGCAATCACGTTTTGCCGCGCCCTCAACATCCCGGCACGCTACGCCACCGGCTATATGGGCGACATCGGCGTACCCGTGGTGCTGCCAATGGACTTCAGCGCCTGGTTTGAGGTGTGGCTCGACGGCCAGTGGTGGACATTCGACGCCCGCAACAACATGCCACGCATTGGCCGCGTTCTGATGGCGACCGGGCGCGACGCTTCCGATGTAGCGATGACGACGGCGTTTGGCAGGGCCGACCTGCGGTCCTTCATTGTGGTCTCAGAAGAAGAGAATTCCTATACTTCCGGCCTGGCGGCACTCTAGAATCTGCTTCCGTTCACCTTACTTTGAGCCAGTTCCAGGCGTACCGTAGTAGCCTTCGCGCGTGGCTACCGTCAGGTCGTCCTTTTTGGCTTTGAGGACGATCTTGTGGAAGTCGCCTTCGGTGTCGACCTGGTCAGGGGTGTATGAGAGCAGGTACTGGCCGCGCAACTCGTCGGCAATCTGGTTGTAGATGTCTTCGAGGGCATCTTTCTTCTTGGCCTCAAAGAAGTGGCCGCCGGTGCGAGTGGCAATCTGCTCCATGATCTTCTTGCCGTCGACGCCCGTGGCCGTTCTCGGTTGGCCGCCGCCCCGGCCGCCACCCGGATAACCGCCGCCGCCTCCTGGGTAGCCACCACCGCCGCCGGGCCATCCGCCGCCCATGCCGCCACGTCGGCCACCGCTGCCGGGAAAGCCGTTACTCGAATCGCGCTGTTCTTCACCTTTGAAGTAGATGGTATAGATGGAAACGTTGGCGCGGTCGGCGGCATCGATTGCGTCGTTGAGGGTCTCCTTGCTGCCGCGATCGCCGCCGTCAGAGAAGACAACCAGTGCCTTGCGGCCATCCTTGGGCTTCATGAGGTCGTCGGACGCGAGGTAGATGGCGTCGTACAGTTGCGTGCCACCGCCGCGGCTGCCCCGCTGACGCTCGCGATCGTCGCCGCTGGTTTCAGGCCCTTGCGTGTCGTTGTGCTCGTGGGAAGTGGGACCCATCCCGTCGAGTTCGTGGTGCAGTTTGTCGCGGGAGTTGGTGAAGTCCTCAAGCAGTTCCACTTCCTGGTCAAAGTGAATGAGAAAAGCCTGGTCTGCCTGCTTGGCGCTCTTGGGGTCGGCGGGCAGCATAAGGTCAACAAACTTGCCGCCGGCCTTGCGCTCGTTTTCCATGGCCGAGGAGACGCTGCGGCTGGTATCGACGAGAAGGCCAACGCGGAACGGCAGGTTGCTTTCGCGGGTGAAGCTCTTGATGACCTGGGGACGGCTGTCCTCAGTGAGCGTAAAGTCCGCCGCCGAGAGGTTGGTGACCATGTCGCCTTTTTTGTCGCGGACGGTGACGGGCAGCAGTACCTCGCGCGCCTGGACTTTGAGGGTGGTGACGGGCTTGTCGTCGGCCTGCGCGATGACTACAGGAGGCAGGGCGGCGAGTGCGAGCGCAAAAGGAAGAACAATTCGATTCGTCATGGCTTTCCGGGGAGACACCTTCGTCCCTTTAGACGCAACTAAGTCAGGATAGTTGACCGCGAAGGGGAAGTCGATTCCAGGCCCCGCTCGCCGCCCGCTCCACCTACTCATGTTCTCACTGGGCCCTGCCCCCGAATCCAGATCGCATTCACGCACCCTGGTCTGCTCTCTCAGACCGCGGAAAGAGCACGCCATTTGAGGCCGGATTTCGAAGGGACAACTCGTGGTTGGTTTCGCTTTACATGATTTCGTGAGGGATTTAGACTTCGGAGTGCAAGTAAACGCTTTCCCCGCCTGGATTGAACGGCGCTGGAGCACATGTTGGAGAGAGGTTCACTACGATGAACAGGAAGAAGAGATCGAAGATTTCGGCAAGCCAGGCAATCAACTCAACAAGGCTTGAGCCGAGCCGCCGAGAATTCCTGGTGGGCGTGGGAGGCACGGCGGTACTGGGCGTCCTTTCTGGCTCGAACGCGTTTTCGCAGGCACCTGAAAATGCAGTGAACCTCGCCCGGGTTGCTGTGCCGACGAGCCAGGTAATGACGAGCGAGAATCGAATCTCCGCCCTGAACGACGGGTTTACGCCCGAGAACTCGCTTGACAGGAGCCACGCGCTCTATGCGCTGTGGGCAGATCCGTCGACGGGCAAGCGCACAAGCTGGGTGCAGTACGAGTGGAGCGAGCCAGTCAACGTAAACAAAGTCGAGGTCTATTGGGCTGTCGATCGCCCGCGTGCCGGTGAATTGCCGGGCAGCTTTGGGCGCAGGATTGTCACGCCTGAGAGCTACAACATCCTGTTTTGGAATGGAAGCGACTTCGCGCCGGTATCTCAGCCGCAGGGTCTTGGCAAAGCACTGGACACGTTTAACGCGACAACCTTTGAACCGGTGAAAACGAGCAAGCTGCGGATTGAAGTGGTCACCCAGCAGGGCCGGCCGGCGGGAATCCTCGAATGGGAGGTCTTCAACTACGGACCGATTCCAATGATTCAGCCGGTGGTTGATGCCGGAGTTGACCGCTCCGTTGTGAGCGACGGCAAGACCTATTTGTCAGGCAAGGTGACCTGGCTTGAAGATTCAAGCAGAAACAGGGCACGCTGGGTGAAGAACGCAGGGCCAGGCACCGTGGCCTTTGCGGACGCTGCTTCGCCGGTGACGACTGCAACCTTCTCCCAACCCGGTGACTACGTGCTGGCACTTGAATCGAGCGGAAGCAAAGGCCCCTCGCCCGCGATTGGCGTTCATGTCGAGCCGGCGCCACCTGCCGACCGTCTCAACGTGGTTTATACACGGAAGTATTCGATCGACAGCAAGCTATGGAACGACCGTGCGAAGGCTCTTATTGTGAATTGGATTCCTCATTGCGTCGCCATGTGCGAGCGCACCGACATTCCAGTGATGCGCGGGGACGGCGGAATCGACAACTTTATCGAAGCGGGAAAAGCGAACCGTGGCGAGCCGCACGCGGGGCACAAGGGATTCGTCTTTTCGAACGCATGGGTTCACCAGACAGTTGAGTCGATGTGTATCGCCCTGATGGTCGATCCGCAAGGCGACACCGAAATCATCAAGGCGCAGGAGATGATGCGCGCGACGCTGGAGCGGTGGATTCCGACGATACTTGCTGCTCAAATGCCGGATGGCTACCTGCAGACTGCTTACATTTTGGCCGATCGCGCGACCTGGCCGGAGCGCTGGTCGCCCGATCACCGCGGCAATCACGAAGGCTACGTCTCGGGATACTTCATCGAGTCGGCCATCAATCACTACACTCTCACCGAGGGCAAAGATCTGCGCATGTATAACGCGGCCAAGAGACTGGCCGACTGCTGGGTTGCGAACATCGGTCCCGGCAAAAAGGAATGGTTCGACGGGCACCAGGAAATGGAACAGGCGCTAGTGCGCTTCGGCCGCTTTGTGAATGATCAGGAAGGAAATCATCGCGGCGATGCTTACATTGCACTCGCGAAGTTTCTTCTCGATTCGCGCCGGGGTGGATCGGAGTACGACCAGAGCCACTTGCCGCCGGGCCAGCAGTACGAAGCCGTAGGCCACGCGGTGCGCGCAATGTACTTCTATTCGGGGATGGCGGACATTGCTGCCGAGACCCAGGACCGCGAATACCAGAGCGCCGTGATTTCGCTCTGGGACAACATGGTGAACAAGAAGTACTACCTGACCGGCGGTATCGGAAGCGGAGAAACCTCAGAGGGCTTTGGACCGAATTACTCGCTGCGCAACGAAGCCTATTGCGAGACCTGCTCAAGCTGCGGAGTCGTCTTTTTCCAATACAAACTCAACCTCGCGTATCACGACGCAAGGTATGCCGACTTGTACGAGCAGACAATGTACAACGCGCTGCTCGGAGGGGTGGCGCTTGACGGTCAAAGCTTCTGCTACACCAATCCGCTTGTGAATACCGAGCGAGCCAAGTGGCATGTGTG
>Ga0182012_10004335_pt1 | contig 14854 bp, 7 predicted proteins | sample 612S2SmetaG_FD_120486 | JGI IMG/M metagenome (GOLD analysis project Ga0182012, IMG submission 120486) | Permafrost microbial communities from Stordalen Mire, Sweden - 612S2S metaG | ecosystem: Environmental > Terrestrial > Soil > Wetlands > Permafrost | place: Sweden: Stordalen | collected... | reverse complement strand
TCGGGCAGCATGCCCATCACCCAAAGAACGTCGCGAAAATTAAGGCCCGCGGCTTCCACCGCGATCTCCACTTCATTTGCGGAAGGCGCTTTGCGTTGCGCCTCGCGCAGATAGAGCGAATCCAGACCGCCATGCGGTTGGAAATCCAATGCAAACGCCGGTGCATCGGCCGCGCTCTGTCGAGCGAGATCCGTCAGTGTACTCATGCGTTCGCGGTTCACATAGCGATAGCCAGAGGAGAGCTGCACTTCAGTTTCCTCATCGCGCCTTAACAATTCCGCAGCGAGCCACCCGGCTTCCTGCTTCCCTGATGTCGTCGAATGCAAATCGATGAGATGAATGTTCAGCGCGGAATGCTCATTGCCAATCACGCGGCCCAGGCCCCACACCGGAGACTGGCCCGGATCAAGAGCGGGTTGTCCGTTCGCGGTCGGGAAAGCTCCACGAGTCACGAACGTCACATGGCAAGCATGCGTTCCCTGTTTCACGGTTTCCAGCGCTTGCACAATGTGGAGAGCCGTCAAACAGCGGTGCTTTTCCGATTCAAGAAGCTGCGCGCTTGGAGTGCCGGGTGCAGAAATATATACCAGTTCGTCTTGTGGGTTCTGCTCCAAAACAGCGCTAATGGCTTGCTTCCTCTGGTCTTCGCTTCCGGCAAAACTCTTGACAGTTACCGTCTGGCCTTTTGCGGCGAGTGCTTGCACCAACTCTTTGCTAAACGCGCCACTTGCTTCTTCTGTTTCAAGCATCAGCAACCAGTTGCGTTTGTCCGCTGCCGGCCTAGCGGGTGACACTGTTTCGGCCTGCGCACTCAACCGGGCCAGGAAAACAGATTGCTGTGCGGTTTGACCGGCCGGACAAGCTTGCGAATCGTCCAGGGCAACTGGTTCTTCAAAACCAGCCTCTGTGAGTGCGGTAAGACAATCGGCTGGCGTGCGATCAAAAAGCAAGCTCTGAAAGCGGTCTTCGTTGGCCTCCATTGCAATGAATAAGCCGCCCGGAGCCATAATGCGTTTGATTTGCTCCAGCAATTCCTGCGGTTCGTTAGCGGTGCTGAGGGTATGCGCGCCCAGTACCATATCGAAATATCCGGCTGGCTGACCTTGTTCCACAAAATCGCGCGTCAAATCCAACGCGGCGAAACGCACAAAACGGTATCCGGCGAAGCGATGTTCCGCGCGCCCGGTGGCTGCTTCCGAAGAGTCACTGAAAAGATAATCGGTACGTTCCGCGGGCAAGACAGGCAACACCCAAGCCGTCAATCCACCGCCGGCTGCACCCAATTCCAAAATGCGCAGGGGCCGTTCCGCTGGCCACACGGCCACAATCTTCTTCAGCGCGGCGCGCACAATCTGGTTATAAGGCGCTTGCAGCGGAGACGTGTCGCCGGCTTGATCCAAAAGAGCTGCCGCGGGTTCGTGCGTTTCGCCTTTGAGTTGCGCTGCCAATTGCTCGCCTTTTCCCATGGCCAGCAGGAGTTCCGCATAATAACGAGGATGATTTTCAAAAAGATGCCGCCAGATCGGAGCCGGATCTTGCGCCATATGGTCTTTATTCCAGCGCCAAGTTCCACCGGTGTTGACAAGCTGTCCTGCTTGCTCAGCCATCTTCACCAGTCCGCCGAGCAAACGCACCTGGTCGCGCTTCACGCCCGCTTTCCGGGCCAAGCGGCTTACGTCGAACGCCGCATCACCCGGTGCGAGTTCCGCCAATGCATGTCCAGCGTAGGCACTGGCCAAACGCTCCATCTCCGGACGAATGTCGCGGTAGAAAGCAGCGCGGTCGTTATCAACTGCAATATGCGCTAATTCCTCTTTCAGCGCATGCTGTATCACCGATGGCGCCGGAAGCGGCTTGGCGCCCACAAACTCGGACGCGGTTGCATCCGGACGCCACCACTCGGAGATCAGCGGCGATGCTGCGTTGTGTTTGAAATCGACTTTCTGGCAGCGCGCTTCATCAATCCGCAGTAGCAAGTTGCCCGCTGGGTCCATAACATGGAAATCCGCCACTGCCGATCGGGCGCTCTCGCTCTTCATCACCACATGGCAGAAAATGCGGCTGGTCAGCGGCGCAATGCTGCGGACCTTGCCCAAGTGCACCGGAATGGTGCTGGAATTACCCTTGTCGTTTTGGCCGATGAGCGTGATCAACACCTGCACGCAAGAATCAAGCAGCGAAGGATGCGAGTGATACCCTTCCAAACTTTCCGCTTCAAGGAACGGCAAGCTGATTTCGGCGAGCGCTTCGCGTTGATGCGCACTGCTGGCGGTCAGCAGAACATTGCAAACACCCTGGAACCCTGGCCCGTAATCCAAGCCTCGCAAACTCGCGCCCGTGTAGTGTTCTTCGGCGCTTACCGAATGCGGCATGCGCGAAGAAATCTCCGCCAAATTCGCTGCTTCAGGTGCCGAACTTCCATCGCGGCGGCTTACGCGTCCGCGTGCATGCCGCGTCCAATCGGCGGAATCGCGCTCAACGCGCGAACTGATCTCCACCTCACCGTCTTTCGGATTGACGTAGGTCTGAATCAGCGGATCGCCGTGCGCCGGAATTACGAGCGGCCGCATCACCTCGAAGTCTTCAATATCAATCGTGCCCTTGCCAAGCGTGCGATGTGCGGCGGCGAACGCCACTTCGATATAACCTGCGGCCGGGAACAGCACCGACCCCTGCACCACGTGGTCTTTCAAATACGGCAGCTGGTTGACGTCCAGCACGTTTTCCCACAAACCATCAGCCGACGGCACACGGTGTCCCAACAGTGCTTGATCGCGCTCAATCGGACTGAATACATCTGGCAAGAGCACGCTGCCGCGCCAATGCCGCGAATGTTGCCAAGGGTAAAGCGGCAACGCCGGAACCGGCGAAGGCTTAATGAAAAGTTGAGTCAGATCGCTCGCGCCGTGCGCGTGGCAGGCACAAATGGCCGTCCACAAATTATCCGACTCCGGCTCCGGCCCCTTCGATCCGGGACGCCGCAACGTTTGCAACACGGAAGCAAGGCAATCAAGAGCTTTGGCCGATTGCGCCACGTAGTCTTTTAATACCGGATGCGGGCCAATTTCCAGGTAAACGGCAATGCCGCGTTCTTTCAATAGCTCGCTTACGGCATCGCTGAACTGCACCGGTTCGCGCACGTTTCGATACCAATACTCGGCATCCAATTCCTGCCCGGCCTTTTCAACGCCCTCTACTGTTGAGATGAAAGGAATTGTTGATGCATGCGGCGCCAGTGTCTTTAGCGCTTCTAGCAAGCCTGCGCTAATCGGTTCCATCGCCTTCGTGTGGAAAGGATAGTTCAGTTGCAACAGCCGCGCGAACTTACCGGCCGCCGTCATCGCCTGCACCAACTTTTCCAACGCCGCCGGATCTCCCGCCACTGTCACCGATTGCGGCGAATTGATGGCCGCTAATTCCAGCCAGCCTGGAATGCTGCTTATGGCTTGTCGCGCTTCTTCCGGTCCAACGCCCAACGCCGCCATCTTGCCCGAGCCAGCGGTCTTACCCTGCTCCACGCTGCGGTGGAAAATCACTTGCGTGGCTTGTTCGCGCGTCAATGCGCCGGAAGCCCAAGCCGCCGCCGCTTCGCCAACGCTGTGGCCTACCACGGCCGACGCCTCAATCCCGTTCGCTCGCAAAACCTGCGTCAATCCCAGTTGCTGCGCAAACAGCATCGGCTGCGCCACTTCGGTCAGCGCGATGCGGTTCTCGCCTTCGGGCTTGCGCATTTCTTCGATCAACGACCAGCCCGACAAGGGCGTAAAGATCGCGTCCACCGCTTCGAGTTCCGCGCGGAAGATCGCATTTTCGGCCAGCAGTTCGCGGCCCATACCCCACCACTGCGGACCATTACCCGAATACACAAAGGCTATCGGGGATGTGGGGGCAGCAGACGTGCCGTTGGCCAAACGTGCCACCGGTTTACCCGCCACATAAGATTCCAACTTCGCCGCTGCTTCTTCGCGTGTCGAAGCGGCTACCGCCAAACGGTAACGGAGAGGAGATCGGCAAATGGCAGAAGCAGCGCAAATATCGGCCCAAGGTGTAGACAGTTCACTGCGCAACATCTCAACGTACTGGCGCGCCACTGCCTGCAAAGCCATTTCGCTGTATCCTGAGATCACCAGCACACTTTCCATGTCTGGCACCCTGGCGCTCATCGGCGAACTTCGTGCCGGCCTTGGTCGATACTCCTGAATCGCTAAGTGCGCATTCGTACCCCCGAAGCCAAACGAATTGATGCCCACCACCACCGGTGAACTTCGCTCCGGAAGCGGCGTCGCCTTTGTCACCACGTCCAGCTTCCAATTCTCAAAATCAATTTTCGGGTTCGGCGTATTGAAATGCAGATTCGCCGGAATCTCGCGATGCTTCAGCGCCAGCAGCGTCTTCGCCAGCCCGGCAATGCCCGATGCCGCTTCCAAATGTCCGATGTTTGATTTCACCGAGCCGATCAGGCACTTGCTGCCATCGGTGCGCGGCGCACCCAAAACTCTGCCCAACGCCCCGCACTCAATCGGATCGCCCACCGCCGTTCCAGTGCCATGCGCCTCAACATAGACAACATCGTTCGGCTTCACGCCGCACTGCGCATACACACTGCGCAACAACTGCTCCTGGGCTTCGCCATTGGGCAGAGACAAGCCCATCGTGCGGCCGTCTGAATTCACGCCGCTCGCTAAAATCACACCCAGAATGCGGTCGCCATCGCGCTCCGCCGCCGCCAGAGGTTTCAGCAGAACAAGACCACCGCCTTCCGCCCGTACGAAGCCATCGCCTGTCGCATCGAAGCTCTTGCAGCGACCCGTCGGCGAAAGCATCGATGCCTTAGCAAACCCCTGCCACAGCTTGATGTGCGCCAATATGTTCACGCCACCCGCCAGCGCCGTGGAACATTCCCCATTCAGCAAACTGCGGCACGCATGATGCACGCAAACCAGACTCGATGAGCACGCCGTATCCATGGAAACGCTTGGCCCGTGAAAGTCGAATATATAAGATATGCGGTTCGCCGCGATACTGACCGATCCGCCGGTATTCGAATACGCATCGGGCCAACCTGCGCCGTCCAGCGACCCATAGTCGTTCGACGAAATGCCTACAAATACGCCGGTCTCCGATCCCGCCCGGCTGCGTGGCGCAATACCCGCGTCTTCATGCGCTTCCCACGCCAGTTCCAGCAACAAGCGCTGCTGTGGATCAACCTGCTTCACCTCACGCGGCGACATGCCGAAGAATTCCGCGTCAAAGCCGTCAATGCGATCGAGAAACCCACCAGCGCGCGTGTAAACGCGCCCCCGCCGCTGTGGATCAGGATGGTGCCAACCCAAATCCCAACGGTCGCCCTTCGCCTCACCCACCGCATCCCTACCCGACTTCAGTGTCTGCCAAAGTAAATCTGGAGTATTGGCCCCGCCCGGATACCGGCCGCTCATGCCGATAATCGCAATACCTCCTGCCAAGGTCGAAGGCTTTGCGCCATTTAAATGTTGCGGAGATGGGTTGGAGGTCATATCTATTTCTTTGTTCTTTTCTGTGTTCTAGAGGTCTAAACGCCTCGTTGTTTTACTTCTGAAACGGACACTGGCCCAGTGCTGCCTGTTGCCGGTTGGCAGTAAGGCGAAGCGCTCGTTGTGGATGCTCAAACGGCTTGAGCCGTAATGTTTTGAATTGCTCGATTAAACTTGGGCCCGATCGCTCGGTGCGGCCTGCCGTCAAAATGCTCGGCCGTGGTCCCACAAAGCGTTCGCATACATGGATGTGGCTGTCATACACTGCGCTCACTGCCGCCGCGATTCGGTCGTGGCGCTCCGGTTCCTGTTCGGCTAACGATTTCAGTGCGGGCCGCATATCGCGCATGATCTGTGCCATAAAACGGTGGTCCGCAGACATCAGGCCGCTGAGTCCGATGGCCGACATAGGAGGCGTCATACTGGGCCGAATTACGTTTTCATATTCTTCTGGTGGAAAGTCGCCCGTAAAGATGAAAGCGCCCGCCGACCCGTTGAGCAAACTGATAGAAAGATCGGACCACCGCCGAACTTCGTCCACGTTTCCTGCTCGGAGCGCGTGGCCTAAAGCGCGAAAGGAAACAATCAAGCCTTGCGTGAGCGCTGCAAAGATCAGATGTCCCCGCACCCAGCGTTTCATGGCATGAGGCGTCTCGTCGGACAGTCGCCAATCCGTGACCAGGGTGGCACTATTCACTGTGCCCCCGCGCAGGCAACTCAGCAGATCCGCAAAGGCTTGGTCAATCGATTCCAACTGATCGCGACTGATTGTGACAGCTTCTTCGCCTACATCCTTCAATAAAATAAGCCGAGCCGTCAAAACGCCCCGAACAAATACGGCCGGCTCATCGTTCTCTACACGGCGCACCTGAAAATAGGCATCGTGCGCCAGATCGTCCGGCTGGCCTTCAGGATTTTCAAGTAACTTCCCCGCTGCCGGAAGGTTCTCCAGAACCCGCTCAAGTTCCTGCGCCAAGGCGGAGTTCGTGACAGCTTGTGCGTTGCCATTTTTGAGTCCTGCCATTTCCTGGCAAGACGAGTGCTGCAACATCCACTGGGCAATCAAACTCTCCGATGGAATCGCGTGCGGAAAAACTAAATCAATTGAATTGATCAACACGAGCCCCATCGATGTTCTAAATGCCAACGCATTACTGTCATGAAAATTTCTGGCCTTTTGCCCAGTTCTGTTTAAAACGTCTTAAAACGTCTTTTGTTTTGTTCAAATCAACTGCCTTTTTGCAAACGGACGCAGCCTTTCTTCATCGTCTGTTTGCGCCTCCCACATTAAAACCGAGAAGAGCCGTCAGGAGGCGAACACCATGTCTCCGGCGCCCCGCGCTTGGCGGAAGGCTGTTTTGCTTTGCCTTCCTTTAGTCATATCGACGCTGCTCTAGCCACGCTTGATGGGAAATTCCAGCTTATGTTGTATAGGTTTCCCGGAGCAAGGTGTCTACGTGTCGATTAGTACCGTCAAAACAGTGTGTTTACCTGCAAACTTATCCTGTGTTTCAAGGGTAGGGAAAGCTTTATCATCTGTCACGGGATAAATGTCCTAGAGAGCACCATTGGAATTGTTGTTTGAGTTCTGGTACTTCCAGGACTTCCTTCGCTTTATGACAGCAGTATTAAAAGAGTCTCTTTGCACCAGTTGGGCATCCCATGAGGATCTTGCACAAGAAGTATGGGCGTAGCCTCCGAAGTCTGCCGCTCGCTTTGCTGCGTCATCGATTTCCTGGTCCCACTCGTTTAAGATGTGTGGTGCGACTTCTGAAAACGTGGGTGCCAAAGTGAGGGTCGCAAGCTCCGACCGCCCTAGTCCCACAGGATCTTCGCTTTATTATTTGACCGGCACAACGTCTCTTTTGTTTGCTCAGCAGGCATTGCTGGATTTAGCTCCGCGCGAGCAATTGGAGTGGTTCTATTTTCTGGTCATGAATGCCAGCGTGCCGCTCTTTGAGCCGCGCGTACTTCAGCATTCTTTTTTGCTTTTTACAGCATAGTTAATGTCTCGTGCAGCATAGCTATGGTGATTTGTTTGCGGAATTGGACCGGACGGGTTGCGAAGCGCCCAACCAGCGCCGCCTACTGGTTCACCCTGATCAAAGCTATCCAACATGCAGACGCGGCGTGTTTTACGGGCTGGGCTTTTCTGCAATTCAGTATCACGCCCATCACTAGCCTGGCAACGCTAGCGCTCATCGCTTTTGCTCAGGGTACGATTGTAACGCTGCGACCCAGCATTCCCATCTCACGCATCGTTCTCTTGTCGTCTCTTGCGTTTCCTGTCTGCGTGAGTGTGTGGGTTGGTGGGCGAGCAGGCTTAGGAACAGCGGGCATCCTGATATTGGATATGGTCTTTCTGTGGATACACGGCACCACAGCAAATAGGGAATATTGGCAGGGCCTACGCCAAACGCGGGAACTGATGCTGGCCAGCCGCCAAGGGGCACGCATTGGTGACGCGTTCCTGGCCAACGCCGCCCGCCACTCGGCAACCGTCGCCGAAAGAAACCGCATCGCCTTCGAATGGCATGATACTCTGCTGGCCGGCTTTTCCGCCATCTCCTGGCAACTGGATGAAGCGAGGCGGCTGCAAAGCGCAGGATGCCCCACGGCTGTGGAAGCAATCGAACTTGCTCGAAACATGTTGCAGCACTATCGCACCGAAGCTCGACTCGTGATTGCCGACCTCCTCTACGACGAATCGGAACCCATCAGGTTTGTGGATTTAGTCACCGCGCGTGGGACTCAATTGACGGAACATGCTGGAGTGGTGTTCAGCGTCGTGACATCCGGACACGAAGTGCCGTTGCCGCCCGATTTAGTCCGCCAGTTACTCAGAATCTGCGAAGAAGCCATTACCAACGCCGTTCGACACGCCAGCGCCAGTCAGATCTGTCTTACCGCAGAATTCAGTGACAAGCGTTTGGCGGTAACGCTACAAGACGACGGTTGCGGTTTCATTCCTGCCAACGTGGGCGACCGGCATTTCGGTTTGCACATCATGAAACAGCGAGCGCGGCGGCTGGGTGCAGAACTGACCGTGGAAAGCAGCCCTGCTTCCGGAACAGCAATTTTCATGAGCATTCCTTACTCGACGGATTTCACTATGACTCCGACACGCATTCTCCTGATTGAGGACCAATATTTTTCGCGCCTCGCGCTCCACACGGTGATCGAGCGCCATCCCGACATGCTCATCGTCGGTGAGGCCGACACAGGTCAGGGCGGCCTGGAACTCTTCCAAAAGCATGCGCCCGACGTGATTATTGTTGACTTGAAATTGCCCGACCGCTCGGGACTGGAGGTAATCAAGGCGATTCGAAAGATCGACCCGATGGCTCGGATCGTAGTGCTCTCTAATTTCGATGGCAGCGAATATCTTCACTGTGCCACCGATGCCGGTGCCATGGCTTATTTAACGAAAGATGCTAGCGCCGACGAATTGTCCCTGGCCATCCGTGCGGTTCGCGTAGGCCAGCCCTTTATTCCTTCGTCTCTGCTTCATTTGCTGGCAAATCGTGTCGCGGGAAACGACCTTACCCTGCGCGAGCAAAGTGTTCTGGACTTGCTGGTGCGCGGCTTGAGCAACAGACAAATTGGCGATCACCTGGGGATTGTCGAAAAGACTGTGCGCATTCACATGTCGAGTATTTTTGCCAAACTGGGCGCCGAAAATCGAACTCAGGCGGTGCTGATCGCATTGCAACGCGGGTTTGTGGATGCGCCCCTTGAACCTAAATCGGAAGCTCACGCGAACGAGTCGTAAGGCTGGCGCGCGGCCTGCGTCAAAATTCGTGCAATGGGGCTTGGAACTGCGTTGTTTCGCTCACGCGTGTTACAGTCCTGCTGGGTTTTGCTCTAAAACGATGGTGTTTCTGTGGCAAGCCAGTTGCACCTATTAAAGCGACCAGGGTGGTTGCTGGTAGCGAAAAAACTGCCCGCGGGAGGTCCAAATGAAGTTCCACCGCATTCTTTTTCCCGTTGACTTTTCCGACTATAGTCAAAAACTAAACGGCCAAGTCGAATGGCTCGCGCAGAGGTTCAATTCGAAGGTCACCCTCTTACACGTCTTTGAAATTCCTTCCAGTTGGTACGGCGGTGCCGACGCCCCGATGCTGAGCGGCGAAGACATTGTCGCTTTTGCTAACGACGAGAGACAGCGTCTACAGGAATATTCTATTCATATTCCGGAATCCCGATTGGAGCGTGTCTCGTTGGAGGGCGGAGCGGCTTGGCACATCGCGAATTGGACCAAAGAACATGACACCGATCTTGTGGTGATGGGAACGCATGGCTTTGGCGCGCTACGCCGCATGCTGCTGGGTTCGGTTGCAATGAAGGTGCTGCATGATGTAGATTGTCCCGTTTGGACGCAATCGGCAAAAGCCGAACCCGCAGGGGACTTGCAGCGCATCGGCAACATCGTATGTCCGATTGAACTGACCGACGAGGCCGAGCCGTTGCTGCAATTCGCTAACAACATGGCCGCGACTTTCGGCGCGAACGTCCATCTGTTACACGTGATTCCGGAACAGGACGTTCGGGAATACCGTTATTTCGATCTCGATTTTCATCGCCGCCTGAATGAAATGGCGACGCAGGAAATTGCCAGGTATCAGAAAACCGTCGGGACGAACTTCCCGTTAAACATCACAAGCGGTCACATTGGGCAAGATGCTGCCGAACTGGCGCAGCGTGAGAACGCCGATTTGATTCTGATAGGCCGCGGCAAATCGCGCGGGGTCTTGGGCTCATTGCGCTCTCATTCGGCCGATATCATTCGTACCGCGCCGTGCCCGGTGCTCAGCTATTCCGCCGATTGGCTTGCCAGGGAATTCCATCGCTCGTCGGCATTTCCGGTGGCTGTAAGCGCGCCGCTCGCTTTCCAGATGTAGACGTCAGTGGTTTTCGAGTCTCTGCTTGGCCAGTTGCAAATTCTCGGCCAGTCGCGCGGGGCTCCTGCCCTCCGCGATCTTGCGAATAATCGCGCCTCTCGCTCCCGTCATGCCGTCAATGTACGATCGTTGCGCCGATAGCAGATAGAACGCGGGTTCTCCGCTTGCTGTGCGAACCGGGTAAACGTATTGGAATTCAACCGCCGCCCGGAAGTAGTGCGTAGCAAACAGCATCTTCGAAATAATGGCGTAGTGGGGATCTCCGGCCGCCGCGGACAATTGTTGAATAATCACATGCTCCGTCCGCAAAACGTGCTTCAAGCCAAACGCTGCTTCCTGCCAGTAAAAGAAGTCTTCCGTGTTGGGTGGACGATTGGCCGGATACTCCGTGGCGAAACGAACAAGTTGTGGGACAACTTTATCAATGCGCGTCTCGCTGCCGATCAGCGAGTGTAGACCCTCAGCCACAGAGTACGGCGACTCGGTATCGTAGTAGACCGCCAGCGCGCTGTCGCCGTTCTGCCGGTAATTGTCCAGGTACGCAATAATGCGCTGCCTGATGAGAGCTTCGGCCTTGGCCTGGGCATCGGGCGCATTCCAATCGATACCGGTTTGAATGGCCTTCATTTCCTCGGCGGGTAGCTTGTAGGAACAGTGCCCGGGCCGGCAGGAAAGGAGATCAGACTTCTTCAAATCCGTCATCTGAAAGTCGGCCAGGTCCGCAACGTTAGGCGGCGAACTGAAGCGCTTCGTTCGCACCACCTCTTTGGTGATCTCAAAGTGCTCGATATCGCGAAATGCCTTCAGGAATTCGTTCGCGGAGGATTTGATTAAAACTACGCCAACCATCCTCACGTCGTCAGGACGGCCCGTTGGAACGATGCGCGCCATGGCTTGGCCCGCTTCTATTTTGGCAATGTCGTCGGCAGAAAAATGGAACTCACTTTCGAGTCCGTCCCTCATCGCGGGCGGCAGGGCCTGACCAGGAGCGATCAGCGCACAAAGGCAACCCAGTGCGGACAACAAAGCAAGAGCACGTAAAGAAGGCATGAATAGACCCACGTTTAGCGTAGGTTAGCATGCTAATTCACTTCGTCCTTACGCTATCGCAAACCGTGCCGCTTCTTTTTGTTCGAATACGCTTTCCACTACTTCCAGCAAACTACCCGGCGCTAACGTCCCATCCAACTGGTGATAGTTCCCCGTTTGGTAGTGCGCCACCACCGGAGCCGACGTTTCGGCATAGCGTTGCAGACTGTTGGCAATTGAATGGTCGTGATCGTCCGTGCGCCGAACCAGCGGCATGCCATCGTCGTCGCAATAACCAGGATGGCCCGATGGCCATAGCTTGCTGTTGTAAACCCGTCCACAACCCACGCACTGCAAGCGCGACTTCATCCGCTCCATCGCCACGTCCGGCGTTACATTCAAATGCAAAACCACCGGTTCTCCCCCCGCAGCTTTGCGTAAGTAATCTGCCAGAAAGTTGGCCTGCACCACCGTGCGTGGAAAACCATCCAGCACAAAGCCGTCGGCACAATCGGGGCTTCCCAATTCCGAAATCATGAGATGGTTCACCATCTCGTCGCTGACTAGATTGCCGCCGTCCATAGTCTGCCGGATCGCACGCGCAACCGGTCCAATCCTCTCAGCCGAGGCGCGTAACAAATCTCCCGTCGAGATCAACGGCAGATCCCAGCGTTTGGCGAGAATGCGGCCCAACGTGCTCCGCCCACTTCCCGGTGAGCCAAGCAGAATGATGCAAGTCATATTTAGAGTACAAACCAAATGGCCCAAGATTACAACCCTTAATAATCCGCTGCGGACTACTCACTCGCGCCGGACGTGTCGGCATTTCGAACACCTCCGTCCCAAAGGCGGGACGATTGTGCGGAAACGCACACTCCTTCATCGTGCACTGTCAATCAATTAGTTTCTGGTGGCCTGCTTGCATTACTCTTGCTGCCAGCCATGCCTAACTTCCTGCAAGACCTCCGCTTTGCAGCACGCACTTCAATCAAGGCGCCAGCCGCTTCGTTTGTCGCGATCCTGGCGCTGGCCTTCGGCATCGGGGTGAATGTCTCTGCGTTCATCGCGGTGGACGGGATTCTGCTCCACCCTTTGCCGTTTGCGAATCTGGAGCGCATCCAAACCATCTGGCAAACCAACGCCAAGATGCTTTCCGATCGCACCCGCGTCTCCACTGCCGATTTCCTCGATCTGGAAAAACAGACCGGATCATTCGAGGAAGTTGCCGCCGTCCGTTCCCAGGTGGTCACCCTGCAGCGTGGCGTGGGCTCCGAAGCGGTTCGGATGGCGCAAGTCTCACCCAAATTCTTCAGCGTGCTCTCCAGCAGGGCGGAGCTTGGGCGGATTTTGCCAGTCGATCCGAGTGCGGTTGTCGTGAGTGAGGCGTTTTGGAAAACGCGTCTCGGCGGCGCGTCCGACGTGCTCGGGCGCCATATATCTCTATCCACCGGCAGTGCCACCATTGTCGGCGTCATGCCTGACGAGTTTGACTATCCGCTCGGCACCGACATCTGGTCGCCGCTCATCCTCACTCCCTCCGAAACCCAGCAACGGTCCTCTCATGACTTACTGCTCCTCGGCTTGCTGAAACCTGACGTGAGCGCGGGCCAAGCTTCCCTCGAAGCTTCTTCCATCGCCAACCGTTTGGCGACCGACTATCCTGCCACCAATGCCGACGAAACATTCACAGTAGTTCCCTTGCGCGACCTGACCGAAGGAATCACCAATCGCTTTGTCAGCGTCATCTTAGGCGCAGCGGGCTTCGTGCTGCTTCTGGCCTGTGCCAATATCGGCAACTTGCAACTGGCCCGCGCCACCCATCGGCAGAAGGAAATGGCGGTGCGCGCGGCCCTAGGCGCTAGCCGCGTTCAGATTGCGCGGCATCTGGTTGCCGAATCTTTGCTGCTTTCCACCATTGCTGGCTGCCTCGGCGTCCTACTGGCCGATTGGAATAATTTCTATACCAAGCAAAACATTCCAGCCATCGCCATGCGCATCGTTCCAGGATTGCGCACCATGAATGTCGATCCCAGCGTTCTGGCTTTTGCGTTAGTCGTTTCTGTTCTCGCTGGCGTGCTGTGCAGCTTCCCCGCCATTCTGCACCTCTCGCGCCGTGCCGCCTATAGCAATCTGGAAGAATCACTGCGTGAACGTTCTACTTTGACATCCCAATATTCCTCCGGCCTCTTCCGCGCTTCCCTTGTAGTGTCCGAACTGGCGTTGGCCTTAGTTCTGCTGATTGGCGCAGGTCTGATGGTAACTACGTTTCACCGTCTGCTCGATCTGAACCAAGGCTTCGACCCCAAGAATGTTCTCACCGCGCGCATATCGTTGCCGGCCACCGCCTATGGTGATTCCTCCCGCCGCCTTGCCTACTACGACCGCGCCTTAACCGACATCTCACGTCTCCCCGGCGCTGCGTCGGCTGCGTTGGCCGCCTTTCAATCACCCACTTATTTTGCCATTGAAGGTCGGCCAGAGCTTCGTTCCGGCCAACCACGGCCCGACATCGCCGCCGTTTCGCAAAGCTATCTCGAAGTGCTCCGCATTCCCATGCTGGCGGGCCGCGCCGTCACCTCATCCGACACGGCCCAATCCTCTCACGCGGTTGTGCTCAGCAAGAGCTTTGCCCGATTCTACTGGCCCGATTCCAACCCCATAGGCCATCGTGTCAGATGGGAGCAGGGCGGGGAATGGTTCACCGTCGTAGGCGTCTCGGCCGATGTCATCCAAGACTGGTTCAGCGGCCGACCATCCAATGTGGCTTACGTATCTTATGCTCAGTCGGTGCCCTCGTTTGCGCAGTTTGTGGTGCGCACGCAAGGCCCGCCTATGGCCCTCGCTACCACGCTCCGCAGCCAGTTGCAAGCAATTGATTCGGCCGTTCCGCTGTCCGATCTCAACTCGCTCGAGCAGGCCTTGGCCGAAGAACGTTCCGGCGTGCGCGCCGCCGCCCGCACCATGTCTAGTTATGCGGCCATCGCTCTCCTGCTGGCCATCACCGGCATTTACGCTGTTGTCTCCTACCTCGTTTCCATGCGCACGCGCGACATCGGTGTTCACATAGCCCTCGGCGCCACCCGCATGCACGTGTTGCAAATGATGACGCGCCAAACAGGTAAGCTCATCGTCTTCGGTGTCGCCGCCGGCTTGTTGCTGTCCGTTCTTCTGACCCGAGTGATGGCGCACGTGTTGTTTGATGTGGTCCAGTTGGATGCACCTGTCTGGTTTCTCTTAACGTTTGTTTTGCTGGCCGCTGCTTTCTTAGCTGCTTACTTGCCCGCTCTACGCGCCACGAAGATCGACCCGATGACTGCGCTGCGCCACGAGTAGAGGAAGCGGTCCCATTTACATGGCCTTACGTGATTCTTCCTTGTGAGGTGTGCCAAATGCGCCATATTTCGACCGCTT